>Ga0055476_10000051_pt1 | contig 23703 bp, 25 predicted proteins | sample Muzzi_CordC_D2_FD_57682 | JGI IMG/M metagenome (GOLD analysis project Ga0055476, IMG submission 57682) | Wetland microbial communities from San Francisco Bay, California, USA, that impact long-term carbon sequestration - Muzzi_CordC_D2 | ecosystem: Environmental > Aquatic > Marine > Wetlands ... | reverse complement strand
AGAGCAAACCGCCCCAATGGGCCGCGAAACCGCCATCCGCTACCAGGCATGATTTTGCCGGCATGGCACTATTGATCTCGTGCATGAGGCGCGCCATGTTGATGGGCACTTCCTCGGAAACGAGACGGGCTTGCACTTGCTCGCGCCAGGCGGCCATACGCTGCGCGACTTCCCCGATATAGGCGGCGCGTTCGCCGCGCAAACGCTCGGCGCGCGCATCGAGGGCCGCGTGCAAATCGATAATGCCCTCACGGGCATCGGACCAGATGCTCACGGTGGGTGGCACCACCCGCGCGAACTCGTCGGAATTAATATCCAGATGCAGCAGCGGAGGATCGGGTGGAATCAGAGAGTAGCGTTTGGTGGCAATCTCGCCCAACTTGCAACCCACCACCAGCAGGCAATCCGCCTCGGCGATAAGCGCGTTGGCGATGCGATCGTAACGGCCGAACAAGCCGGCGGATAGCGCGTGGTTGCAGGCAATCGCGCCCTTGCCTGTCATGGTGTGGGCCACGGGTATGGACTGGGCTTCCGCGAAGCTCTGTAAGGTCTTCGCGGCAGCGCTCAAATGCACCCCGCCTCCGGCGAGAATCAAAGGCCGGCGTGCCGATCCCAGGTGCTCCACCGCCCGCGCGACGCTGTCGCCGCTGGGCCGCATGCGCAACGACGGCGCCGCCGCGCAACGCGGATCGGCGTAAAGCTCGCTCTCGGAGAAGGCCATGACGCCGTGGGCAATATCCTCCGGCACGTCCAAAACCACCGGACCCGGCCGCCCGCTTGTGGCAACCGAGAATGCGCGGCGCACCAGCGCCGGTATGCGTCCGATGGCCTCCACGCGAATAATCTCCTTGGCGGCGGGGGCCAGAATCTCCATCTGCCGGCACTCCTGGGTCATGTTTTTCCAGGAGTGCTCCCGATGGCTGTCTCCGACGATGACCACCAGAGGCGAGCCGGCATTGAGCGCCTCCACCATGCCCGTTATGAGATTGGTCGCGCCGGGACCCAGGGTGGCATCGCAAACGCCGACCCGGCCGGTGACTTTTGCGTAGGCGTCGGCGGCAAAGATGCCGCAACGTTCATCGTTGATGAGGTAATGGCTGAGACCCAGGCGCCGTACCGCATCGTAAAAGGGCAACAGCTGAAATCCACCCATGCCGAACATCGGCCCCACGTCGTGGGCTGCAAGCATGCGCGCCAGGGCTTCGCCGCCGGTCATTTCTTCGTTGTGGGACAATGGTTAATCCTCTTAACCCTCGGCCGTGCTGTTCAGCGGTTAACAGCAGGGCCGAGAGCGCGATTCTGAGCGGTTCAATCTGCAGACAGCAGCTGTCTGACGGCCTCCTCGATGCCCGCGGCGGTGACGCGAACCTTGTCTTCCAGGGGAGGTGAATAGGCAATAGGCACCCGCGGCGCAGTGACCCGCCGGGGCGCGGCCCGCAGGGAGTCAAAACAATGCTCGCAAACCGAGGCGATGATCTCGGCGCCGAATCCCGACACACCTACCGCCTCATGGGCCACCAGCAAGTGCCCGGTTTTCGAGACCGATTGAACCACCGCCTCCACGTCCCACGGCCACAGCGTGCGCAGATCGATGACCTCCGCGCCGATACCCCGGGAGGCCAGCGTTGCGGCCGCCTGGTCGGCTGCGTGCACCGTCTTCGACCAGCTGACGATGCTGATGTCGGAACCTTCCCGCAGCCTGCGGGCGCTGCCAAAAGCCACCAGATGCTCGCCCTCCGGCACCTCTCCCTGCAAAGGCCACAAGTCCTTGTGCTCCATATAAACCACCGGGTCGTCGCTGCGAATTGCGGTCTTCAGCAAGCCCTTGTTATCCGCCGCCGTGGCGGGCATCACCACCGTCAGGCCGGGGATGTGGGTGTACCAGGACTCCAGTGATTGCGAGTGCTGGGCGGCGGAAGAGCGCCACATACCCACCGGCTCGCGCACTACCAGAGGCACGCGGGTCTGCCCGCCGAACATATAGCGCGCCTTGGCCGCCTGGTTGACGAGCTCGTCGATAGCGCACAAAGCGAAATCCGAGAAGCGCATCTCCACCACCGGCCGGGTGCCCGTCATGGCGGCGCCCACGGCGGTACCCATGATGGCGGCTTCGGAGATAGGCGTGTCGGCAATGCGCGCCGGGCCAAATAATTCCACAAGCCCCGCATATTGTCCGAACACTCCACCACGGCCCAAGTCCTCGCCAAGGGCCCATACGGTTTCGTCGCGCTGCATCTCTTCGGTGAGCGCGGCCTTGCCGGCCTCGAGATAGCTCATCATCACCATGGCATTAAGCGACCTCCGCGCCATGGTGGCTGTCTTGTACATCGGTGTGGGCATGCCGAGCCTCGGGCCAGGGGCTGACGCGGGCCTCATCGAGCACCGCGCCCATGGCACGGCCGGCTGCGTGTTTGATCGCTTCGAGCTCGGCACGCTCCATGCCCGCATCCACCAGCATCGCCATGGCTCGGGCAATGGGATCCTGGCGCCAGCGCTCGGCCACCTCTTCGCTCTGGCGGTAGCCGGCCGCATCGGTGGCCGTGTGGCCCGTCAAACGATAAGTCAGCGCATGGATGAAGCGCGGTCCCTGGCCGGCCCGCAATGCGCCCAGGGTATCGCGCACCGCCGCATCCACCTCCACAACGTCGTTGCCATCGATGGTGACGGATGGAATGCCGAGACTCTCGGCGCGGGCCGACGGCCCGCCGCCCGCGCTCACCGCGCCGCTGCGCGTGGTGGCGGCGAATTGATTGTCCTCGCAGAAGAACAGCACCGGCAGTCCGAAAATCTTTGCCCAGTTGAGCCCTTCGAGAAAGGGGCCGCGATTAATGGCGCCGTCGCCGAAGATGCACACGGCGACCCGCGCCTCGCCCTTTAGTTTGATGGCATGGGCGGCGCCGGCGGCGATGAGTATGTTGGCACCGACCACGCCGTTAGCCCCCAGCATGCCGACGGAGAAATCCGCAATGTGCATGGATCCGCCCTTGCCGCCGCAACACCCGCCCTCGCGCCCCAGCAGCTCACGCATCATGGCCAGGGGCGCCGCGCCCTTGACCAGGGTATGGCCGTGGCCGCGATGGGTGGAGAGCAGAATGTCGTCGATTTCCAGATTACCGCAAACCCCCGAGGCCACCGCCTCCTGGCCGATGGACGGATGCAACGGTCCGGGCACCAGGCCTGCCTCGAGAGCCTCCAGGGCGGTCTGTTCGAATGCGCGCACCTGGCACATGGCACGGTAGTGCTCGAGAAGCCTGGGCTTGTCGAGATTGGTTTTGACCGCTGGCGGCTGACCCATGACCTCCCCCCTCAGGAAGTGCAAAGCGCCGGCTATAATCGGCGCTGCCAGCGTAACGGTCAAATTCTGGAGGCAAATGTTGCGCTCAAAGGTCGGCGGGCACCACCTGTTCGACGGCTTGCCGCGCCGTCATCCCGGCGGCCATGCCGAGCTTCGTGGCGGTTTTATTGACGCGGCTCAGAATTCCGGTCTCATAAGTCGAACGCCCATCACCAATGCGGGCGCTGGCGGCCGCCACCGTCGCCGCGGCAATTGATTGCTCATCGAGCACCGCCAGGCGGGCGACGCCTGCGTCATCCTTGCCGATGCCGGCGTCGTTGTAGAACGCGGCGGCCGCGGCCACGCGGATGGCAAGACTGCGCTGTCCGGAAACAATACCGCCATGGGAGCCGCTCAATACGATCCGGCCAGCGTCATCGGCAATGACCAGGGAGATGGAGTCTACACATACGATGCGCAGTCCGTAGCGGTTGATGCCCACTTCAGCGCGCGCCTCGTCGTAGGCGGCGCCGGCGCCACCGCCCGGCGGTGCCGTGCCTAGAAAGGCAACAGCTTGTGCGCACTCCATGCCGGCACTGACGCCGGCATCGGCGGCGATAGCGTTGCAGTGGCTGATGACTCCGTCGGCCAGCATGTCCTCGGCGTCGCCTATACGGGCGCTGGTGTGGGCTACTGCGGCGGCGGCAATACCGAGTGCTTCACAGTATCCGAGCGCACCGATGCCCGCCTGGTCCAGGCCAACCCCGGCATCATTGAGAACAAGTGCGCGCACACCGGCGCGGACCGCCAGGTAGCCCGCGTAAGCGCCGGCGTGAGAACCGCACACCAAGATCCGCCCGCGCGCCGTGCCGGGTATTTTTGTCGCTGTTGGCGCGAGTACGATTTCGGAATCTGGCTGCATGAGCGGGCGCTGAGGATACCCCGGGTATTATGCCAATGGATCATCAATTTCCGCGCCGGTGGAGATCCACCTGGCGATAAACCCCCTCGATGTTGAGTTCGCGCCACTTGTCATACATGTCCATGTTTGCGAACTCTTCGAGTGTGATGCTGCTTTTCATTTCATCCAGCGACTGGCCCTTCCTCGCGGCGGCAAGCACCGCATCGTAAAGTGCCTGCAGATACTTTCGGTGCTCGGCGACATCGGCCTTCGTTCCCATGGGACCGTGACCGGGAACGAGAATATCGAAGTCCATGGCCTCGACTTTTTTCACCGCATCGATCCAGTCAGGGAAGTAAGAATCGTTCAAATTCATGTACGGCAACTTGTTTACCGATATGAAATCGACGGTAAACACGGCGCGCTGCTCGGGAAAATGCACGATGGTCATATTGTCCGAATGGGACGGGCCGGCGTATATGAGCTCGACGGTCTTACCGCCAAGCGTGATACTCAGACGATCGCTGAAGCTAATATCGGGAACAGCCGTCGGGCGTTGCTCGCCTATGATGGTGGCGCGCGCATTTTCGTGGGCGATCACCGTTGCAGCCGGCGAGAAGACTTCACCGCCAGCGATGTGATCCGGGTGGTCGTGGCTGTAAATCAGATACTTCACCGGCAGATGGAAGCGTGCCGTGAGCTCCTGCTTCAACCATCGGGCAGCGTCCGCATCGATGGGATCGGTGGCAATGATGCCATCGGGCGTCACCAGAAAAACGGAAAAGTGAAAGTTGTTCTGGAAACGGTACAGGTCCCCGGAAATTTGCGTGATTGAACGCTTCGCATCCTGGGCGAGCACCGGCGTAGCGGCGGTGAAAATGCACAAAGCAACGGCGACCATGCCGGCGAGTATTCTCGTGGATGTGAATCCTGTCATTGTTCTCTCCTTGATGCGTGTGGCAAGCGTGGACGGGTGGGCGCTTCGCGCCTGGCCGCGCGTTATTATATGTGGCTTGGACCGGACCGGGATGGTGGATGTTCCCCATCGCGCCGTCACCACCCAAAGTGCTGGAGGATTTTGATCATGGACACAATCGGCTTCATCGGGCTCGGCCGCATGGGACGCCCCATGGCGGGCAATATGCAGGCCAAGGGGTTCTCTCTGCTGACCTACGACATCGTCGAGGCACCGGTGCAGGAGCTCGTGGCCATGGGCGCCCGCGGGGCTGCCAGCATCGCAGCGCTGGCGGCGCAGGCTCGGGTCATCATTACCGTGCTGCCCAGCCACACGGAAGTCGAAAAGGTGGTGCTCGGCGAAGCAGGCGTTATCGCCCACGCGGCCCCCGGAACGCTGGTCATGGACATGAGCACCGTGGATCCGGCGAGCACCGACCGGCTGGCAACGGCACTTGCCGGCGCCGGCATGCGCTTCGTGGATGCACCCATCGGCCGCCTTGCCAGCCACGCGGATCGCGGTGAGTCGTTATTCATGGTGGGCGCCGGGGAAGACGATTTCGAGCAGGTTCGTCCGATGCTGGAAGCCATGGGCACGGACATCCATCATTGCGGTCCGCCGGGTAGCGGTATCCGCACCAAGTTGGTCAACAATTTCCTGGCTATCACCTCTTGCCAGATGAACGCCGAGGCATTGGCCCTCAGCCAGCGCTTCGGCCTGGATCTGGATAAGACGTTGGACGTGATCCACGGCACCACGGCCACCAACGGTCAGCTTAAAATCAATTACGCTACCAAGGTGCTAGCGGGCGACACCGAGCCCGGGTTCCAAATCGATTTGGCGCACAAAGATCTGTCCCTGGTGATGACCGCCGCAAATGCCGGGCAGGTGCCCATGGCCATTGGCGCGGCGGCGCGGGAAAGTCTCAGCATGGCTCGCGCCAGAGGCTGGGGCGCCAAGGACTTCTCGGCGCTGCTGGATGCGCTTTGCGAAACGGCGGGGCTGGAGAAAGTGCGTTTGGGGTAGAACGCTGCCTTGCTCGCGGATAGGGTGCCAACCTACCGGAGCACAATCTAGCGGTGGTTACGCGCGCAGCTCCCGCATGGCATCGCCGTAAGCGGCCGTGAACAGCCGGATATCCGTTCCCATGGTCACCAGGTCGAAGCCCAGCTCCAACATGTCCCGGGCGTAGGCCGGTGCCAGGCAATGGATGCCGGCCTTAATACCGGCGGTCTTGGCGGCCTCGAGAATGCGCTTGATGGCGTCCACCACCACCGGCTCGGTTTGATCCAACTTGGCCTCGTAACCCAGGGACAAACCCAGATCGCTGGGCCCGATGTATACACCCGTCAGTCCCGGGGTTTTGGCGATATTGGCGACTTCCGCCAGGGCCTGGGCCGTTTCCACCATGGCCAGGCTGATGATGCTGCTATTGGCCTCTTTCACATAGGCCGGGCCGTGCAACATACCGGCGCGCACGGGACCGAAACTGCGATCCCCATCCGGAGCGTAGCGGCAGTAGCGCACGAATTGCTCGGCGTCCGCGGCGGTATTGATCATCGGACAGATAATGCCCAGCGCGCCTGCGTCCAGCAGCTTCATGATGATTCCGGGCTCGAGCCAGGGCACCCGCGCCATGACGGTGGCATCGCCAGCGGACATGGCTTGGAACATGGCCACCGCGCTTGCGTAGTCGTTAATCCCGTGCTGGAGATCCACGGTAATCGAATCAAAGCCCTGCCTGGACACGATCTCGGCGGTCACGGGGCTGGGAATTCCTAACCAGGCGTTGACCGCCGAAGCATTATCCTTCCAAAGCGCGCGTAATTTGTTCTGCATTGGCTGTCTCCTCGCCATTGGGCATCACGGGTAATGGATTGTCTTACACCAGCGGGCTGTCCGAAAGGGGCTGTGGTGCCGGGATGTGACTCGGGGCGCAGCGCTGACTATGCTTAACAAAGCACAATTGGCTACTTGGCAGATCATTGCGGAGGTCAGCGCGTGGAAAGAAATATGGAGCTAATCCGGAAGGTGATGCTCGCCGCTGAGAAGATCGAGGATCCCTACGACCTGATCGATCCCAAGGTGAAAGGTCATAGCGAGACCGAAATCTCCTACCATATCGCACTCCTGGACGACGCCGGTTTGCTCAAGGGCCAGGATCGCTCGGCCATAGGCGTATTCCGTTGGTCGGCGGGCGCACTGACTTGGGCGGGCCAGGAGTTTGTGGCGGCCATCAAAGACGAGAGCGCATGGAAGGAAGCTATTGCCCTTACCGAGAAGTCCGGAGCGAGCGCGAGCTTCGAGCTTTTGAGCAAGGCTTTGAAGCAGGTGCACGAGAAGCGCGCAGGATTGTGAATGCCCGTTTCCCGGGGCGCAACGCTATTCTCGCCGGTTGGCCGCATCAACCCTGGCGCCGCGCCGCGGGGAGTAAATTGAAGGTACAGGTGCGGTAACAGCTCGCGGTTTCGGCAATCTTCTTCACTAGACCCTGCATGACCTCATGGCCCGAGCGACGGGCCTCCAGGTGGCCGCGCACGGGCTTGCCGAGCACCGCCAAATCCCCCAAGGCATCGAGCATTTTGTGACGAACGAACTCGTCCGGATAACGCAAGCCGCCTGTATTCAGCACACCGGCATCGTCGAGTACCACGGTATTATCCAGCGACGCGCCCAAACCGATTCCCAACGCCTTGGCGCGCTCCCGATCTTTTAGAAAGCCGAAGGTGCGCGCCTGTCCGATTTCGTGGCGGAAGTTCTCGGAATTCAGATCCAGACTCAAAGATTGATTGCCAATTCGGCGATGACCGAATGCAATTGAGCAGGAAATGCGAAAGCCTTCGTAAGGCTCGATTGCAGCGAAGGTTTGCTCGTCACCGTAGACCACACGCTCGGTGATAACCATGTATTCTCTTGGCGCATCTTGTTCCTGGCGGCCCGCCTGTTCCAGGGCGTCGATGTAAATTGACGCGCTGCCGTCGCCAATGGGCAACTCGGCGCCATCGATTTCGACAACGGCATTGTCGATCTCGAATCCGGCGAGTGCGGCAAGGCAATGCTCGGTAGTGGCGATGGTGAATCCGTCGCCGCCGAGAACCGTCGCTTGGGTGGTGGAATGCACCGCCATCGGGCTGGTGAGAATTGACGGCGCCCCTGGCAAGTCGACCCGCACGAATCGGATGCCGCTGCCGGGTGGCGCGGGCTTGATGCCAAGCGTGACCTTCTTGCCGTTGTGAACGCCGACGCCGCTCAGACTTACGGCGTCGACGATGGTTTTTTGCTTGATCATTGCCGAGGCTCCACATTGCAGCAAAGCCACGGCGCCGGGATCCCCCCGGGATCCCTGGTCTTGCTGCTGGTGCCCGCGAAGAATACTTGGCCCGGGGCTTGCTGTCATCGGCCCTCTCCGGGCGAGCCACTTCACTTGGGTGTTGGCGCGCCGGTTGCGGCTATAATCGGCGCTTCTTTATTTGCGGCAATGCCCGGGGACCGAGATCCGATGGTCGAGAATGCAGCTGCGGCGTTGAGAACCGCTGTCGTCGGCGTGGGCTACCTGGGGAAGTTTCACGCGCAGAAATTCGCGCAAATTCCCGGCTCGACGCTCGTTGCCGTGGTCGACATCGAGACGGAAGCGCGCCAACGGGTGGCGGCGGAGCTCGGCGTCGAGGCAGTGGGCGACTACCGCGATTTGTTGGGGACCGTGGACGCCGTCAGTGTCGTGGTCCCTACCCCGGCGCATTTCGAAGTTGCCGCGGCCTTCCTGGAAAGCGGTGTCCACGTGCTGGTGGAGAAACCCATCACCGAAACCATCGAGCAGGCCAATCGCCTGGTGGCGATCGCCAAGAATCGGAATGTGACCCTGCAGGTTGGTCACCTGGAGCGCTTCAACCCGGCGGTGCGCGCCCTGGAGCCGCGCCTGCACAATCCCCGTTTCGTGGAGTCGGTTCGCATCGCACCGTACCAGGTGCGTGGCACGGATGTGGATGTGGTACTGGATCTCATGATTCACGATATCGATCTCGTCCAATTCATCGCCGGCTCGCCCATCGATCGCGTCGAGGCGGTGGGCGCGGCGGTGATTACGGACAAGCCGGATGTTGCCAACGCACGCATTCGTTTCGAGAGCGGCTGTATCGCAAATGTCACTGCCAGCCGCACCAGTCTCAAGGTGGAGCGAAAGATTCGGATATTCCAGCAAGCTTGTTACTTCTCCGCCGATCTGCACCAGAAAACCGTATCGGTGTATGAGAAAAGCGAAAGCGCATCGGGGCCCCTGGGTCTGCCCATATCCATCGAACAATTAGCCTGTGACGACGAGGATGCGCTGCGCCTGGAAATCGAGGCCTTTTTGCACGCCGTGCGCGACGGCACCGCGCCGTTGGTAAGCGGGGAAGACGGCCAACAGGCGTTGAAGACGGCCATCGACATCATCACGCAGGTGGATGCGTGGACGCGAACGCACTGAGACTAAAAAGGCGGCTTACTGAGAACGAATAAAGCCCGCCAGGCCGCGCTTCGATCCCGCGGCCAACCACGCACCCAGCACGGCGAGCTCCTCGGTTGCCTCGCTGAGATCCGGCTCGGCGCCGGCGCGCAGCGCGCGGAATGCCCGCTCGAGCACCCGGTAACGTGGCCCCTTCACGCCGGCGCGCTTGAGCCCGACGGAATTGAGCCGGTAGTGAAGTGCCGGCGCGCCTTTGGCCATCGTGTAAGGGAGAATATCTTTCAGAATGCCGGCAACGCCGGCCACCATGGTGGATGCACCCACGCGGCAGAATTGATGCACCGCGGTGCCGCCGCCGATGATGGCTCCGCCACCAACTTCCACATGCCCACCCAACATAACGTTATTGGTAAGAATAACGCCGTCGCCAACCTGACAGCCATGGGCGACATGCGCGTAAGCCATCAAGAAACACTTGCTCCCGAGTCTCGTTGGCATATCGATGTCCGTCGAGCGGTGAATGGTGACACCTTCGCGGATAATATTGTCATCGCCAATCTCGACCCAGGTTTCCTCGCCTGCGTAGCCATAGTCCTGAGGTGTATCGGCGATGACGGCGTGGGCGTGGATACGATTACGCGCGCCGATGCGCGCGTGCCCGTGGATAACGGCGTGAGGGCCTATGACTGTACCGGCGCCAATGCTCACGCGATCCTCGATGACCGCATAGGGCCCTACCCGCACATCGTCGGCGAGATCGGCACCGCTGGCGATAATGGCCGTGGGATGGTGTTGATCGGCACTCATTGGGGAGGCCGTCGAATAATGGTTTTAGACACGTCTCAAGCTATCCCATAGATTCGGCGCGCATTGTCGCAGAACAATCTGCGCTGGTCATCGATTGGAAAGGAATCGACGATTTCCATGAAGCCACGATAAATTGTTTCGAAATCCGCTACCAGGCCATCAACCGGAAAATTGCTCGCGAACATACAGCGCTCTACGCCGAAAATTTCGATCGTATCGAGTACGATCCGCCGATTGGCGTCCACCGTCCACGCCAGACCCGGCTGACCAAGTCCGGAGATCTTCACCACCACATTGACCGCGGCCGAAAGCTGTTGCATGGCTTTGCGCCACGCAGCCAAGCCCGCACGGCTTCGGTCGGCGGGAAGGCCAGCGTGATTGAGAATGACTGTTGTGCGGGGGAAATCGCACGCGAGCGCATAGGCCTCCGGCAAATGCCAATAGGGGGTTTGCAGATCGAAGGCCAAGCCATGGCGCTCCAAAAACGAGAAGCCACGCCGCCACCTGGCGTCACCCATGGAGCCCGGCGCACCCGGTATGACCAGGTGCGGGCCGGGCGCGGCGCGCGGCTTGTGGCGAATACTGCGTACGCGGGCGAAGGACGCCTGGCGGGCAAGCACCTGTTCGATGTCTTCACGATCGAGCCACGCTTGCGCGACCATGACACTCGGTAAGCCGCATTGCTCGGCGATACCATCGATCCAACGGCTTTCTCCCAGCGGATCGGCTGGGTCCCACTCCGCCTCCACATACACTGACGCCACCACATCGAAATTCGCCGTGTCGCGAACATAATCTCCGTAAAGATAGTTCCGCCGCAGCCCGCGGTAATCACCGTACCGGAAGCTAATAGGCGGCTCATCGCACAGCCAGGGGTGATAGTTGCGCCCCAGATCCCAGAGATGATGATGTGCATCGATGATCGGGATCGGCTTGTCAGTCGAGAGTTCTGCCATCGCCTGGCGCTAGCGATCCCGTTCGTCGGAGGGGCGCACGCTCGCGTCGCGGTGTTCCACACGATTTTCGATGTCGTGAATATGGCTCAGATCATAGCTGCGCAGGCGCATATCGTCGGTGCGCTCTTCTACCCAGGCCTCATCGATGGTGATGGACTTGTAGTAGAAAAAGTGGAATGCAAACACGATAGTCCATGCGCACATGGGCCAAAAGGTCCACCATCCCGAGCCGATATAGATATTGGTAATGATGAGAGCGGCCATGGCTCCAGCGTAGATAAGCCGATGCCGTTTATACAGGCGCGTGGCGAGGGCGCGGGGCGCGGGATCGCTGTGGATCTCACCGGCACTCATGCTAATTCTTTTCGATTTCGGGCTCGGGCAAGTCTTCGTAGTGCCTGCCGATGGCAATCACACGCCACGAGTAACGCATCCACAAGCCGACCAATACGAGGATTACGATGTGATCGACAGTGCCCGAATCGGGGTGAAAGCCGAAGTAGAAAAAATAGCCAAGCGCCGCCACCGGCGCCAGAGCACAGTACCAGGCAGCAAATGGGTGCTTGGTGAAACCGAAGACGATGGCTGCGCAGACCATCGTGAAGGCGTACAGGGCGATGGCGAAGCTGCGTCCATGGGCAAGAGCGCCGCTATTGGCAAGCAATGCGATGGCGCAGAAAAAGATGCCGATGAACAGGGCGTAGACATAGACTTCATTGCCGGCCTGGCGGCGGTTCAGCTTGAGGACCGGGATAAAATACGGAGTCTTGTCGTCGTCCCAGACGTACTTCTTGAACTGCTTGTCCCAACTCATTCGCCGACCCGCTGAACTAAATGAAGGGCTGATCGATCCCTTCAGGATTGCCGAGATTAACGGGACGATATGTTGGCGGCCGCTTCTTGTTCCTCGCGCTCACGCCGCTCGCGCTCACGCCGTTCGAACTCGTCCTCCACGGCGTCGAGTTCCAAACGCGTTTTACCTTCGATCTTCGATCCCGCCTCTTCAGGCCACTCGATGGTCATGAGCGGGAATCGGAGGTTCTGCGGCCCCCACAAAACAATCGCCACCTGCAGCCATACCGCGATACCCGAGAGCACCGCCAACAACATCCCGAATACGAGCACGGACTTGATAATCCATCGATGGGTCAAGCCCACGGTGGAAGCCGATATTTCATTCATCGCATATGAATCGTAGGCGTAGATGAAGGCAAAGTAGATGACGATGGAGCAGTAAGGGATCAGGAAGAATGTCAAACCGAGAAACTCGAGCCAGACCTTCTTGCGAAAGGCGAGATTCTCGCGAATGAGGTCCACCCGCACGTGGGTGTTCCAAATGTAGCCATAACCCAATACCAGCGTGAACAGGCCGGTGTGAAAATGCCACTCCAGCTCTTGCAGCACCGTCGAGTCGAAACTTCTGCCCAGGTGGGTGATCAGCCAGTATTGAACGCCGACCTTCCGCAACACCACGTCCATGACGGTGATGAGAATCATGGGAATGAACAACCACGAACCAAACCGGCCAACCATATCTACGAACTTTCTCAGCGCTTCGCTGATGCGCAGCGCGCGCGGCATTTCCTGGCTGTCGAGATCGTCTGCCTCGCCAGCGGCCGATGGTTCCTGGGATTCGCCCTGAGTCATCCTGGTGTCGTTCATAATGCGGATGGATTTAATCGTAGACGGTGCGTTGCAGCCAGAGCGCAATTTCGGGCTGCCACATAATCATGATCAGGCCAAGGACCTGCAGAATAACAAAAGGGATAATGCCCAGGTAGATGCTCGTTATCTTGATCTCTTTAGGTGCGATGCCTTTCAAGTAGAACAGCGCGAAGCCGAATGGTGGTGTCAGGAACGATGTCTGAAGATTAACCGCCATCAAGATGATGAACCAAAGCTTGATCTCGCTCGCCATGACGTGATCACCAAAGTCGAGGCCTTCGACCAGTGGCGCAAACACCGGCAGCACGATCAGCGTAATTTCGATCCAGTCGAGGAAAAATCCGAGCACGAAGGTGATCGCCATGATAAGGATCAGCAGGCCCCAGGATCCCAAGCCCGCCTCGTTGATCATGTGCTCGACGATGTCGTCGCCGCCGAGGGAACGGTAAACATAGGCAAAGCAAGTAGCGCTGATGATGATGAAGAAAATCATTGCCACCGTGCGCGCAGCCGTGTGACAAACACCTTGCAACACGGGGAAATTGAGCCGGCCTGCCAACAGCGCCAGCACCATGGCGCCGAAGGCGCCAACGGCCCCCGCCTCGCTCGGTGTGGCCCAACCGAACAGGATCGAGCCCTTGATCATTGAAATGAGCACCACCGGCGGAAGGAACGCGCTGCGCAGCAATGGACCGGCATAGAGAAAAATCGCCACCACCGCGAGCAGCACCGAGAGCGCCAGGGAAACCGGCGGGGTCAGGTGAAACTGGAAGCCGACATCGATCACCATGTCGACGCCGAACCACCAAACCAGCGCCATGGCCAGCGTCGCACCGGCGATGATGAGCAAATCCTTGTCCCAGTTGAAGTCGCGAATCATCTCCTGGCGCGGGATGTTGAGCAGCTCCGCGGACAGGGGCGGCGCCATCGAAGGTTTCAGCCACGCGATCAACCAGACGAACAAAAGATAGAAAAACGCCAGGGTGAGACCTGGAACGATAGCCGCCATGAATACGTTGCCAACCGATACCGTCAGCAGATCGGCCATGATGATCAACATGATGCTCGGCGGGATCAAAATGCCGAGGGTGCCGGATGCCGCGATGGTTCCGCAGGCGAGCGCGTGGCTGTAGCCCTGGCGCATCATGGTGGGCAACGCCAGTGCCGTCATCATGGTGACGGAAGCGCCGATGATGCCGGTCATGGCCGCGAGTATGGTGCCCATGATGGTCACCGCCAGCGCCAGCGCTCCCGGCACCCGTTTCAACAAGACCTGTACGCAGTACAGGAGGTCGTTGGCAACGCCGCTGCGCTCCATCATCACGCCCATGAAGACGAACGCGGGCACCGCCACCAGCACAAGATTCTCCGCTGCCTGCCCCCAGATGCGTGGCAGGAAGTTGAAGAATTCAATCAATGAGAAAGAGCCCAGTACATAGCCGATAAGGCCGTAGAGGAGCGCGAGGCCACCGAGGATGAAGGCCACCGGAAAACCGGTGAACAGCAAGAAGGCCAGAGTCAGGAACATGAAAATCGGCAGGTAATCCTGCACCGTCCAGAGCAACTCTTCCTGCTGCTCGGGGGTGAGACCCGATATGTGAGCAAAAGCAACACCGATGACCACCAGGATGGCAATCAGGATGATGACCTTGCCGTTACGCACCCCCAGCTTGAGTAGTTGCTCCATCGCGCTCACCTGCCGATTGCATCAGCCAGAAAGCTGAAACCGGAGCCCGCGGCATGCGGGCTCCGGTCCTCTTCGCTCAACTTTCACTCAACGGATTGACGGCGCTAACGCCGACAAGACGTTGCTACTTGAGATAAGTAGATTTGATAGCCTGCGCTTCACCCCAGCCGCGATACTTCTCGCGGAAGGCGTAGAAGCTCTCGGCGATCTCTTTGAAGAACGGGTCCTTCGCGGATTCTTCCTTCACCACCTCTTGCCAGGCCGCCTCGAACTTCGCCAGCGTGGCATCGTCCCAACGGCGATTGGTGACGCCGAATTTGGAGAGCATATTGTTCATCGCCTCCGGATTCTTGGCCTCGGTGTTGGCGTAGGTCGCAATAACACTCTCGCCGGCGGCGATCTCAATCATCGCCTTGTAGGTGTCCGGCAAAGCGTTGAACGCATCACGATTCATCAACAGCTCGCTGCACGAGATCTGCTGGTGCCAGCCAGGGTAGTAATTGTTTTTGGCGATTTGATAAAAACCGAGATTCTGATCGATGTCCGGCATCGAGAATTCGGTGGCATCGATGACGCCCTTCTCCAGCGCGGGGTAAATGTCCGCACCGGCGAGCAACTGCGTCGACACACCCATCTTCTGCATGACGCGGGCGCCCAAACCGAAGAAACGCATCTTCATGCCTTTGAGATCTTCGAGGCTGTTGACGGGTTCTTTGAACCAGCCGGAGGTTTCCGGTCCGATGCAGAAGCAGTCGACTGCCGTCAAACCGAACTCGCCGTACTTCTTATCGCGGATTGCATTGCCGCCACCGTGCCATTTCCAGGCAAGAAACTCACCGAGCTGCGGACCGAAGGGCACGGCGGTAAAGAACGCAACACCCGATCCGAGTTTACCGGTGTGATAACCGGGGGTGGTCCAACACGACTCCACCGAGCCCTTGGAGGCTGCATCGAAGCATTCCAGCGCCGGAACCAACGCGCCCGGCTCGTAGAATTTGATCTGGAGTTTATCGGCGGATAGACGTTTGATATTTTCCGAGAAACGGACCCCGGATGTGCCCAGATGCGGAAGCGTGCCACCAAAGGCACTCTGCATCTTCCATTTCACTCGACCTTGCGCTTGTGCCGTTGAGATGGCGGCGACGCTGAGCGCCGCGACGGCGCCCAAGGCGCAAAGGGTTCTTAGATAATTATTAAGCTTCATAGCTCTTCAGCCCTCCTCGATTGAGTAACCCGGGTCGAGCTACGAAAACACCCGACCGCAAATTCGGTGTTCATTCTACGGAATGCTGCGGGCATCAAACTGGGCCCACCACCGAAATTCTGTTGGAAAATAACTCCGGCTGAAAACCGGATACCTACAGAAACCAGTCAATAAAACAGTGTGCTGCTACGGCTGGCCCCGCCCACGGGCTGGGAACCTCACCCTCCACGTCATTATTCTAATATCCGGGTCCAGGGCGCATGTGCTCCGCGCCTCCGGGCCTTCGGTTGCCCGCATCATAGCCCCGCCTTCGGGACTCTGCAACGCATCATGGGTCGACGCCAGGGGCCTTCGAATGGTGGCCTTCGGGTCACCGCGGCTGATGGCGGTTGCGGCTTTGCGCGGCATCTGGAATATCGAGAACCTGGATCCTTTCCGGTTGTTGGCGGACAACGTCTCCGAGTTCCTGTTCGTCTGCTCGCCGTTGACAATGAAGGGCGCCACGGGATCGCCGGGCAATCCGGTGGCGATTTATTAACCGCTGGCAATTTACGGGACTAAAAAGAGGCGCCGCATTTGCAGTGCGGCGCCTTTTTAATCATTGACGTAGGTTGGCCTGAGCGCAGCGAAGCCCAACCTACGTTTCTCAGGTGACCACCAGGCTGTCGCTTATTTAGGCTGGGGCACAATCCGGAGATAGGGCTTCGGCGACTTCCAGCCGCCAGGGTATTGCTTTTCCGCCTCTTCGTTGGAAACCGCCGGGACGATGATCACGTCTTCGCCGTTTTTCCAATTCACCGGGGTTGCCACCTTGTGCTTCGCGGTTAACTGAATCGAATCCAATACCCGCAACACTTCGTCGAAGTTTCTGCCGGTGCTCATGGGATAGGTCAACATGAGCTTGATCTTCTTGTCCGGTCCGACGACGAATACCGTGCGCACCGTAGCGTTGTCCATGGCCGTTCGGCCTTTTGCCCCGCCATCGGCACTGGCCGGAAGCATGTCATAGAGCTTGGCGACTTTCAGATCCGTGTCGCCGATGAGCGGGTAGTTGGGGGCGTGACCCTGGGTCTCTTCGATGTCCTTGGCCCACTTGTCGTGATCACCGGTGGAATCGACGCTGAGGCCCAAAATCTTGCAGTCGCGCTTGTCGAATTCGGGTTTGAGTCCCGCCATGTAACCCAGCTCGGTGGTGCACACCGGCGTGAAATCCTTTGGGTGGGAAAACAGAACAGCCCATCCGTCACCAATCCACTCATGAAACTTGATGGTGCCTTGTGTGGTCTCGGCAGTGAAGTCAGGTGCTTCGTCGTTGATGTGCAGTGACATGATTTTCCTCCATGGAAATTCCCTTGGCCGTTCTGTCCGGATTGAAAATTTCCGGGATGCCGCAGGATTTCAATGTTATTCGACTCGAACATCACCCGCCGGTGCGTGGGCGTCGGCGGGGAGACGCATGAGTTTACGCCCGCCCCGGGGGCAATGCACGGTGGACAACCCTATGGTCAGCCGTCGCGCACCCGGTAGGTGGCGATCACATCCGAGTCGGGATTCAGGCCAAGGCCGGGGCCATCCGGAATGCGATAATCCCCGTCCACGGCATCGATGAGGTCGCCGTAAAGGCTCGCTTCCAAATCCACGTAAAGCCGTTCCACCAATGCGCCCTGGGGCAGGACCGCGGCTAGATGCAGCGAGGCCGGAAAACCCGGACCGAAATACGGGCAATGGGGCGTGACCTCGACGCCATGGGCTCTTGCAAGCGCGGCCACCTTCAGAAATTCGGTCACGCCGCCCACCTTGGTGACGCTGGGCTGCGCGTAGCTGACGGCGCCCGCCATGAACATCTTCTGAAAATCGAAGGATGTGCACGCGTTCTCCCCCGCGGCCAGGGGCACGCCGGTGCTCGTCTGCAAGCGCGCCAGTGAGGCGAAATCCTCCGGCGGAAAAATCGGCTCCTCCAGCCAGTGGATCCCATAGGGCTTGAAGGCCAGCGCATGGCGCCGGGCCTCGGCCGGTGTCCATGGGCAGTTGGTATCCACCATCAGCGGTACACCGTCGCCGAGTTGCGCCCGGGCGGCCGCCACTTCGGTTTCGGCCGTTTCGTGCAGCTTGATCCAACGATAACCCTGCGCGGTTGCGGCCTGACAGCGCTCGGCGACGATCTCGGCATCCCGATAGTGAAAAAGACTGGCGTAGCCGGGGATCGATGTACCGCCGGCACCCCCGAGCAGACGGTGCAGCGGAAGACCCGCGGCTTTGCCGGCGATATCCCAAAGCGCGATATCGAGTCCCGAGAGCGCGAAGATGGTCAAGCCGTGACGGCCCTGCAGATGCAGCGCTTGTTGCAGGCGCTGATTGAGAGCAACGATATCGCCGGCGTCGGCACCGATGGCCACCGGCGCGATCATGTCTTCCACCACCGCCTGCACCGCGCGCCGGCAGGTGTAGCTGAAGGCCTCGCCATAACCCACCAGTCCGCTGTCGGTTTCCACCCGCACCAGCAAAATACTCAGGCGCGTCCACACCTGACCGCCCCAGCCGAAGGGCTTGCCGCCGTGGGTGAAAGGAATCTCCAGGGGAATGGCTTCTACCGTGGCTATTTTCATGAGATCTCTCGAATCGATTGTTGCGGCGCATCCTTCGCAAATTGCACAATGCGCCACGGGTCACATGGCCCGCTGCCGCAAACAACAAAGTAAACGGCGCATTATGCGAGCGACTATATAGCACAACCCAAACGCGCAACCATGACACAGAATCTTCAATCCCTTCCCAAGATAGATGCCCACCATCATCTATGGGATCTGGACCATAACGACTATCCGTGGTTACGCGAGATCGGCGCGCCGCGCATGTACGGCGACTATCAAGCCATGTGCCGGAATTACCTCATCGACGATTTTCTTGACGATAGCGCACCCCACGGTGTTGTTAAATCGGTGCACGTGCAGGCCAACTGGAATCCGGACGATGCGGTGGGCGAAACGCGCTGGTGCCAGAGTGTCGCCGACCGCCACGGCTTCCCCCACGCCATCGTCGCCCACGCCAATCTCGCCGACACCGGCGTCGAGGCGCAGTTGGCAGCACACCACGAGTCGAGCAACCTGCGGGGCATACGTCATATTCTCGGCCACACCGACGATCCGGATCTCACCCGCCGGGACCGGCCCGACTACGCCCGGGATCCCGATTGGCAACGCGGCTACGGTTTGCTTGCGAAGTACGGCTTGAGCTTCGATTTGCAGGCCTTTCCCGCGCAGATGGAAGCGGTGAGCCAGGTTGCATCGAGACATGAGGACGTGCCCGTTATTGTCTGCCACACGGGCTTTCCCTGGGACCGGTCGCCCCAGGGGATTGCACTTTGGCGAAGCGGCATGCGCCGGCTGGCCGCCTTACCCCACGCGTACGCAAAACTCTCGGGACCTGGAATGGTCATGATCGACTGGAACGCGGAGCGCTTCGCACCTTTTATTCACGAAACCATCGACATGTTCAGCCCATCGCGTTGCATGTTCGCCAGTAACGTACCGCCCGACGCACTTTACAAAACTTACGACCAGATATTCGCCGGCTTTTATGCACTCGCCGAAAACTATTCGGCCCACGAAAAGCAAAAGATGTTTTACGATACCGCGGCCAGGGTTTACCGCATTTAGGCATGACGCCGTTAATCGCGCACAGGATGGGACATCGTGACTGACAGCAAACACCGCCGTATTGCCTTGGCCGCACGCCCCGAGGGCGCGCCCAAGCTAAGTGATTTTGCCCTCAGCGAAGGGCCGGTGGCGTCCCCCGGGCCCGGTGAGTTGCTGTTGAGGACTATCTACCTGTCCCTGGACCCCTACATGCGCGGGCGTATGAATGCGGTCAAGTCTTACTCGCCTTGCGTGGAGATCGGCGAGACCATGGTCGGCGGAACCGTCAGCGAAGTCGTGAGTTCCGATGTGGCCGGGTTCTCGGCGGGAGATCTCGTCTTTGCTTACACGGGCTGGCAAAGCCACGCCCTTTCCAATGGCGAAGGCCTTCGAAAACTCGACCCGGAAGCGGCGCCCATTTCCACCGCCCTTGGCATTCTCGGCATGCCCGGGCATACGGCCTATGTGGGCCTGCTGGATATCGGCCGGCCGCAACCCGGGGAAACCGTGCTGGTATCAGCGGCCTCCGGCGCCGTCGGCTCGGCGGTGGGTCAGATTGCACGCATCCACGATTGCCGCGTCGTCGGGGTGGCCGGCGCGGCGCAGAAGTGCCGCTACGTGGTCGACGAGCTCGGCTTCGACGCCTGCGTCAGCCATCACGACGCGGATCTCCCGGCGCGGCTCGCCGATGCCTGCCCGCAGGGCATCGATGTTTTTTACGACAATGTCGGCGGCAAGGTGTTCGCAGCCGCTTTCGAGTTACTTAACGTCGCCGCGCGGGTTCCCATTTGTGGGATGATCGCCCATTACAACGCGACGAGCCCGCCCCCGGGACCCGATACGTTGCCTAACGTCATGCGCAGCATTCTCACCAAACGTTTGACCGTGCAGGGATTCATCATCTTCGACCACCAGCATCGCTGGAAAGATTTTCATGATCATATGGCCGCATGGATCCGTGAGGGCCGCGTCAAGTACCGCGAGGACTTCGTCGATGGTCTGGAAAACGCACCCGAAGCATTTCGCGGCCTGCTCGAGGGCCGCAACTTCGGCAAGCTCATCGTGCGCGTGGGTGATGACCCGACCATGTAGCTGGCCGAAGACGTGCACGCATGCTGCATCCATAAGATCCAAGCTGGAGTAAGAAATGCCCGGGACGAAAGCAAAAATACTGGCCACACGGCGCTTGCCGCCCAATGTCGAGGCTCGGCTCGCCCGCGATTACGAAGCCACCCTGAATACGGAAGACAAGACCGTATCCAGCGCCGAGGTCGTGGAAGCGGCGGCAGGTCACGACGGCATACTCTGCTGCAGCACGGAGAAATTCCCGGCGGATGTGATCGCTGCCTTGCCCGGGAGCGTAAAGATCCTCGCCACCTTTTCCGTGGGCCACGAACATATCGACATTGCCGCAGCCGGGAAGCGCGGACTCAAAGTGACCAATACGCCCGATGTGCTTACCGATGCCACCGCTGACATCACGATGCTTTGTCTGCTGGCGGCCGCCAGGCGCGGCGCCGAAGGTGATCGCCTGGTGCGCACCAATCAGTGGCAAGGTTGGTACACCACCATGATGCTCGGCACCCACATGAGCGGCAAGCGCCTGGGTATTTTCGGCATGGGGCGCATCGGCCGGGCGGTTGCACAACGGGGGCGCGGATTCGGCATGCCGATTCACTACCACAACCGATCGCGCTTGAGCGCTGAGCTGGAACAGGGAGCGACTTTTCACAAAAGCCTCGAGTCGCTGCTGGCCGTGAGTGATTTCTTGTCCATTAACGCGCCCTCTTCGGCGCAAACGCATAAGATTATAAATGCCGAGCGTATCGCCCTGTTGCCCGCCGGCGCCATTGTCGCGAACACGGCGCGCGGAAACATGGTGGATGACGAAGCGCTCATCGCGGCGCTTAAATCCGGCAAGCTGGCGGCGGCGGGTCTGGACGTCTTCGACGGCGAACCGAATATTCATCCCGGCTACCGCTCCCTGGACAACGTCTTCCTGTTGCCGCATCTCGGCAGCGCAACCCACGAGACCCGGGACGCCATGGGCTTTTGCTGCCTGGACAATCTGGACGCGTTTTTTGCTGGCAAACCTTGTCCCTCGGCGTTGACGTGAACACCTTGCACGCAGTTGGCGAACCGCCTGTAGGAGCGGGTTAATCCATGAGCACCGGTAGCCTTGACGGCATCCTCGTTGTTTCTCTGGAGCAGGCAGTAGCGGCGCCGTTTTGCACTTCGCGGCTTGCCGATGCCGGCGCCCGTGTTATCAAAGTGGAACGCGATGCCGGTGACTTCGCGCGCAACTACGACACCACCATCAACGGCGAGAGCGCGTTCTTCGTATGGCTTAATCGCGGCAAACAATCTCTGGTGCTGGACATTAAAGACTCGGACGATTCGGCGCTGCTGGGTCGCATCATCGCCAAAGCCGATGTCTTCGTTCAAAACCTCGCACCCGGAGCCGCCGAGCGGGCGGGGATCGGCTCGGCGCGGCTTCGCGATGCGTATCCGAGGCTGATCACCTGTGACATCAGTGGCTATGGCGAGGAAGGCGACTACGCCGATATGAAAGCCTACGACATGCTCGTGCAAGCCGAGAGCGGCTTGTGCTCCATCACCGGGTCACCCGAACAAGCCGGACGCATCGGCGTGTCAGCCTGTGATATTGGCACGGGCCTTTATGCTCACGCGGCAATTCTCGAAGCGCTTTTTGCCCGCGAGCGCAGTGGCGTGGGCCGCGCCATAAAGCTGTCCATGTTCGGCGCCATGGCTGATTGGATGGCGGTGCCGTTGCTGCGTTATGACGTCGGCAACGTGAAGCTGCCGCGTACCGGACTCAGCCACCCGATGATTCAGCCCTACGGCGCCTACGCCACCGGCGATGGTCCACCGATTCTCATCGCCGTCCAGAATCAACGGGAGTATTTGCGCTTGTGCAATGAGGTGCTCGAGATGCCGGAGCTCGTGGACGACTCGCGCTTCCACGACAATCCCTCCCGTTGTGAAAACGCCGGGGAATTGAAGCGCATCATTGAGCAACGCTTTTGCGCCATGCAACGCGACGCGCTTGTTGCGCGGTTGCGGCAAAGCAAGATCGCCTTCGGCCAAGTCAACGACGTTGCCGGACTGTCCACGCACCCGGCCATCAAACGCGTCGAGGTGGACTCCGCCGGGGCTCGCGTCGGGATTGTTTCGCCACCGGCATCAATAGATGGCGCACCAATAACGCTGCGCCCCGTACCTGCCTTGGGTGAACACAGCGAAGCCATACGCGCCGAGTTCGGTTAAACGACTTCGTTGCCCGTCCACACCCTGATATCCGAGTCAGTGGGCGATTGCGGTCGCAGCGACTCCGTTACTCGCTCCTTGTCTGAACGGTCACAGAAACCCAGAGACAAGAGACTTCGCCATACGCTCCTCGTCTACACCCCCACCCTGTCCCTCCCCCTCGAGGCGAGGGGGAGGGCACTTGGACTGATACGCATTCGGTTTCTACATGCTTAGCTAGCCGGATTTGTTGACGCTGAAGCGGAATTGCTCGGTTTCGATGTCGAGGCCGAGGCTCCGGGTCGGTGCATCTTCGTACACGGGCTCGCTGACGGGATAGACCCGGTAAACGCGATGGATTCGACGAACGTGCGGGTGAGCGCGGCGCGGATGGCGATAATCGCGGTAAGAGGGACGGTGCTGTCTGTACCCGTGCCGTGGTGCCCGCTGCTTGCCCTTCATTCTCCAGATGCGTTGGCTCGCATGATTGAGCTTATGCTTGATGATGCGGCGCTCGTTGCGGGTGTAGCGGCCGTCGGCGCCGAAGCGGCGCTCCAGCTTGCTTATGCGCTTCTGATCCGTGCGCAGTCGCGCCACCTGCTTTCGATTCAGATCGCCACTGTGCATTCCCTGCTTGATACGCCCGCGTTGCTTGACCTGGCGCGAATCGACGGCCCGCTGGAATTTGCGCGAACTGGCCTGGTGTTGAACGGCGGCTTGCTTTTGCCGGTGCGCGCCATTGTTGCGATCCCGTTCCCGGGCTTGCGCCGTACCCAACGCGCCCAAGGTCAGCGCGGCTATTACTGCAAATGTCACTGTGTGATTTTTCATCGCTGCTTCTCCTGCTAAGGGACTCGCGAGCCCATTAACCAGGCTCACGGTGCAAGCCTATGGGGAAGCAGCTGAAC
>Ga0055476_10000050_pt1 | contig 23832 bp, 25 predicted proteins | sample Muzzi_CordC_D2_FD_57682 | JGI IMG/M metagenome (GOLD analysis project Ga0055476, IMG submission 57682) | Wetland microbial communities from San Francisco Bay, California, USA, that impact long-term carbon sequestration - Muzzi_CordC_D2 | ecosystem: Environmental > Aquatic > Marine > Wetlands ... | reverse complement strand
TCCGAAGGCTGAGCCGTCAGATTTACAGTCTGATCCCTTTGGCCACTCGGGAACCCCTCCGAAACGCAAGCCGCGTATTGTGATCCAGGCGCACATCACTGTCAACTCCAGCGACGGTTTTTCATAGTAAAAATGAAAAGTTGGCGGACGTCGGGCAACCCCGGATACATGACTTGTTAAAGCACTTTCTGCTAACATACCGCCGCCCCGGTGCAGCAACCGGCGAGATTTTACTCCATGCAAAGATCCGCGGCTGCGCCAGGAACGATTTGATTAATCATACCAGGATCAGGTATATCCTATGAAAGTAACCATTTACGGCTCAGGTTATGTTGGACTGGTCACCGGCGCCTGTCTGGCACAGGTTGGCAATGAGGTACTGTGCATCGACATCGATCCAGACAAAATTGAGCGGCTTGAGCGGGGTGAAAGCCCGATATACGAGCCCGGCCTGACGGAAATGATCCGCGCCAACCAGACGGCAGGAAGACTGAAATTCTCGCTGGACCCTGCCCAGGGCGTAGCGCACGGCCTGTTCCAGTTTATTGCCGTCGGCACACCGCCAGACGAGGATGGCTCTGCCGATCTGCAATACGTGCTTGCCGTTGCCAGGTCGATTGGCGAGCACCTCAGTGAATACCGTATTATCGTCAACAAATCGACGGTACCGGTCGGCACTGCAGACCGGGTGCGGGCCCAGGCGCAGGAAATTCTGGACCAGCGCACTTCCAGGCTCGAATTCGACGTCGTGTCCAACCCTGAGTTTCTCAAGGAAGGCGCAGCGATTGATGATTTCATGCGGCCGGACCGTATCGTTGTCGGTACCGATAATCCGAGAACCACCGAACTGCTCCGGGCACTGTACACACCGTTCAACCGCAACCACGATCGCATTCTGGCCATGGATATCCGCTCCGCGGAACTCACAAAATACGCGGCCAACTCCCTGCTCGCCACTAAAATCAGCTTCATGAACGAGTTGTCCAACATTGCCGAGAAACTGGGGGCGGATATCGAACAGGTCCGTGTCGGCATTGGCTCCGATCCTCGGATCGGCTACCAGTTCATCTATCCGGGTGCCGGTTACGGCGGCTCCTGTTTTCCGAAAGATGTGCGCGCGCTGGAACAGACAGCGCTGGAAAATGATTACACGCCCGAACTGCTGCATGCAGTGGAAGCCGTCAATTTCCGTCAGAAACGCAAGCTTTTTGACAAGATCTCAGCCCATTACCAGGGCCAGCTAAAAAGCAAAACCTTCGCCATGTGGGGGCTTGCATTCAAACCCAACACCGACGATATGCGCGAAGCTTCCAGCCGCGTCCTGATGGAAGCGCTCTGGGAACAGGGTGCCACGGTACGCGCCTTCGATCCGGAAGCGTATGAGGAAACCAGCCGGATTTACGGGCAGCGGGACGACCTGGTGCTGTGTGACTGCGCCGAGGATGCACTGCAGGGCGCCGACGCGCTGATCGTAATTACCGAGTGGAACCTGTTCCGCAGTCCGAACTTCGATCTCATCCGCGCCAGCCTGAAAGAACCACTGATCTTTGACGGGCGCAATCTGTATGACCCGGATTTCCTGGTCAAACAGGGCTTCACCTATTATTCGATCGGGCGCCAAGCGATGCGCCCGGATGCCTGATCCGTATCGAATACGTGAATGTGGGGACAGATTTTAAAATTTGCCCTTTTTGACCAACCTAGAGATGAAGGCTGAATTCGGAGCGCTGAACGTCTCCCATCAACATTTCAAACGTCTCTGCACTGACATGGATAAGTCGTTCGTGATCTCCCGCCTCAAAGTAGATATCTGACTGTTCGGCCAGTGCATCATCGATAATGGCGTCCATTTCATACACCGTGCCCAACGGCGGCACCGCCCCGGGTTCACAATCCTCGAACAGAGCATCTAACTCGTACTCGGTGGCTAACCCCAGATTACGATTGGTCTGCCGGTGAAGTTCACCCAGGTCCACTCGACAGCTTGCCGGTAATACAGCAAGCAGGTATCCACGATCGTCCTCCAGCACAACCGACTTGGCGATACGGTCGCCTGAAACATGTGCCAGCTGCGCTGACTCCATACTGGTTGACGAGTACGGATGGTTGACGACATCAAATTCGGCACCCTGTTCGACCAGGTAATCCTCGACACGATTGGCTATAGTCATGGCAACATCCTCCTTTGCTGGACTCACAGCCTGAGTATAGTTCAGGCTGGCTCGACAGCCAGTGCGGCGCTCAATCCGGACCGGGGGATCGAAGACCGGGGTCAGGGCGACTACATTACGACCCACAGATCCTGACTGCGGCCGTTTTTTACCTGCATGGCTGGATCCCTGCCCAGCCTGTTAAAAACAGGACGCTGGATCAGATGATAAAGCGCTCAAGCGTAAGGCACTCGCGCCGATGCTCTCTAATGCAACATATTGAAGGAAAAGGGACACGGTGATGAAACGGATACCACTTGTTCTTGTATTTTTTCTTGGTGGACTGATCAACCCATTAAACGGGGGCGCCCGGGACATGGATGATCAGTACGCCGTGTTTGGCGCCGGCGCCGAAAACTGTGCAGTTTATCTGGTTGCCCGCGACCAGGGTGGTGTCGCTGAGCGCTGGTATCATCACTGGCTGGCCGGCTTCCTGTCTGCGGTTAACAACGCCGGTGCCAGCACTTACAACATCCTTGGCGAAAAGAGCATGGCCGATATTCTTGACTGGCTGGAAGGCTATTGCGCTGCCAATCCGAATATCAACTTCTCCAATGCCGTTGCCGACATGGTCGCTATTCTCTACACTGACCGGCAAAACATTGCACCTGGCAAACAAGGTGGCTGGAACAAGTTCACTGGCCAGCCGGCCAAGCCCTGACTTCATCGCCTAAGGTAGACCCGTTTCCTGGATATGGATCTGACGCAGAAGATCGCGCCAGTGTTCGTATTGGGCTTCCGCAGAACCACTGAGTGTAACTGTTCTGCCTTCAACCTCGATGACCTTCGGCTTCAGATCTGCCTCGAACGAATTATTGAGTTCACGTAAGGCATCGACATGTATCTCGGACTGTGCATATTTCTTTACGCCGCTGGCGAACACCGTGGCACCGCCCGCTGCGGTCGCCAGGCTGACAATCTGGCCGGCACCGCTGCCACTTTTTACTCCCCCCGCCACACCGGCAACCACTGCAGCCGCACCCATCCCCATCCGGTTTCGGGCCGAACGCTGTAATTTCTTCAATTCGCTTGACTCTTCATAATTACTCTTCAGCCATTCCCGGTAAGCCGGTTTCATGTCCCGATAGAATAAGTCGTAATAGCCGTCCAACGCATCCAGCAGCATGAGGTCCCGTTGCCGGATGTTGCGCACACGCTGCAGCATCGGGTCGTCGGCGGCCGGCAATCTGTTCAACGAATATTCGCCCGTTGAATCCTCGGCAAGATAGTCCCTGAAAACATCGGGAGCCAGATCCGCGGCGAATCTGAGCTCGGCGACGCTGCGCGTGGTTTCAATTGCCTCGTCGGCGAGTTTCTCGCTGACAGCGAGCATGTCATTGGCGATGGCATTGTAGACAGCCTGGAAAGGATCATCTTCACTGAAATGCTCATCGAGGTAGACGTATTTGCTTGCCAGGGCCGAATACTCCCTGCTCAGCCAGATGCGGCCCGTCGCGTCGCGTATTTCGACGTCGACAATGAGTTCAGTGCCATTGGACTCGACTATCTCAGCCGTCACCAGGACCTCGACACTGCGATTGCTGTCGGGAACAAGCCGAACCGCGCCCCATTGACCGCTGTGGTCCAGTGTCTTTTTGAGTGTGTAAGGAAGATATCGCGCCTCGGCCCTCCTGATATCCAGGTAAGCCCCGGTATTTTCGCTGGATTTTCCTTCCGCGGGTAGACCGGGGTCAAATACCGCGATAGCTACGTCCAGAAGCCGCTGCTCAGCAGGGGATTGCTCGGCCCTGGTAGCGGGTGGAGCGTTGGCATGAATAACCTGTTCGCTGGTGCAGGCCACCAGGAAACCGGCCAACACGCAAAACGTGACCAGTGATGGCGCTCTGCTGCTCGTGTACTTTCTCATGCCGGATGGTCCATATTGCCGCCTGAATAATAATTTATCCTTACTAATCGAGTAGTTGTCCAGTGGAGCACTTGCCGGACCCCGATCATGGTCAATACCTCAAAGCACAAATACTAGCGCATCTGCCAGGCCGCTGGCCTGCAGCCAGGTTTTAACCCCCTATACTTGAAGGTGAGGGGCTAACCCGGAATATTAATGCTGGTGTTCCAGAATCATGAGAGTAACGCGAACAGCAACGGCAGAAACGACCGGTTTCCGGGAAATCTGGCCCCGGTTACTCACCGTGTGTGCACTGACCCTGACAGTTTGCGCTTGTGCGACAGCCCTTCGTGTTGACAGCACCTTTCCCCGGCCGGTCGTTGCAAGCCTGCCCATCGATGTTGGTGTCTACTACGATGAGTCACTGCGTCATTATGCGTTCGAGAAAGAGGCGGATGCGAATTCCGTGGCATGGGACATTGAAATCGGTCCGGCCCATGTCCAGCTTTTTGATCAACTGTTTCAACCCATCTTCGAAAACCTGGTCGAGGTCGACGGCCTGCGTTCAAGTGCCGGGATAAGACCGGTCAGCATCATAATAAAACCCTCAATCGATGAATACACCCTGCACACCCCCGGCGATACAGAGACGGATTTCTATGCCGTTGAAATTCACTATAATCTGGCGTTTTACTTACCTTCCGGGAAGTTTATCAAGCGCTGGTCGTATTCCGGTCGGGGCAGAAGCCGATCTGCGCTGTTCAATGCGGATGAATCAGTGCAAGAAGCCACTGTCGAAGCGATGCGCGATGCGGCAGCGTGGCTGGTTATCGAACTCACAAAATACCCTGATTTCCGTACACAATTTCAGGCGCAGCAAAACGATAATGCGAACAGCGCGGAAGATCACGAGTCCTGAAACCTGCAGACCGGTCATCAGAAAGTCCTTGCTCCTGATGCTGGTGTTATTGCTTGCGGCATGCACTACATCACGCATCGATGTAGCCAGGCATGTTTCTACCGACCTGAGCCGGGATACGGGCCTCGTACTGCTGGCCAGAAAAAAGGGCGGCGGGCAGAACACGGAGGAAGACTTCATGGAGTGCCTGAACAAGGCGCTGGCGAAAATGCAGCTGCTGGTCCGGATCTATCCGGAACAGGACTTTTTGGACAATCTGTTTCCCTGGTTTGAATCGCGAACCGCTCCTGCGACACCTGGGGAACTGCCGGCGCTGTTGAGTCGCCCCGGTGTCAGGGAAAGAATCAGCGAGATCGGTGTACGTTATATCGCCTGGGTGGACGGAAGTTCTGAAAGAGTTGACGGCGGAGGCGGCATGTCCTGTGCGGTCGGCCCCGGTGGCGGGGGATGTTTTGGCTTTGTATGGTGGGACACAGCCTCCGTTTACGAGACCAACATATGGGATCTGCAAACGGCCCGCTCGGTCGGCGCCGTGAGTGCCGATGCGAGCGGTATGTCCTACGTCCCCGCCCTGCTGGTACCGGTGCCATTCATTGCCCGGACCCAGAACGCCGCCTGCAAGGGTGTCGCAGAACAGCTCAGGGGGTTTTTCAGCGAAGACCTCGCCCTGTAAAACCTGTGCCTTTTAAGCCCAAACGGCTGCTCACCCAGTCCTGGGTACATTAGCCGTTAGTAACGGACGCCAGGCAGAAGGCAAGCCTGTTATACCAGGTCACCAGGTCAGTCAGGGAAAACGCCGCGTTGGCCGGACTCGGATTAGGCGTCACGAATATCCGGGTTTCACCCATGCGCTGCCGCTGCAATCCCCAGTCGTCCCCATCTGTCTCCATGCCTCCGTAACGAATGAAGTTTTTATAGGCCAGCTTGCCGTGAAACCAGGCGTATTGCGGCTGGTAACGTTCAATGAGTGCGCGCAACCCCGGTGCACCCCGGCGGTAATCCTGTACCCGTAATTCGCCTGCCCCGCGGGTTGGGCGCTTGACCAGGTCTGTGAAACCAAGCCCTTCACGGGCAAGTAATTGCTGCATACTGTCGGGCCCTGGGCTGACGGGTTCACTCAGCAGCAAACTGGCATTCAACGCCGTCCAGAAACGGTTACGCGGGTTGGCAAAATAGAACCCGGCGGCAACGGATGGCAGAGAGGGGTTCAGTCCAATAGACAGCAAGTTCAGGCCGGTTTGCAGGAAATCGGGCAGTGTTTCAGCTCTCATCATCCGGCATCTCGTGGCCTTTGCGGACTGGACGGTACGGCCCGTGACGGTGCTTGTCGTGGTAGAACATGCGGTAACGCACAAAGCGCCGCATATTGTCGAAATGCATAAACGGGTTACCCTCGACCTGCTCGCCGAGAGTCGAGCTGGATTTCTCCGCGTAATTATGCCCGGGTAAAATAATGGTGTTATGCGGTAAATTTCGCACCATGTCTTTCAGAGTATGAAACATCTGCTCGGCATCACCACCGCGCAGATCGCAGCGCCCGCAGCCAAACACGAACAGAGTATCGCCGGCAATCAATTGGTCGCCTACTCTGTAACAGGCCGAACCCGGGGTGTGGCCCGGGGTCTGCAAGACCTGAACGTCCGTATCCCCCAGCTTGATGTGATCACCGCCATGATGCAACGTTGGCAAGTCCCTGTAAGAACCCCAGAAGCGTGCCTCATCTTTTAATAAATGTAGTTCGGCATCGCAGGCCTGCAGGACGTCTCCGATACCGTTGATGTGATCATGATGACTGTGTGTTAACAGAATATCGGTAATCCGCAGGCCGCGTTTTTTGGCCAGCGCCAGCACTTCCGGCACCTCCCAGGCAGGATCCACCACCGCTGCCCGGCCACTGGCGCTGTCCTCGATCAGGTAGACGAAATTTTCCATGGGCCCCATTTCCAGGGCGTGAATCAAGAACGGCGCTGCCTCGGTCATCGAAGTTTCCTTTATGTTTTTCTGACGGCGTGACATATCTGCCATGCATTCCGATTAGTATATACTACCGCTCAGGGAGTCTCTGATTAAGTCGCGATATCATGGCATTCAGGCGTTCCAGATCTTGGGGTGTCCTGGTGCACCTTGATTCAATAACCGGCATGTTGTTTCCGCGGCCCTCTCGCCTTGCTGGACGGGCATTTCGACGGCCCGAAATGTGAATTGATTTCTACTACAGCCCTTTGCCTGGATTGCCTGAAATAAGTTCAAAAACTGCGTGGACAGAAGCGCCGTGTCTGAAAAAATATTCCGCAGCGATATACAGGACGAATACTGGTTTCAGGAAGGTTGCCATATTCTGGAAGTCGCCAATCACCCGGACGATCCACAGGTTTCCATTGCACGTGCGCGGGTTGAAGCTGGCGTGGCCACACAGTGGCATTGCCTGCATGAAACCTGGGAGCGTTACCTCATTATTGCAGGCGAGGGTTTTGCTGAAATCGGTGACCTGGCAGCGGCACGGGTATCAGCAGGGGACGTTGTCCTTATACCTCCCGACACACGACAACGAATCCGGAATACGGGAAGTCAGGACCTGGTTTTCTACGCCATCTGTTCACCGCGCTTTACACCCGAGTGTTACCAGTCGCTGGAATAAAACATTGACCAGGCATTACTGCTGTGCGAAATGGGTACGGAGTTTACGAACAGTCGCGGGACCGACACCGTGGATGCCATACAGATGGCTATCCTCAGTCTGGCTCAAGTGCTGGACTGAGCGCACACCCGCCGCAAACAGGGCTTTGGCAATAGTGACATTCACACCCGCGGCACGTACGCCGGCAAAGAATTCCTGCACAGCCTGTCGGTCTGCGGGAATATTTAGCGGGGTATTTGGCGAAGCATTGGAAATGCTGGTCAGCGCCGCCTGCTGCGGTTTACGCCAACCGGTAAATCCGGCTGAAGCACGGAAGCCGTCTGAAATCGCGATAGTCCGGGGCCACGAATTCATGGCTTGTTTAGACAGACCGGTCGACGCAGTGAGCGCGATAATAAACGTCACCCCCTGTGCCAGAGTCTGGTTCCACATCTCCGCTGTTTCTGCCGGCCCGCTGAACTGCAGCGAATCAATAAATACACCCATGGCGACAAGCAGAAAGGCGGCGGCAAGACCGCAAAAACCCAACGCCCAGGAAAACGGCGACAGTTTTTCAAGCCCTGAACCGAACCAGTTTCCAGTACTGCTCTGCCACTGGTCAAAAACAGTCGGGTCTGCGTAAAACTCGTGTTTGAGCATAGCCTTGCTTTCCTGTCACCGGATCCGGAAGCACAGTCTCCTGTTTCCTCATCAAAACTGATGCGAACCAACGCACATTTTCGCACATGACGAGGGTTCACACTCCGCCTTATCGGCAAGCGGAAAAATGAGTTGAGCCGCCTGCAAGTGCAGCTTATGCTCTGCCTCCCATGCCATTACTACGCACCCGCAATCTACGCCTGAGCTTTGGCGGCCCAGCACTTCTGGACGGTGTCGACCTCAGCATCGAAGCCGGCGAACGCGTTTGCCTGGTGGGCCGCAACGGCTGTGGAAAATCCACGTTATTGAAGGTGTTGGAAGGCCGGCTCAGCCCGGATGACGGGGACATTGAACGCCGGCAAGGGCTCAAAATCGCATCACTCGATCAGGAACTGCCCAGGGCTTTCTCCGCAAGCGTATTTGACTGCGTGGCCAAAGGGCTGGGGAAACTGGGGGAGCTCATCCGGCAATTTCACCAGCTGAGTTTAAAACTCAGTCAGGACCAGGACAGCAAACTGCTGGAACAGCTTGAAGCCACCCAGCACGAACTGGAAACCCAGGGTGGATGGACACTGGAGCAAAGGGTGGAAACGGTGCTATCTCAGCTGTCGCTGGATCCCGATGCGCGCTTTGACAGTCTTTCCGGCGGCATACAACGCCGCGTCCTGCTGGCACGCGCCCTGGTCTCTTCGCCGGACCTGTTACTGCTCGACGAGCCAACCAACCATCTCGACATTCAGGCCATTGAATGGCTCGAGACATTTCTCGGCAATTTTGACGGTACCCTGTTGTTCATCAGCCACGACCGCAGCTTTCTCGCCAGTCTGGCCACTCGCATTATCGATCTGGATCGCGGCGTACTGACAGACTGGCCCGGCGACTACCCAACCTACCTCAAGCGCAAACAGGAATGGCTGGAGACCGAAGCCAGTCGCCGGGCAGCTTTCGACAAAAAGCTGCTCGATGAAGAACGCTGGATCCGGCAAGGCATCAAAGCGCGACGCACCCGTAACGAAGGCCGGGTGCGTGCTTTGCAGAAGATGCGCGAGGAACAACGCAACCGGCGCCTGGTTTCAGGCAAGGCCAAAATAAGCTCACAGAATAGTGAGACATCCGGAAAGCTAGTGGTTGAAACCATTGATGCCGCTTATTCGTTCGCTGATCGCCCGCTGATTCGCGACCTCAACACCACGATACTGCGAGGGGACAAAGTCGGCATCATTGGACCCAACGGAGTCGGCAAGACCACCCTGCTGCGACTCCTGCTGGGTGAGCTGCAAGCGCAGCAGGGAACGGTTCGCCTGGGCACCAAACTGGAAATCGCCTATTTCGATCAACGCCGGGCACAGCTGGATGAGCAGCGTTCGGTCATTGATAACCTCGCCGATGGCAGGCAATTCATTGAGGTCAATGACCGGCAACTCCACGTCATCAGCTATCTGCAGGATTTTCTGTTTGCACCGGACCGCTGTCAGACACCGGTTTCCGCTTTGTCCGGCGGTGAACGCAACCGCCTGCTACTGGCAAAGCTGTTCAGTAAGCCTGCCAATCTTCTCGTGCTCGACGAACCGACCAATGACCTGGACATAGACACGCTGGACTTACTGGAAGAACTGCTGGCGGAATATACCGGCACGGTGTTACTGGTCAGTCACGATCGAATGTTTCTGGACCGGGTTGTCACCAGTACGCTGGTTTTTGAAAATGACGCCGTGGTGAATGAATATGTCGGTGGTTACAGTGACTGGCTGCGCCAGCGCAAAACCAGCGAGCCGGTAAAATTACAGGCTACCAACAATCAGGGCACCGGCACAGACAGGCCCAAACCGCGCTCAGCCAAGTTGAGTTACAAGGACCAGCGCGAGCTTGACCAGCTACCGCAACGTATCGAACAGCTGGAAACAGAAATCGACGACATACACAACTGCATGTCTGACCCGGACTTCTACCGGCTTGCGTGTAATGAAATCACGACGAAGAAAGAACGGCTTTCCAGTGTCGAGGCTGACCTGCAAACCGCTTATCGACGCTGGGAGGAACTCGAGCAACAGAAACCCGGCTAAATACTTTAACCATTACTGATCCGGCCGGCGCCTATGGCACAATAGCCATTTTAATCCGGTGTGCCCGGCCAGGGTAAGGAAGGAAAATATGAGTGAACAAGACCTGACAAAGGAAGAGCGCATCCTGGCCATGATGAAAAATGTGCTGACCAGCGTTGCCAAAGACACTGCACCACAACCCGGGCTCAGACACCCCTTATCCGAACATACCATCCAGGGTATCCGTGAATGCCTGATGCTGATCACGGCACGTGAGCAGGAACTTGGGCGCAACACAAACGCGCGGCCCCACTTCATCGACGAACCGAAACCCGAAGTCGTGGTAGCGCTGGATTTTGCTTCGACTAAAAAGCGGCCGAAAAAAGAAGACGAGTAAACTATGGCTGGCTGCCCGCTTGTAGACGCTGGCAGGACCAAGCTGCCACACGACGGACCGGGCACAATATAACCTGCCGAACCAACTGATCGGGGCGCTAGATGCCACCGCGCTCTACAGCGACTGTGATAGGCTTAAACGCTGATACTCCGAGGTGTAATTCAGTTGGATCAATCCATCGTATTTTCCGTATTTCTTATTTTTACCGGTGCAGCCATTCTGGCAACTGCCGCACTGTATGCGCGCCAGTCGGTACTGGTCGCCTATATTATCCTGGGTATGCTCATTGGCCCTTCGGGGCTGGGCCTGATTGAAGACGTGAAATTATTGCAGGAACTGTCACACGTCGGCATTGTTTTCCTGTTGTTTCTGCTAGGCCTTAATCTTCACCCGCAGGATTTGTGGCACATGTTCCGCAAGGCGACGGTGGTCACTCTGGTGAGTTCGGCTGTGTTTGCCGGTCTGGGCAGCGCTACCGCCTGGGCCTTCAGTTATGGCGCTGTGGAATGCGCAGTCATCGGTGCCGCCATGATGTTCTCCAGCACCATCATGGGCCTTAAACTGCTGCCAAGCACAGTATTACATCACCAGCATACCGGTGAGATCATTATCAGCGTACTGCTGTTACAGGATCTGATCGCCATCGTACTTCTCCTGCTACTGCACGGACTGAGCGGGACCATCGATGGCTGGGAAAGTGCCGCGGTACTGAGCCTGGTACTACCGGGATTTTTGTTTTTTGCGTTCGGTTTCTCACGTTTTGTACTGACCCGCCTGCTGGCAAAATTCGATACCATTCAGGAATATATTTTCCTGCTCGCCATTGGCTGGTGCCTGGGCATGGCGGAACTCTCTGAAACCCTGGGTCTGTCACCGGAAATCGGGGCCTTTATTGCCGGCGTTGCGGTGGCAACCGAACCTATTTCGCGTTTTATTGCAGAAAGCCTCAAACCGTTGCGGGATTTTTTCCTGGTGGTGTTTTTCGTCAGCCTCGGCGCAGCATTCGACCTGTCTTCCATGCAACAGGTCGTGCTGCCTGCACTGATACTCGCCGCCGTCAGCCTGCTCATTAAACCCATTGTGTTCAAAAAATTGTGGCTTCAGGAAGGAGAAAGCCCGGAACTGGCCCAGGAGGTCGGGGTGAGACTGGGCCAGATCAGCGAGTTTTCCCTGTTGATTGCATTGCTGGCAACACAGTCAAACGTTATCGGTATACAGGCATCCCATGTCATCCAGCTGGCGACGCTGATAAGCTTTATCCTGTCGTCCTACTTTATCGTCTTGCGTTATCCGACACCTATCGCGATTTCTGATCGGCTACGGCGGGACTAGACATCATGTTTTGACAGTTCACCAGTAATACTTGAGTGAACATCAGCTTTACACATGAGTCAAATTTCAATCATATCTCTCGCCAGGCGGCAACGCCCGCCCGGAAAATCCTTTGCGTCTCTGCGTCTTGGCGAGAGATTAATCGGATCTTCACGTCTCGCCAGTCCGAGACTTGATCCAGGCTAGGTGTAAAAGTACTTCCAGTTGCAGTGTGAATAGGCATGCAGGGCGTTGAGCAGCTTGTCCGAAGGTACCGCTTCATGCGGGTGGATGCCGTTGACCTCGATAAAGCAACGGCCAAAGCCGGCACTCTGTCGCCAGTCAAGGTCTGATACCCGGCATTCATTACCGCACTGTTGACATCTATAACGCGCCTCAAACGAGCCCGCACTCGACCGGTCAACAGCTGCACGGCATTTTGTACAACGAACAGCCGGCATTGATTTCGCTGTCAGCAAGGTGACTTCCCTGTAACTCAGCAGGCGTATAAGACAAACCGCCTGCCCCTGTTGGGCAAGTACCGGATCCAGCACGACCTGCGGGGAACAACCAAGAAACATCACCAGCCTCAGAAACTCCTCGCCCGCCAGGAACTCAGCAACATGTTCAGATGCAGTAAATGACCCGATAAGACCAAGCTGATGCAAGGCGCCGGCCAGGGAATCCGGATCGGCAGCTTGCCACAGTGGATCATCTGCATGCAGCAGCAGCGAGGGCATCAGGTCGTTTTTTGAGTAGAGGAGTCCGGCTTCTCTGAGTCAGGCTTTGGAGCCGGATATGTCCCAGCTGAACGAGCAATCGAGGTATGAACGAACCGAAATGATTCCGACCATGCCGTCTTCGACCATGGTCGAAACGGGCGAACGCTGTCGAAATTTTCTATTGGGTTTATGCATCCAGAGTCTGCCCATACGCTGGCTGAACGGATACGTTGTCCGCAACGCATCCGCAATACAGATCAGGTGCTCAACACGCTGCATGACCTCCGGCTCATCAGGCAAGGGCCGGCTATCGCGCATACGATTGACCTCTCGACTCGGGACACCACTGATGCCCAGCAAGACAAGCTGGTCTTTTGCCTCGATTCCCCAGTCATCCAGCATATTCAGAATGCCGCGGGTAAGTTCCAGGCGTTCTTCCTCGCTCATGCCGGTCATGCTTGCCATCCTCTGAAATGCGTTGAAACTGCCAAATCGTGGCTGTTTGAGTGAAATATCACTTGCCATGGAACATTATCTGACAAGACCAGTGTAACACGAGGCTGTGATTGCGCCGGATTATCCCTCAGCAACTCTGGGGATGAGGGTGCGACCATGCTAGGCTCCAGTGTACTGTCTCATTTACTTGTTAAAATTCTTATGGGGACTGGCGGCCTGCTATTGCTCATTCTGTTGGGACTGATTGTCTGGTTCTGGCAAAACACACTTCAGGCGAGGGAGCTTGCGCTGCGAGTGGCCCGCGATACCTGCCTGAGCCAGCAACTGCAACTGCTTGACGGCACAGTGACACTTCAGCGTCTGGCGCTGCGCCGTTCGAATAAAGGCGGCGTGACACTGCAACGAACTTTCCAGTTCAGCTACAGTGCAGAGGGCTATGATCGACAAACCGGTTTCATCATCACCCTGGGAAACCTTGTTGAACAAGTGGGCTTGTGAGTAATCGAGTCCGGCTTGCTATACTGGGCGGGTCAGTTTAACCACTTAACCCCTGTTGAAATAACGCCATGCCATACTACATCTACAAAATTATTGCAGGTCCGACCAACCTGCTGAAAACACTTGAAAAAATTGATCAATACGACAACTTCAAGGACGCCAGGCAGCATGCCCGCAAGCTGCGTGCCGAAATGACCGATAACGATAACTACACTGTTAAAGTCATGTTTGCCGACTCGGAGCTGGCAGCGGAAGAGAAACTCATGGAGAAACGGGAGCAGCCGATTCTGCGCGAGTGGGAAAAATAGTATTTCCCATGGTTGAGGAAGACGAGTACCGTTCAACCTATCAGAAAATCAATCAACGCCGCTGTGTTTTTGAGAAAGCCATTCTGACGCGGCGCTGCTGCTGTGTATGTTCAGCCCGTTTTTATCTTGCTGACCGGGAAGGTATCGCCTGTGACTCGGGTACCGCCCATGAACGCTGCAGCCATTTCGTCACGCAGTTGCGGGAAAATGCCCGCTTCGCACTCAAAATCACCGTGCTCGATGGCGAATTGCCCCACGCCAAGGAAATCAAGGTGCAGAATGGCGGCTTACTCGGTTTGCAACGCATCCTGCACCCTGACCTGAGCAGCGACAAGGTGATTGACGTCGCCGGGCTGACCGCTCTTGGTGAACAAACTTACGGCTCGCTGGAGCAAATCCCTTATCAGGAAATTGTTAAATCGATTGCAGATTTCGAAGGTCGCCGACGCCGCCGCTCGAGACGCTGACAAGCGCGAAAAAATACACCCTAATCGGACCCGGTTATCACAAAAGCGATAATATACGGTATATTGGACAATGCCATGCAGGCAGGAGTAACCGCAAGAAAGTCACCCCGGCGAGGCCGGGGCGACTGCGGACAGGAGTCCAGCTATTAAAAACCCATTGACAACAAAAGAAATCCAGGCGCTCCGACATCAACTGGAGGAGTTACGGCTGGAGCACAGGGATCTGGACGATGTTATTCATCATCTCATCCACTCTGCCTACCCGGACCAGCTGCAACTCAAACGGCTCAAAAAACGCAAGCTCAAGCTCAAGGATACCATCGAGATGGTCGAAAGCCGCCTGATTCCGGATATCGACGCCTGATCACTGAACCAGATACTGAGCCTTCTTTGGCGGAGAAACGACTTCTATCCTGGCCCCCTTGGCCTCGCTGACGCGCCGCACCTGAACATGGATTTGCTTCACACCTTTACCCTGACTCAGGGCGTAGACCACTTCCGGCTGATAGACCTGCCAGGATGCGCCCGCAAAATCGGCCTGTTCACTGATACGAATCTGATTCGCCGCTCCGGAAACGGTGACAGAAATCAACACATTGCCTGAATCCCCAGTACCGGAATCCGCGCTGAGAGCGATCCGGTCTACAGTCAAGCCCGACGAGCTGGTATTGTCCAGCGGTTCAGTCGGCGCATTACACTCGGGACCACCACCACCCGATGCAATCTTCATAACCAGAACACGACTCTGATACAAGGGTTCCAGCAGTTGCGTCCTGCCCTGAAATCCCTGCTTTGAAACAGTAGCCAGCAACGGCACTGGCATCTGACTCAAGTCCTCGAAACGTACCACGCCATCCTCGTTCGACCGTCGTGCACCGAACTGGTCCGGCCTGGCTGTCGTACCCAGGCATACAGCGGCACCGCTGACGGCACGATCTGACTGCTTGTTGAGCACACGAACCTCAAGCCAATGAGACTGATCGGAAAAAGAAAAAACACTGGCTGAAAACGCTGCCAGAAACGAGCCAGTCAGAATAGTTATCCAGAAATATCTGCTTTTGTTGTTCATTTTTAAATCCCCTTAATTATTATGTTTTAGCCCGTGTCTATCTACACCGGTCACGGGTACAGTCAGCGGGTATACCTGACGGATGTCGTATATAACTCTACCTGTTCAGGCTTCGACCCATCGCATCCCGGCTTGTCATTATTCCTTTACTGGTCAATTGTAGCGTTTTCCGGCCTGTCTCGCCTTTATAACCTTAAAATATTTGTGCATATCGCACAAAAATTCTGTCACCTCCCGGCGAATATTATGTGGATTGGTTCAGATATCAGACTAAATCGTCTCACGCCCCTTAATAATCAATGCGTTCTGACGCTATCACCAGTGGGGCGGAAAAGCCTGTCACGGCGAACAAGGAAACGCACACGGAATCGAACAATGACAGAATCGTTCATCTTTGAACCTGGGCACAGCCAGCATCCGAAGCCCGACATGAAGAACAAGTCGAGCACAGGCCGTGGAGCGCTTGCATTCAACCCGCTTCACCCGTCGATGGAACTGCCTCCCGAGCAGCTGATCCGCTTGCTGGGCATGGAAAGCAAAAAAACACGTAACCACATGAAAATGAGGCGTTCGTCCAACCAGCAAAAATCGCACCCTGCGATTGACGAACAAAAACCACAGCCCTCGCCGGATCAGCAGGACTTGTGCCACAGCACTGATGAACAAAAAACACATGCTTCAAAAGACCCACAGCAATCGCAACGCGTCGCTGACGAACAAAAAATTCATCGTTCGCCCAGCCAGGGGGCTCAAAAAAAGGCGACTGACAGACAGCAACGGCCGGAACCTCAACAGGCGACCAGTCCGAGCCACCCTATGGAGTACGAACGCAATCAACCGGCGGCTTTCGACAAGCAGGGTCGCGGCTGGTTACTGCCCGCGCTGGTTACCGGCCTGGTGGCTGGTATTACAATATCCGCATCTTTGTTCTGGTATCAGTCCCCACCCGCCGCCGAACAGAAAGTGCGTGCCCCGGCGGTATCAAACGAACCCCAGAATCGGCGAATCCCGAAACAGCAGCCGACCAGTCAGCGGGTAAATCACAATGTGGCACCAGCCAGCACGAAAACCGCCACGCTTCCAGCGCAGGTACCGGCAAAATCGGCTCGTACCGGCAATGGCGCCAACCGGCAGGTGGCACTCAAAGCAGAACAAAACCGCCTGCGCAGCGCCGCTGAGCAACGTCTGACCGAACGACTGGCCAGAATGAAAGCCAATCGTGAGCTGGCTGATTTACATGCACCTCCAGCCGCTGAGCCTATGCCCACGGCTGCCGCTGCGCTGTCTGCGGCAGCAGAGCCGGCTTTCGACCAGGTTGTGGTGAACAAACCCGCAGCAGCTGGCGGTGGCTCCCCGCCAAGCGAGGAAGCGCTCGTGGAAATACCCGAACCGGAAACATTACCAGTTGTAACAGCGGCTCAAGCTGTTGACTCTGACAGGAATGGCGAGATGATCGAGGAATCGACCGGTTTTGCTGACAGCTACGAGCAGGATACTGCGTCAGATGTCGCCGCTACGCTTGCACAGGACACCGAGTCAAAGATTGCACCTTCATCTGATGTAAACGCCACGGCAGCTTTTAGCCAGTCAATTGAGGGGGAGCGCGTGTCAGATATCACCCCCCCGAGCGGCGACGAACTAGACGCAGAACAAAGCACCAGTGCTACCTCGGATGAGAGTTCGTCGTCTGCCGCAGAGGAATCCGCGTCATTCTGACGACATGGAATCCGGCGCGACTTGCGAACTATTCGTGCTTGCCGGTTCGTAACGAAACAGCTCGGTATAAAGTGGCCAGTCACTTTCGTCGATGACAGTGACCGACCATTCACCAAACTGATCCGGCTCCAGGACATATTTTGAGAACACCCGCCAGCGAGGCCCCTTCACCTCGAATGGCACCCGCGAAACCACTTGCCCGTCGTGCTCCCAACGATGCGTCACCGTACGACCTTCCAAATTACCAAGTTCGGTGAAGAAGAACACCTCGACTTGTGGCGGTGACAGCACCACAACCTGGTCAACAGGTTCACGATTATCGATTGACGTCGCAAACTGGGCACGCACCACACGCCATGCCGTATCCGGTAAGACAGCATCTTCGGCCAGCGCCTGCATAGACAGACTGGCTACCGCCATCAGCAACCAGAGTACTCTGTGCATCATTTCGACTCACTCCTTAATAGTTCTAGCCCGTGCGATGCGGGCAGCCAAGATAGTGTTTACTCGACATCTCTGTCAAACGACTTGCGGTGCGCTGAAAAGCCTTTGCGAGCCGAGTGCCCTCATAGAGCCGATCCGGCGCTGCATCGGCAGTTGCAAGCAGTTTAACGCCGTGATCATACAACGCGTCAATTAAATGTATAAAGCGTCGCGCTGCCTCATCGAGATCCTCGCCCATGCACGGCACACCTTCGAGCAACAGGGCATGGAATTCGCGCGCCAATTCGAGGTAATCCCGTGCCGAACGTGGCTGCAGACATAATTCGTCGAAATCGAACCAGACAATATCCTCTGCCAGAGCATGCGCACGCAATTCCCGACCATGCACCTCGACAGTTACTTTGCGCTGGAACTCTACCGGTGCCAGCTCACGCAGTGCCTTTTCCAGCCACTCGCGAGCTGCCTTACCACTGGCCAGCTGATAGGTGCCATTGTGCTGCAACAGCTCAAGCCGGAAATCCTGCTTACCCTCGATTTCATAACCCCGCGTGTTGTCCTGCAACAGGTCGATGGCCGGCAAAAAGCGATCTCGCTGCAAACCATTCTCGTATAATGCATCCGGAGCGATATTGGACGTTGCGACCAGGGTAAGCTGCCTGGCAAACAGTGCCTGGAGCAAACCCGTCAGCAACATGGCATCCGCTATATCGGTGACATGAAACTCATCCAGACAAAGCACCCGGCAACCACCCGCCAGCTTGTCCGCCACAATGAGCAAAGGATCAGGTGCCTTCGGCAACGCATCCAGCGCTTCATGAATTTCCAGCATAAAGCGGTGAAAATGAACGCGTCGTTTTTCCTTGAAGGGTAAACACTCGTAAAAACAATCCATGAGGTAAGTCTTGCCACGACCTGGCCGCCCCCACAAGTAAAGTCCCTTGACCGGTGTCGAACGCCGCCCCAGCAACCTTTTCCAGACTGGGAGCGCGGGCTGCCGATCGATCAGCCTGTCATAGACTGACTGCAGCAGCTCCACAGCCTGTTGCTGGGCCGCATCGGGATGAAAGCCTTGGCGTTCCAGATCAGCCAGATAGTGTTGGCGTGGGGTCATACCCTCACAAATGTTTCACATCCAGGCCCAGTTCCCGGCAACGTTGCTCACTGGTCTGGCTGCTGATCACTGCGATACTGGCCTGTCCCGGCATGAGGTAGATCTCTCCCACACGCTGGAGATCCTGCAACTTTACTTCCAGCACCCTTTGGCGGAAATGCTGGCGCTGTTCCGGTGTTCGGCCAAACAGGTTGTTGTAAAATGCATCCTTGGCTTCCCCGGCCGGCGAACCTGGCTTGTCGATACTGCTGATCACGCCCAGAATAGCCTCCTCGACCAGCCGCCACTGGTGTTTTCCGTCCAGCAGCCAGCGAATAGAATGGTCGAAATCATCCAGGGTCTCCTCCAGTCTGGGATCACGATAGGAGAAAAAGCGGAACACGGCATTATCCGGATCGTGACTGGCACCGCCCCCGTAGGCGCCGCCCTGCTCACGGATCACTCTGTGCAAATAGCCATTGCGCAAAAAGCCGGCAAGCACGGACAAAGGCGCTGCATCGGGATGCACCACCGACACGGTCGGGAAGGCCTTGGCACAGAAATTCACCTGGGTGCTGGTCAGCCACGCTTCCCGCACCTGTTGTTGTACCGGCGGCACCCCAAATGCGGAGAATCCCTGGCTTGATGGCAGTGCTGCCGACCAGGCATGGTCCATATCCTGCTGCGCCTGCTCACGGGACTCTGGCTCACTGATCAACAGGAACTGGCGGGGCGCTGGACGAATCAGTTGATGTATGCCTGCAAAACGTCCGGCAAATGCGGCCAGCTTACCCTTGTCCTCCAAGCTGTCGTCCAGCGTCTTGAGATAACGGATACCGGCGAGCCCGCGCAGACGATGCGCAAGGGCAGCACCGGCACTGGCACCGGATGACGCGGCAAGCATAGCCAGACCATGACCATTGCCGGTCACGCTCTGCTCCCGCTGTGCGCGTTGTTGCGCGACCAGTTCACGGATACGCTCCAGTTCATCAAAACGTGGCGACTCCATGGTGTCGAACATCAACCGGCTGAGTGCTGCCTGGTTACGCATCAATGCTTTTCCTGACAGGACGAAGCAACCACGTTGTATCTGCACGTTATCGACCACACTGCGCATACTGGTGCTCGCATGCACACCACCGGACACACTGCTCTGCAGTGACTGGGTTGCAAGGTAGTCACGGCCACCACAACCCAGTTGAGCAAGCGCGTTGCTGTAATAGGGCAGTGTGTCCAGCAATTCCTCCTCAAGCTGCGGCAGATCCACAACCACCTGCTGGTATACCAGACCATTGGTGCCTTGCGGATAATAGCTTGCAGACCGTCCGGCTATTGTTCCGCTCTCACCCTGGGCAATATGCATTTCGGGGGGAATGTCTTCCAGACCCACCTTGGGCAGGAGGCCCGGATCATCCATCTGTTCCTGACGTGCCGCCAGCTCAAGCGCGCGACGCACAATGCCCAGCTTTTCTTCATCAGAAAGCTGCGCCTTTATCTCCATCAGCCGTTCCGCTTCAGCCCGATCCCGGCGCGCAGAAAGTTCTCTATCCGGCACCATGGTCAAACGCAAGCGATGGGGGTTTTCCAGCAGGCGCTCGCGCACCAGTCTGCGAATGTATTCGGGATCCTGAATATTGTTACGCAACTCCTCGAGAACAGGGTCAAGGTTGAGCAGCGCCACCGGATCGCCGCGATGAATCGCAGTGGACAAACCTTCCAGAATCAGCTGCAAACCATACGGGTAACCACCACCGGAGATTTCGCGCTGACTGAGTTCCAGTTGATGCAACACGGCTTCAACCCGATCCCTGGGAATCCCCTGTTCCGCGACCTGACTCAATACACTCAGCACCAGATCTTCCAGGGCATCGGCCCTATCCGCTTCACTGCCCTCCAGACCACAGACAAAGCTCATTTCGCGATTCGATGCTTCGAGTCCGCACAGCGGCGAGGGTGCATTACCCAGAGCCGTGGTTTCCAGAGCGTGGCGTAACGGTGACGCTCCGTCATCCAGTAGAATCCCTTCCAGTAAATGAGCTTCCAACTGCTGCTTCAGGTCAGTACTCGGCCCCAGTAACCAGCCCATCACAATATGCGTTTTTTCCGCTGTCTCGCCGGCTTCATCAAAGGCGTAACTTTCCTGGACACGGACCGGCGCCTGGTAGCGTTTTTCGTTTTCAACGGCAATATGGACATCGAGGCACTCGAATCGAGACAAGGCCTTTTCGTGTATGCGTGCCTGATGCTCGGCAGCCGGAATATCACCGTAGGTCATGAACACCGCATTAGACGGGTGATAGTGGGTTTTATAAAAAGCCTTGAGTTCCTGATAGCTCAAATCAGGGATATATTCGGGATCACCGCCGCTGTTGTAGTGATAGGTTGTGCTGGGAAACAGGTATTTGGTCAACGTCTGCCACAAGGTACTCACAGTCGAGCTCATGGCGCCTTTCATCTCATTGAACACCACACCCTTGAACACCAGTTCGGATTCGGGATGATCAACTTCGGCGAACTCCACGCGGTGTCCTTCCTGGATAAAATCCAGTTCGTGCAGGGACGCAAAAAACACCGCATCCAGATATACGTCCATCAAATTGTTGAAATCTTTTTTGTTCTGGCTGGCAAATGGATAAGCCGTCCAGTCACTGCTGGTAAAGGCGTTCATAAAGGTATTCAGGGAACGCCGGATCATCATGAAAAAAGGATCGCGAACCGGGTAGTGTTCGCTGCCACACAGAACCGTGTGTTCCAGAATATGGGCAGCACCCTTTGAGTCGACAGGCACGGTGCGTAACGCTACCAGGAAGACGTTTTCCGGATTATCCGCCGCCAGGTGGTAATGCGGCGCGCCAGTGGCACGATGCCGGTATTCATCCACCACCAGTTTCAGGGATTCGATGCGCTCGCTGCGTACCCAGTCAAATGCTTCGTGGGCCTCTGCCTGGTTTGGCGCCGCATCTCCGGCAACTGCGCTGCTCATAATGATTTGCCTTCTGTTACTGTCAAGAATGATTCGAGTCGGATTGTAGCGTGCTGCACCCACCTTTCGCCACGCCAGTGTACTGGCTCATGATAGATTGACGATTTCAGGGTTAATATTAGTGACGAGGTACACTAGAATGCTCGACGTTTATCCGCAAGCAAAAACCCTATGAAAATCGTCTCATTCAATACCAACAGCATTCGCGCCCGTCCACACCAGCTGCAAAAACTGGTAGATGAACACCAGCCGGACATCATCGGCATCCAGGAAACAAAGGTTCAGGATGAGGACTTCCCGCTGGCTATGATAGAGGATCTCGGCTACCAGGTCGCTTTCCACGGCCAGAAAGCCCACTACGGCGTGGCAATCCTGTCGCGGCAAACACCGCTGGCAGTTCACAAGGGTTTTCCCCATGACGACAAGGCCACACAGCGGCGCCTCATTACAGCAATTTTTCCGCTTGCCGATGGACGTTCCATGACGGTCTTAAACGGCTATTTCCCCCAGGGCGAAAGTCGTGACCATGAGCTCAAATTTATGGCCAAAAGAAAATTCTACCGTGATTTACTCGAACACCTGCAACAACACTATGACCCGCAACAAGCGCTGATTATTATGGGCGATATGAATGTAGCGCCACTTGAGCTGGACATAGGTATCGGTGCCGACAACGCAAGGCGCTGGTTAAAAAGCGGAAAATGCAGCTTTCTGCCGGAAGAGCGCGAGTGGCTGCAGCATCTGCTGGACTGGGGTCTGGTAGACACCTACCGCAAATGCTTCCCCCAAGTCGACAACAAATTCAGCTGGTTCGACTATCGCAGCCGCGGGTTTGAACGCGACCCCAAGCGCGGTCTGCGCATCGATCTGCTGCTTGCAACCGATACACTTGCTGATGTTTGCAACGATGCCGGCATCTCTTATTCTGTGCGCAGCATGGAAAAGCCGTCGGATCACTGCCCCATCTGGGCAACATTCAATGTCTCGTGATAATTTATATATTTCATTGAGTTATGTCCTGCTATTTCTGACAGACCGGTAACAGTATAATCAGCGTATGAAAGCATGGAAGTTTCAAAACCCGTGGATGTTGCTCGCCATGATGGCCATGGGGGCAGCGTCTTCGTTTACCCAGGCCACGCTGGCCGAACCCAGCGCACATGATATTCACGTTTTTGAGGACCCCCAACCCCTGGTGGCCGAAAGAATCGATGAACTCATCCGCCGGCTGAGCGATAATGCTGACAGGATACGTAACGATCAGTCCATCGCCTATCAGATCAGCGACGAATTGATGGCGCCATATATCGACTTTCCGCGCATCACCCGGCTGGTCATAGGAAAATACTGGCAAACGGCCAGCCCCGCCCAGCAGCAGCAGCTGATTGAAGAGATCAAATCCCTGCTGATCCGCTCCTATGTCACGGCCATGACCAGCTACGTGGATGACATCGTAGCGGTAGCGAAACAGCAGGGCATCAAATACCTGCCGTCGCGCTACAAAACCGGGGACAAGAAAGCCTCGGTACGCGCCACTATTACCCTGGAAGGCGGACAAAAGGCAGATGTTCAATACCAGCTTTATTACCAGGACAAGTGGAAAATATATGATATTCGGCTCGAAGGCATCAGCCTGGCGATCACCTACCGCAGCAGCTTTGGTGAACAGATAAAGCGGGACGGTCTGGACAAGCTGATTGCTCAGCTCGCTGACCGCAACCGCAAAGGTGAAGTCGAGCTCCCCGCCTCATTCGAAGAAAAATAACACCCTCAGCCGGGGTCATTACCAGCTTACGGCCCATCTATTGGCTCGATTTATGCTTAATTTCTGTCAATATTCTCCGAATAACGCAAGGACAGGAAATCATGCATATCGTAGATCTGTGCCGCGACCCTTATGGAAAACTGTCTGCAGCCCGCAAGGCATTGCTGGAACAGCTGCTGAATGCGCCGGATCGCCGCACCTGGGAACGTGCCCGCGGACTGATAATCCGCGATGTACCCATTGTGACGCTGGAATCGGCAGTCAGGTCGGTGCGAAGGAATTCTGGCGCTGACAGGACCCCTGACCCCTTCA
>Ga0055476_10000049_pt1 | contig 23844 bp, 17 predicted proteins | sample Muzzi_CordC_D2_FD_57682 | JGI IMG/M metagenome (GOLD analysis project Ga0055476, IMG submission 57682) | Wetland microbial communities from San Francisco Bay, California, USA, that impact long-term carbon sequestration - Muzzi_CordC_D2 | ecosystem: Environmental > Aquatic > Marine > Wetlands ... | reverse complement strand
TGCTACACGGAGATCCCCGAAGTGCTGGGCACGCCGCAGGAGCTGCAACAGGTGTTCCTGAATCTGGTCGTCAACGCCGCCCAGGCGATCCAGGCGGGCGGAAACATCCGAGTCGCGACATTCAGCGAAGACGACCAGGTCGTGGTGTTGGTCGAGGACGAGGGCAGCGGCATCGCACCGGAAGCGATCGAACGGATCTTCGATCCCTTCTTCACCACCAAGGCGGTCGGAGAGGGAACGGGACTCGGCCTCGCCATTTCGTACCAGATCATCCTCAACCACCGGGGTCGCTTGTCGGTCGAGTCCGAGCTCGGCAGGGGAAGCTGTTTCAGGGTGGAGTTGCCGTCGCTCGGCGACTGCGATCGGGAGGCCGCTTCGGCTTAGACGAGCGCCGGGCGAAGAGCCGGTCGACCCGAGAGTCCCCGGGGCCCCGGAGTTACCGGGAACGAACGACCTGATATCTTCCCAGCGATGCAGGAAGCCGCCCCCCACCTCCTGGCCGCCGTCCCGAGATGGGCCGAGACCTGGGGCGTGCCGGGACTCGAATCGCGACTCTCGATCTGCTTCAGCACGCGCATGAGCCGCTCGCTCGGTCGCTGCCATCCCGAGCGCAAGCTGATCCGCCTGGCGAGCTGGTTGCGCGAGGCGCCGGACGTACTGCTCGACGAAGTCCTGTGCCATGAGGCCGCCCACGTGGCAGTGCACGAGCTGCACGGCCGCGGCTGCCGACCACACGGCAGGGAATGGAAGGAACTGATGCGGGCTGCGGGCTACCGGGCACGCACGAGGATTCCGGAGGACCAGCTACCGCCGATGGGTCGGCCCGTCGCACGCTCGCGGAGAAAGCGACGACGCAACCGCCGGAAACGCTCCTGGCTCTTCGCTTGATCCCCGCCATCGCGCGATCGCTGTCCGGACACGCGGTGCCCGCTCCGTCACGAGCCGGATTTCGCGTTGTAGTCCTGGATCTCCTTCTGGACCGCGGCGCTGTAGCCGCCTTGAAATTCCGGCCGTTTGGCCATCGTCGACTGCATGCTCGCCAGGCGCGCGCGATTCCGACCCTGGAAGCACGGCATCACATAACGCGAAATCAGCTCGTAGCTGCGCTTCGTCTGCTCCCAGTCCGCCCAGTTGGTCGCCATCACGAGGTAGGCGCCGAATCCACCCGACTCCTCCTGTAGACGCTCGATCTGCTCGATCGCGTCGTCGGGTGACCCGATCACCGCAAAGCCGCCGCCGACGAGCTGATCGATCGCCTCTTCGAGGCTGCCCTCGGCACCCAGTGGGAGATTGGCAACCTTCTGGAAGTAGAAGAGCCAGTCTTCGAGTCCGAACTTCACGTTCTCACGAGCACGCGCAGTCGTCTCGGCAACGTGCATCGGGCCTACCAGCCGCCAGCCGGCCCGATTGGGCGAGTGGCCGTGTTTCTCGCACTCGCTCGCATAGATCGAGTAATTGGCCGCGAGCATGTTGAATCCGGCCGACGAAGTCGCGCCCACCGACAACAGGCCGAGCCCATGCTTGCCCGCCATTCGCGCGCCGGCCGGAGAGATCTGCGAAGCAACGGCGACCTCGAGATGGGGATCGCTGAATCCGTCGAGATGAAGGCGTGCCTCACGCAGGTCGAACCAATCGGTCTTGGCAGTGACCACTTCACCCGCGAGGAGCCGCATTACGACATCGAGCGACTCCTCCATCATCCTCCGCTGTTCCGTCGGCTCGAGGCCGAGCATGTAGGCGTCGGACTGGAGCGAACCCGGCCCCACACCCAGCATGCAGCGGCCGCGGGTCATGTGATCGAGCTGAACCATCCGCTCGGCCACCATGAACGGGTTGTGATACGGCAACGAAACCACACCGGTGCCGAGGCGGATGTGTCGAGTGCGTTCCGCCGCGATGCCCATGAAGATTTCGGGCGACGCAATGATCTCGTACGCGGCGGAGTGATGCTCGCCGATCCACGCCTCGTCGAAGCGCAGCTCGTCCAACCACTCGACCAATGCCATGTCGCGGTCGAGCGCCGCGGTCGGATCCTCTCGGACCGGGTGGAAGGGAGCCAGGAAGATTCCGAATCGAAGCGGGGCGGGTGTCAAGTGGTTACCTCGGATCTGATCGCACCGGGCATCGGCTGGTGGAAGCATAGCGACGGAAGGCTCCGCTCCGAAGTCGCAGCCGCCTCTCGCAGCGAAGCCTGCCGGACAGCGGCGACGCGAACAAAGCCGCACGGTTCGCCCGCGGCAGGCTTCGCGACGGCCCGTGCGAACCTCAGTCGGTCGATACGCCTTCCGGGCCGGCGAGCAGCAGCGCGAGCGGAACCATCATGAGCTGTAGCGCCAGGAAAACGCCGGTCGCCCGCAGCATCGACCGGTAGCCGAGGCCCTCCCGGATCGCGATCACGGTCGAAAACAGCACCCAGACCGTCGTCAACGCCATCACGAACATCGAGACATCGGGGATCACCGCAAGCAACCGGGCGATCGCGGGTGAGTTTGCGAAACCGATGGTGCGAAGCAGTCGTGCCGGCGACGAGCGAGGCTCGGATTCAGGAAAGATCCGATCGCCGATGACCCAGCTCATGTATGCGGTGAGAACCCAACCGACCAACGCAAAGAGCATCCCGAGCACGATCAGCTGGAGGTCGCCCTGACCGAATCCGATTCCGGTCGCGATGGCGGCGAGCACGACCACGAAGAAGGCCTGTCGCGTGGCTACCGGATCCCGCTTGACCTCGTCATAGAGCGCCGGATCGAGGCCCGCCGCTCGAATCATCCGGCTCTGGAGGCTGTCGTCGTTCGGACGGTCGTCCATGCGATCTAACCCGAAACCCGATCGTGCAGGGCGCGGTGCACCTGAACGAGCGCGAGTGTGTCGCGCGCACAGTAGGCGAGCAATTGCTCGCGCAGACGGGCAACGCGCTCCGGACTCGCATCCCCGGACGCAATCTCGTGAAAGGCCGCCGCCGCGACTCCGCCTTCGGCGACGCCATCGAGGTCGCCATAGCCGAACCCGGGCGCCAACGCGGGCGCAACGCTCTTGATCGAGAACGAACCGCAGAAGTCCACGTGATAGACGCAGTCGCGCACGATCGGAAGCAGGTCGACGAGTCGAGCACGGACCGCACGGATCTCGTCGGCCAGGTCCGTAAAGCTGGACGCCAGAATCTCGAGCACGCGGCTTTCGAACGGTGAATACACGAGAATCGGATCTTCACGATCACGAACCGCCGCGAGCAGCGTCTCGCAGAATTCGCGCCTGGGATCGCCCCTCGCTCCGGCCAGGAATTCACGGTGGACCAGGGGGCCGTCACCGGAATCGTGATGTAGCGACCATTGAAACGGGATGTTCTGGAATGGATGAGTTCCCGGGTACATCGGCACGGCCGGATTGGCCGTTTCGAAGTCGAGATACGATGCCGGCGGCCCGGTGCCGAAGAGCATCTCCTCGAGCCCGTTCGCAACGAAACTCCTGCCGCTTCGAACCGCCTCGCACATGTGCCGTTGCGATCGGTGAAGCGAAAAATCTTCCGGAATGTCCTCCACACGGTCGATCCCGGCATCCGAAAGGTTCTCGAACTGCTTGCGGGTGAGCCGCGGCATGCGCAGGATCCAGCTCTCGGGCTTGTCGCGCGTACAGTGCTCCCAGTACTCACAGAGGTGTCGCGTCCGGCAGTGCAACGAAGGCTCGACCTCGGGCGGCTCGTCGGCCGCAACGACTCCGAGGAAGGATTCGACCAACGGCGGCAAGGATTTCGAGAAGGCGTCCACTTCGTCGGCGATGTCGATCCGGGAGAAGAACTCATCCCAGGCGATTTCGCCGTTCCGTCGTTCGAAGCCCGGGTTCACGTGGATCAATTCGACGGAATCCAGACGCGTTCCCCCGCCTTCCACTACCCAACACTGGATCGCTGCGTCTTCGATGTAGACGCCCTTCAATCGCGAAGCGGCCTTCACTTCGCGGAGCCCCCAGCCGTCGCTGTCGAGTCGTTCGAGGATGTCGACACGCACCTTCACACCCGCATGCTCGAACGCAGCTTCGAAGATCGCCGTCACCGCGGGGTCGGCCATGAGCTTCTTCGTTTGCAGGATCGCGTCGATGTGTTCCCGAGGCCCTGCCTCGACGAGGACTCCATCCGGAAACAGGTTGCGCGCGAGCCGACCCGCCTGTTCTCCCATCACCCGGATGACCCGCGCCCCGTCGGGGAGGGGCGCCGCCCGATCGGGTTGGTGACATCCCATCCAGAGCCGCTTCGGGCACCGACGCCCCGCAAGGAATCTGGACTTCGTCAGGAGGTGAGTGGAAGAAACCATCGCTTCCCCATTTCGGGCCGTCCGCAGCCAATTGCGCGCGGGAGCAGGTGATTCTAGAGTGGAGCCGCCGCAACTGCGAGCCGCGCGACGACCGCGCGCTTCCGTCGCCCCACGAATCGCTCAGGAACCCGGTTTGCCCGCTGATCCCACGCTCCTGGAACCCTCGGACACCTTCGTCCGCCGCCACATCGGACCCAACGAGAGTGAAGCCGAAGCGATGCTCGCATTGCTCGGTTTCGAGAGCGTGGAAGCGCTCGCCGACGCGACGATCCCCGCGGCGATCCGATGCGATGCGCCGCTCGCACTTTCGAATCTTTCGCGGCGTCCGCAGGGCGAGGCCGAATTGATCGAGCGACTTTCGGAGATCGCAGCCGAAAACGTGGTGTTCCGCTCGTGCATCGGAATGGGCTACTCCGACGTCATCGTTCCTCCGGTGATCCAACGGAACATCCTCGAGAATCCGGGCTGGTACACGCAATACACCCCCTACCAGGCGGAAATCTCCCAGGGACGACTCGAGGCGCTACTCAATTTCCAGACCGTCATCGCCGACCTCACGGGGCTTCCGCTGGCCGGTTCGTCACTGCTCGACGAGGCCACCGCAGCCGCCGAGGCGATGGCGATGTGCTTTTCGATCGCGCGCGGCAAGAAGCGCGGCTTCTTCGCATCGACGAGCTGCCACCCACAAACACTCGGCGTCGTCCGCACACGCGCGAGCTCGATGGGCATCGCCCTCTACGAGGGGGATGTTTCCGAAATCGACTTCGACGGGCAGGACCTGTGCGGCGTGCTGGTGCAGTATCCGACCACGGACGGGCGAATCGAGAATCACCACGCGCTCGCCGAGCGCGTGCATGCGGCTGGAGCCAAGCTCGTCGTGGCCTCCGACCTGCTCGCCCTTACGCTGCTCGAACCCCCGGGCGAGTTCGGCGCCGACATCGCGGTGGGTTCCGCACAACGATTCGGAGTCCCCATGGGTTTCGGCGGACCGCATGCGGGCTATCTATCGACTCTCGAGGCACATGCCCGAAAGCTGCCGGGGCGCCTGGTCGGTGTCTCGGTCGATGCACATGGCGACCCCGCGTATCGCCTCGCGATCCAGACGCGCGAACAGCACATCCGTCGCGACAAGGCGACCAGCAACATCTGCACCGCGCAGGTGCTGCTCGCGATCATGGCGGGCATGTATGCGGTCTGGCACGGCGCGGAGGGCCTGCGTCGAATCGCACAGCGCGTCCACGCCTTCACCGCCGTGCTGGCGGCGGGTCTCACGGAACTCGCTTGCGATTTCGGCGATGGACCCTATTTCGACACACTGCGCGTAACGCCCACCGGCCGGAATGCGAACGAAGTACTCGCGGCGGCACGGGAAGCCGGCATCAATCTGCGCGATTACCGCGACGGCACGGTCGGCGTCTCGCTCGACGAGACGACGAACCACGACGACATCGAACGCATTCTCGGCGCATTCGGCGCAGTCGAAGTCGACTTCGAATCCCTCGCAGCTGCTGCCGACCCGACGTTGAGCGGCGCGACCCTACGTACCAGCGAAATCCTCACCCACCCCGTCTTCCATCGTCATCACAGCGAGCACGAGATGTTGCGCTACCTGCATCGCCTCGAGACGCGGGACCTCGCGCTCAACACGTCGATGATTCCACTGGGTTCGTGCACGATGAAGTTGAACGCAACCAGCGAGATGATCCCGATCAGTTGGCCCGCCTTCAATCGCATCCATCCGTATGCGCCGGCCTCCCAGACCGCCGGCTACCGGATCCTGCTCGAACAGCTGGAGACCTGGCTCGCAGAGATCACGGGACTGCCCGCAGTATCGCTGCAGCCGAACGCCGGGTCTCAAGGTGAGTACGCGGGCCTGCTCGCGATTCGCCGCTATCACGAGGCGCGCGGCGAAGGCGAGCGGAAGATCTGCCTGATTCCGGTTTCTGCTCACGGCACGAATGCTGCCAGTGCGGTGATCGCAGGCTTCCGTTGCATCGCGATCGCGTGCGACGAGGCCGGCAACGTCGACGTCGACGATTTGCGCGCAAAAGCGGCGGAGCACCGTGATCACCTCGGCGCACTGATGATCACCTACCCGTCGACCCACGGTGTGTTCGAAGAAGCCGTCCAGGAGATCTGCGCCTGCATTCACGAGCACGGCGGCCAGGTGTACATGGACGGCGCGAACATGAACGCCCAGGTGGGGCTGACCTCGCCGGCCGTGATCGGAGCCGATGTCTGCCACCTGAACCTCCACAAGACCTTCGCAATTCCGCACGGCGGCGGCGGCCCCGGCATGGGACCGATCGTCGCAGCGGAGCACCTGTCGCCCTACCTGCCGGGCGACCCCGTCGACGGCGAAGGCGCCGTATCGGCTGCGGCATTCGGAAGCGCGAGCATTCTCCCGATCAGCTGGGTCTACATCGCGGCGATGGGGGCGTTGGGGCTCACCCGGGCCACTCAGTACGCGATCCTGAACGCCAACTACATGGCGCGTCGATTGCGGGACGACTACGACATTCTCTTCACCGGACCCGGCGGTCGTGTCGCCCACGAATTCATCATCGATTGCCGCGCTTTCGAAAAGAGTGCCGGCATCGGAGTCGAAGACATCGCCAAGCGCCTGATGGACTTCGGCTTCCACGCGCCGACGATGAGCTGGCCCGTCGCCGGTACGTTGATGATCGAACCGACCGAGAGCGAGCCCAAGCAGGAGCTCGACCGGCTGTGCGACGCGTTGATCGCGATTCGCGGCGAGATCCGCGAGATCGAGGCCGGCAATCTCGACCGCGACGACAACCCGCTGAAGCACGCACCTCACACGGCCGGTGAAATCGCGCGCGAGGACTGGGCGCACCCCTACTCGCGCGTCCAGGCCGCCTTCCCGACCGCCTGGGTGCTGGCCCACAAGTACTGGCCTCCGGTCGGGCGGATCGACAACGCCTACGGCGACCGCCACCTGATCTGCAGCTGCCCTCCCCTCGAGGAGCTCGCGGGTTGAAGCGAGACCGGGCGCCACCCCGAGCGGCCCCCGATTCCAGCCTGCCTGGAATATCGCGCAAGTGCAGTGTGATGTTTTTCCCGCACAGCTCTTCAGTTGACGGGGATTCCCACCGATGGATGAGAGTGGGGAGTTCGTCATCGCCCGCCCATCCGCGAGGAACGGAGCGCCTCGAGCGACCGGAATTTCGGACTCGCGCATTTGCATCGAAGGGCCCGAATCCAGGGTTCGATCAACACTGAGGACGCCGCCGCCATCAGGCTCCGCTGATCGACGGCACGCAAACCTCCGGTACGGTCCGCATGACCGTGGGTCGCGAAGCGATCGACCGGGCCCGTTGGCGGCGGCGGACTTCGAGCCCGAAGACGCCGGCTTCGAGCCGCCGGAATGCGACCGACCGTCATTCAGTACAATCGCCGACACATGCGAACCGAGCGACCGCAGTGAGCGTCCGGCAGCTGCGCAGACATCTACACATCATCATCTTCGAGGCCGACACGCCGGCCGGCAAGGCGTTCGACGTCGCGCTGCTGTGCGCGATCATACTCAGCGTCATCGCGGTCATGCTCGAAAGCGTCGCCTCCATCGCACTCGCCTTCGGCTACGAACTTCGGCTCGCAGAGTGGATCTTCACGCTGTTGTTCACCGTCGAGTACGCACTGCGGATCTTCTGCGTCGAGCGCCCCTCGCGCTACGCGCGCAGCTTCTTCGGTATCGTCGACCTGCTCGCGATCCTGCCGTCGTACCTGAGCCTCGTCATTCCCGGTTCGCAATCGCTGCTCGTGATCCGCGCGCTGCGGCTGTTGCGGATCTTCCGAGTCTTCAAGCTCGCGCGCTTCCTCCGCGAGGCCAATGTGCTGCTCACGGCCCTGCGCTCCAGCAGCCGCAAGGTCGTGGTATTCCTCGGCACCGTGCTGGTCCTCGTCGCAATCCTCGGTTCGGCGATGTACATCATCGAAGGCGAGGCGAACGGCTTCGACAGCATTCCGCTCGCGATGTACTGGGCGGTCGTGACCATGACCACGGTGGGTTATGGCGACCTCACGCCGCAGACTCCGATCGGCCGGCTGCTCGCGACGCTCGTGATGGTCATCGGCTACGGCATCATCGCGATCCCGACCGGCATCGTGACTTCCGAAATCATTCAAGCGGGTCGAAAACCCGTCACGACGCGCCATTGTCCCCACTGCCTCACCGAAGGTCACGAGCCGGAAGCCCGCTATTGCAAGGACTGCGCGGAAGAGCTGCCGAAGCCGGCCTGAAAGCGCTCCGCAGCGGCCCATCCAGGCGGCGCCGCAGTTTCGTGTCGCCCAGGTTCAGTCCGCCGCTCGGCTCGCCGAAGAGCTTCTCGGGAGCCCAGGCATGAGCAAACTCTTCGATTTCGTTGCAGATGCAATCGAGCAGAGGACCAATCTGGCGAAGCTCGAGGCGCGCGGAACGCTGCGACTGGCACTGAAGGAATCGGGATTCGATGCCGACTCGATCACGGCGCACGACATGGCCGTGGTACTCGAACGCGTGATGCCCACCGAGCTCGCGAGCCGCGGAATCGATGACGCAGAGTCAGTTTGCGCAGGGCTCTCCACCTCGTTGCGAGAATTCAAGGACGCCGTGGAAGAGCACGGCAGTTCCTCGCCCGAGAGCGTCTTCGCACGCCTCGCCGGCAAATGACTCGATCAAGCGACCGAAATTTCTCGCACACACCAATTTGGGTGAGGCAACGCGACACTGAATCTGGTAACTCTTGCGCGTTGGCCTGTCCAGTGGCTAGGCCGGCTCGGAAGGGGATCCTTCGAATCGATTCGGTCCGCATTGTCGACTCAAAGATCCTCGAGGCCCGCTCGCAAGAGCGGGCCTCTTTCTTCTGGGGTCTTCGACCGATACGCTCCTCCCCTGTTTGGGGGGCGACCGGCGACGGCGATCGCGCCTACAATGAGTCGGACAGGAAAGGAAGGGTCCTGCAGGCGGCACCTCCTCGGACCGCCCGCTCGTTCGCCCGCCTTCTTGGCTCGAGATCCTCGGTACCAGCAACAAGCCCTGACGATTCGTCGGGTTCGCGGGGTCTGCTCGCTCGAGCAGGCCCCGCTTCGCTTCCGCCGCCCGCCGCGCGAGGAGATCGCGAAACCGGATCTCGCTTGGGTTCGTAGACCCTTCCGTATTGACGCTTCGGTCGGCGCGGCGGACCCTCGTTCGGGTCGCGGCCGCGTCGGTCACGACGAAGACGCTGAAAGGAGCAGCCGGTGTCGAACCACAGCCCCGAAGAGCCTCCTGCTCGCGAAATCACCCCCCACGGCGTCTACCTGCGCCGACGCGAGTTCCTCGAGCGCGCGGCGCTCGGCGCTGCGGCCGTCGCGCTCGGAGCCGCGCCCGCGACGGGCGTGGCCGCCGCGGGCCGCTACGACACCGACGAGACTCCGACCGACGAAGCGGACGCGACCCGATACAACAACTTCTACGAGTTCGGCACCGACAAACGCGATCCCGCTCGGCTCGCCGGGAAGATGAAGACACGCCCGTGGTCGGTTCGAATCGAGGGAGAGGTGCGCAAACCGAAGACGGTCGCGCTCGATGACCTGCTCGCGCCTCACACGCTGGAAGACCGCATCTACCGCCTGCGTTGCGTCGAAGCCTGGTCGATGGTGATTCCCTGGCGCGGTTTCCAGCTGAGTGAACTGCTCAAACGGTTCGATCCCACGTCGCGCGCCCGCTACGTCGCCTTCCAGACCCTCCACGACGTCGAGCAGATGCCGGGACAGCGTCGCTCGATTCTCGACTGGCCCTACGTCGAAGGCCTGCGAATCGACGAGGCCATGCATCCACTCACCCTTCTCGCGACGGGAATGTACGGACGCGACCTGCCCAACCAGAACGGCGCTCCGCTGCGCCTCGTCGTACCGTGGAAGTACGGCTTCAAGAGCATCAAGTCGATCGTCGCGATCCGATTGCAGGAGAAGCAGCCGGCGACCAGCTGGAATCTGGCCGCGCCAGGCGAGTACGGCTTCTACGCGAACGTCAACCCGGCGGTCGATCACCCGCGCTGGAGCCAGAAGCGAGAGCGCCGAATCGGCGAGTTCCGCAGGCGCGAGACGCTCGAGTTCAACGGATATGCGGAGCAGGTAGCCGGGCTCTACCGCGGAATGGACCTGCGGAAGTTCTACTAGCATGGAGTCCGAAGCAGCGACGGCGCGGCGCGGATCGCGGCTCCGGGTCCGGCTCCGGCTCGTTGCGACCGCGTCGACCGCGGTTCCGATCGCCTGCCTGGTCATCGCGTTCTTTCGCGACGAGCTGGGCGCGAATCCGATCGAAGAAATCACGCACGTGACCGGCGACTGGACGTTGCGATTCCTGCTCGCCTCCCTCGCGATCACACCGGTCAGACGGGCCTTCGACCTCCCCGCCATCGCACCGCTGCGGCGGACGTTCGGTCTCGCCGCTTTCGGCTATGCGACGTTGCACGCGCTCACCTACGTCGGACTCGACCAGGGCTTCGACTGGGTGTTCCTGGCCGAGGACGTCCGAAAACACCGTTTCGTCACCGCGGGATTCGGCGCCTGGTGCTGCCTGGCACCCCTCGCGCTGACGTCGACGCGCCGCGCGATGCGCCGCCTGGGCCCGCGCTGGCGGCGGCTCCACCGACTCAGCTACGCGGCCGGAATACTCGGCGTCGTGCACTACATCTGGCTCGTCAAGGCGGACCTGCTCCCGCCGCTGGCGCATGCGGCCGTGCTGGCCGTGCTCCTGGGCGCGCGTTTTCGGGGCCGGCGTCGCGCGGGCTGCTAATCTCTGCCGTTCGACCGGCATGCCGGACCAATGGGAGAATGGCCATCACGAGCGAGACCGACGACGCGCCCGGCTCCGAGCAGGGCAACGGGCGCGACCATGCCAGCGACGTTCACGTGATGCGAGTCGACGGCCGCGAATTCATCATCGTCGGAACCGCACACATTTCGCGGGAATCCGCGGATCTCGTGCGCGAAGTCATCGAGCGCGAGCGTCCGGATTCGGTGTGCATCGAACTCGACCGCCAACGCTACGAAGCGCTGTCCCAGAAGGCACGCTGGGAAGCTCTCGACCTCAAACAGGTGATCCGCGACAAACAGCTGGCGGCACTGCTCGCGAATCTCGTGCTGGCTTCGTATCAGAAGAAGCTCGGCGGTGCCCTCGGAGTCGCCCCGGGTACCGAACTGCTCGAAGCCGCCAACACCGCGAAGGAACTCGGCATCCCGATCGAGCTGTGCGATCGGGACGTGCGAATCACGCTTCGTCGCGCGTGGAGCTCGATGGGCTTCTTCAAGAAGACGACACTGATCACCACCCTCGCGGCGAGCCTGTTCGAGAGCCCGAAGCTGAGCGAGGAAGATCTGCGGAAATTACGCGAGCGTGACGCTCTGTCCGAATTGATGAAGGAGCTCGGCGACGCAATGCCCATGCTCAAGCGATCCCTGATCGACGAGCGCGACGGCTATCTCACCCAGAAGATGAAGCAGGCCCCCGGTTCGAAGATCGTGGCCGTGGTCGGAGCGGGGCACGTCGAGGGGATCTGCAATGCGCTTCGTCTCGACGAGGAGATCGATCTCGATGCGATCAACACGATCCCGCCGGTATCACCGATCTGGAAGTGGATCGGATGGGCGATTCCGGCCGTCATCGTGGCCTCGTTGGTGTATATCGGCCTCACGAAGGGCCCGGCGGTCGCGGGCGCCAATCTGCTGTACTGGATCCTCGCCAACGGTATTCCGTGCACGCTGGGCGCGGTGATCGCACTCGCCCATCCGATCACGATCGTCTCGGCATTCTTCGTCGCGCCCGTCACGAGCCTGACGCCCGTTATCGGTGCGGGCTACGTGCTCGCATTCATGCAAGCGTATTTCCGTCCCCCCCTGGTGAGGGAACTCGAAGGCATCACGGACGATATCGGCATACCCCGCCAGTGGTGGCACAACCGGATGTTGCAGATCTTCCTGGTCTTCATATTGACGACGCTCGGCAGCCTCATCGGAACCTACGTCGGCGGTTACGAGATCGTCAGGAACCTCTTCTAGCTTGGGTCGTTCGTGAGTTTCCTGCCGCGCGACGCGCGCCGCCCATTCGTCTACCGGCACCCTCACGAACACCTTCCCCACCCGAATCCCCGGGCGTATTCGAGGCTGCACGAACGTCGTCACCGGCCGGGCGCCACGACGGCGCCGATTCAGTGAGCGCGCCCCGCGTCGGAATCATCGGCGCCCGCCGGCGACGCCAGGGGCTCGGTCCGTTCGTCGCACGCGATCTGGTGACCGCGGGTGCGCGGGTCGCAGCATTCGTCGCGACTCACGCGGACAGCCGCGACGCAGCGCGCGAGGAGCTCGCGACCAGCTGCGGTATTGCGGCGAACGGCTACTTGACGCTCGGGACGATGCTCGAGAACGAACGGTTGGACGCACTCGCGATCCTGTCGCCGTCGAACAGCCACCGGGACTATCTCGATGCCGCGCTCGCAGCGGGTCTCCCGGTGTTGTGCGAAAAGCCGTTGGTATGGGGCGAAGAAGACATCGCCGCCGAGGCGCGTCGAATCGTCGCCGCGTTCGATTCGGCGGGGCTGCTGCTCTGGGAGAACTGCCCGTGGCCGTATTCGCTGCCCGCCTATGAACGACTCTTCCCGGGCTCCCTCGATCGACCGCCGAGTCGATTCTGGATGTCGATGCAGCCGGCGTCCGCCGGACTCGAGGCGCTCGCCGACTCGCTGCCTCATCCCTTGAGCCTGCTCCAGATGTTGATCCCCGGCGACGACGCCCGACTCGAGGACATCCGATTCACGCTGGAAGATCCGGAGACCGGGGTCACGAATCTCGACTTTCGCTACCGCACGCAGGACTGGAGCACGCGGGTGCGAGTCCACCTCGTTCCGTCGGAAGTGTCGCCGCGCGCCGCCGCGTACGCGCTCGAAGATCGGCGTGCGGACCGACGCGTCGACGGCGATGACTACCGGCTGTCCTTCGTGGACGAAAGCGGCCGTTCGGTCGCCCTCGACGATCCGATGCCGCAGCTGGTCGCGGATTTCGTCGCGGCATTGACCGGCCGCGAGCCGCGAGCGCAGCACCCGGGCATCGCGAAGCGCATGGAGCTGCTGGGGGAGTTGGTCCGCTGCTACCGCGGCTGGGAGAGAAGCCCGCAACGGAAGGTCGAGTCGTGACGGATCGGATTCACGACTTTACGACCGTGGCACGACAACCCGCCCAAGCGGGCGGAGATGGCGTCGTGCCTACCGGTTCCCCGCGCTGATGCAGCCTCGCAAGATCCTGGTCCACAGCCCCGACTGGGTCGGTGGTGCCGTGATGGCGACGCCGACGCTGCGTGCGCTCCGGGAGGCCCACCCCGACGCGACGATCACACCCGAAGCATCGCCCCGGCTGGCGCCGTTGTACGCGGGCCTCGACTCCTTCGATCGCTTTCTCCCGGCGCCGCGTGGATTCCGAGCATCTCTCGAGCGAGTGCGCGCATTGCGCCGATGCGAGCTCGGCTGCGCCGTGCTGCTGCCCGATTCGCCGCGCGCCGCACTGGCCGCGTTCCTGGCCCGGACGCCGCGACGAATCGGCCATTCACGCGATCCGCTACGGCGCATGTTGTTGACCGAATCGATTCCGCTCCCGGCCAACGGCGGACGACACGATTCGACTCCGATGGTCGACCGCTATCTGTCGATCGTCGCCGCGCTCGGCTGCGAAGCGCGCCGCCGGAAGGTCGAACTGGCCGTCGACTCCGGCGCGACGGAGCGCGTATCGCCCGGCTCGCTCGAAACGGAATCGAACCGGACTCGGGCTACTTCGTCGTATCCCCGGGCGCGAGCTTCGGATCGAGCCCGGTGTGGCCGGCCGGACACTTCGCGACGGCCTGCGACGCCATCAGCCGCCGGCATTCGCTCACCGCAGTGCTCGCGCCGGGACCGGGCGAAGCCGCCGGTTCGAGCGATTTCGGCCGCAGGGGAACTGCTCGAACGATCGGGCTAGTAGACGACCGCCCCCGCGAGCTTTTCGAGTTCCTTGCGGTCGTGGATCACGATGTAGCCCTGGTCGATCGTGACGAGTCCCTCTTCGGTCCAGGCGCGCAGCTGCTTGTTGATGCTTTCGCGCGTGGTTCCGACGAGATCCCCCCACTCTTCTTGTGACAACTTCAGGTCGAGCCGAAGCCCCCGCTCGTGAGGCTCACCATACTGACGCGAAAACGAACACAGCTTCTTTGCGAGTCGCAACGGCAGGTTCAAGAACAGCGTGTCTTCGACGAGTTCACTCACTCGCTTCATCCGCTGTGCGAGGACATCGAGAAGCTTGATCGCGACTTCGGGGTGGCTGCGCAAGAACGACAGGAAGTCGCGGCGATCGATGATCAGCAATTCGCTCGGCTCGATCGATGTGACCGTCGCCGTACGCGGCGAACCGCCGAGCAGCGCGATCTCTCCGAGCACCTCACCCGGGCCGAGAATGCTGAAGACCACGTCGTCTCCCTCGTCGGACGTCGTGAGCGCCTTCAACCTGCCGCTGATCACGACGTAGACCTGCGCGCCCTCGTCGCCCTTGTGAAAGAGTTCTTCGCGCTTCGTGAGGACCACGGTGCGCGCGACCGGAACCAGTGCGTCCAGCTCGTCAGGAGCGAGTCCGTTGAAGAGCGGAACGTTCGCGAGCAGCGTCTTCTTCTGATCGTCGGAAAGGCCGGCCACCGCGTGAGTGTACCGCCGAACCGGGCCTCCCGCCCCGTGGGAGCCCCGGAGCCCGAAATCGGAGTGCGGCGCACCGCCCGCGAATCGCCGGTAGATCGAGCGCTAAACCTCGGGGAACGGTCGCCGAAAAGGCATCTGTGGACCGCGAGAATCACAAGAGCTGGACCATCGCATCCTATGTTCCATCGCACGCCTACGAGTCGCGCACACGCGCCGCCCTGGCGGGCCTCGGATATCGGATCATCCCCGCCTCGACCATGGGGCGTTTCGACGACGACAGCTGGATACCCGACCTGCGAATCGTCGACGAACGCCATTTCGACAAGCTGCCGGCTGAGAACTATCTGCCGCGAACACCGATCATCGTGCTGACCGGATCGAGCCGAAGCATCCTGCGGGACCCACGCGTAATCGGGCATATCGGTCGTCCCGCGAGCCTGGCAGCGATCTATCCACTGCTCCAGACCGCGCTCGAAGACAATCCCCGGAGCAGCGCGCGCGCGATGACCCAGCTGCCGGCGCGCTGCACGCGCGTCGATCGCCGTTGGATGGGAGCGATCGTGTCGCTCTCGACCAGCGGTTGTCTCTTCCAGACGGCCTCCGAGATGCAACCCGGTCTCGAGCTCAACATGCTGTTTCCGTTGCCGCGCGACCGCATGGTCTACACCCGGGCGCGCGTGCTGCGTCGCGAGGGAAGTTGCGTCGGGATGCAGTTCAGCGACCCGCCCGAAGCCTCGCAGCAGGCGATCGGAGACTTCGTCACCGAGCGGCTCGCGGCCGCGAGCCTCTAGCCCGTCATTCGCAGCGCTTCCACTCGCTCGAACGAGCTTCGTCGCGCGCGTCGCAACGCAGCGATGCCCATTCCCCACAGCCGCCCGCGCGGCGAATTTCGACGTGGTCGAATTCGGACGGATCGCGAGCTGCGGAGTGACAATGGACTTGTAGTCGCCCCCCCGGACGCCTTATAAGTGCCTGAGGCCCTCGGATTCATTCTCCAACGGCGAGGAACGGAGCGCAGTGGGCGATTCGCGCGAGCTCGACCCGATGACCGAGCAGGAAATTCGCGCCTATCGCGAGTTCCTCAAGAAGATGAACGAATCCTCCCCGCACTCCGGCGAGGCGGCCTCGGTGGGCGGCCTCGGCGAGCGCTACCGCCACATCCTCGAGAGCATCCGGGCGGTGACCGTCGACGTCGATTCGAATGGTCGAGTGGCTCACGTCAGCCCCAGCATCACCAGCGTGCTCGGATACGAGCCCGAGGAATGGATCGGCAAGGAGGGATTCAGCTGGATCCATCCCGACGACCTCCCCAACCTCGGGCGAGGCGCGCAACAGCTGCGTGAAAGCAACACTCCGGTCCAGGGCCTGAATCGGGTGCGTCACAAGGACGGTCACTTCCTCTGGATGGAGACATCGGGAACGCGCGCGCAGGATCGTCCGGGGGGCCGGATGATGACCGTGCTCTTCCTGCGCGACGTCACGCAGCGGAAACGCACCGCCGATGCGCTGACGGAACACGAAGACCGACTCCGCGCGCTGACCGAGTACGCCTCCGACGTCATCGCCGAGGTCGACTCGGAGGGACGCGTCATCTACCTGAGTCCGAGCTTCGAAGAAGCGCTGGGGCGGACACTGGAAGAAGTCATCGGAAAGACCTTCGCCGAGGTGGGAATCGCCGAGAACATCCATCCGGACGATCTCGGCGATCTCGCCCAGCGCTTCGCGCGCGGCCTGGGAGCAGGCGACGGCCACAAGAGCCGCCTTGCCTACCGCTTCCGCCACGCGAACGGCGAGTGGCGGTGGGTCGAAAGCGAGACGACTCCCTACGTCACTCAGGATGGCGATCTCCGGAAGCTCGTCGTCAGTCGCGACGTAACGGAACGGATCGAGACCATCGCCGAACTCCAGGAGAGCGAGGAGCGCTACCGCATCCTCGCCGAAAGCACCCTCGACATGATCGTGGAACTCGACGACGACGCCCAGATTCGCTTCGTCAGCTCGTCCTGCGAAGCGGTCCTCGGCTACACTCCGGAGATGTTGATCGGGCGATCGGGCTTCACGATCGTCCATCCCGACGACATCGAGCGAAACATCGATTCCTTCATCGGTGCGACGAAGGGCGAAGGGGCGATCGAGGGCGAGCCGTATCGCGCTCGGCATGTCGACGGATCCTGGCGTTGGCTGCAAGGCGTCGGAGTGTCGTATCGGCGCGCCGACGGCGAATTGCGGGTCCTCTCGGTGACCCACGACATCACCCAGCGCATCGAACGCGAAGCGCAGCAACGAGAGCTCGAGGAGACTCTTCGCCGAGTCCAGAAGCTCGAGAGTCTCGGCGTGATGGCGGGCGGCATCGCGCACGACTTCAACAATCTGCTGACTCCGATCCTCGGCAACGCGAGCCTGGCCCTGCTCGACCTGCCGACCAACTCCCCGGTCCGGATCCAGATCGAGCGAATTCGCGGCGCCGCCCTGCGCGCCGCCGCATTGACGAACCAGATGCTCGCGTACGCGGGTGCGGAGCCGGTCGCCGTCGAGCCGGTCGACCTGAGCCGGGTCGTCCGCGAGCTCACCCAGCTGCTCGAGAGCTCCATATCCGGGCAGACCACGGTCACTTACGCGCTCGCGAACGACCTTCCCGCGATCGAGGCCGACGATACGCAGGTAGGCCAGGTCGTGATGAACCTGCTCTCGAATGCGGTCGAGTCCGTCGAAGAGGGCACGGGCCGGATCCTGATCGAGACCGGAACCCTGCTGGTCGACGAGACGACGAAGCTACAGACCGCGTTCGGCGATGAACTCGAGCGTGGAACCTACGTATTCCTCGCGGTCACCGACAACGGCTGCGGCATCGACGACGAAATTCGATCGCGTATCTTCGACCCGTTCTTCACGACGAAGTTCACCGGCCGCGGTCTCGGCCTGGCCGCGGTGATGGGGATCGTCCGCGGCCACGGAGGCGTAATCGAAATCGAGAGCGAAGTCGGCCGCGGCTCGCGCTTTCGTGTGTTGTTCCGTTGCGCCGCCGACCAATCCGATGAGCTAGGCGGGGAGCAAACGGCGGATCCGGGGCTCGAATGGCGCGGGTCCGGGGCCGTTCTCGTCGTAGACGACGACGAATCCGTGCGTGAATTGATCGACATGGGCTTGCGGCGAGTCGGCTTCGACGTGTTGCAGGCCGCCGACGGTCGCGAAGGTGTTGCGGTCTTCGAACGGCATCGAGACGAAATCCGGGCGGTATTCCTGGACCGGACGATGCCCGACGTAAGTGGTGAAGAGGCATTCGAAGCGATCCGGCGCATCGACCCGGACGCTCGCGTGGTGCTCGTCAGCGGGTACTCCGAAAAACAGGCCGCGGAGCGCTTCGCAAATCGCGGCCTCGTGGGTTTTCTCCAGAAGCCGTTTCGGCTCGAAGCCCTGATCAAGAAGCTCCGCGACGCGTTGGACGAGTAATCGGTTCGAGCTGGGCGTCGCCACCGCTCCGACTGAGGTATCCTCGGGCTCCCCCATGGAACTCGACCACATCCACATCAAGGGCGCGCGAGAGCACAATCTCCGCAACGTCGACGTCAAGATCCCCAAGAAGAAGCTCGTCGTCATGACGGGCGTGTCGGGTTCGGGCAAGTCATCCCTTGCGTTCGACACCCTCTACGCCGATGGTCAACGCCGGTACGTGGAATCGCTCTCCGCCTATGCGCGTCAGTTTCTCGGCCAGATGGAGAAGCCGAAATACGACGTGATCCGCGGCCTTTCCCCGACGATCTCGATCGAACAGAAGACGACGGGATCGAATCCGCGCTCGACCGTCGGAACGATCACCGAGATTTCGGACTATCTGCGCGTGCTGTATGCGCGGGTCGGAACGCAGCATTGCCACCTGTGCGGCGATCCGGTTCAGGGACAAACGGCGCAGCAGATCGCGCGAGAACTCCGCTCGCGACCGCCTGGAAGCAAGCTCATCCTGTTGGCGCCGATCCTGGTGAATCGCAAGGGCGAACATCGCGAATTGCTCGCCGAAACGCGCCGCGAGGGCTTCGTTCGATTGCGGGTGGACGGTGAAATCGTCGAATCCGAGGGCCTGGTGTCACTCGACAAGCGTCGCAAACACACTGTGGAGGTCGTGGTCGATCGACTCGTCGTGAAGAAGGGCATCGAATCACGACTCAACGAAAGCGTCGAAGTCGCGCTCAAAGTGGGCCAAGGCATGTTGATCGCCACCGAGCCGGGTGGCGAGGATCGTGTGTTTTCCGAAAGCATGGCCTGCTCCAAGTGCCGCGTGTCGTTCCCCGAACTCACGCCGCAGAGCTTCTCGTTCAACAGTCCCCAGGGCATGTGCGTCGACTGCAACGGCCTCGGGACGCGGGTCGAGATCGACCTCGACCTCGTGATTCCCGATCCGTCGCTTTCAATCGATGCCGGCGCGGTCAAGCCGTGGGGTGCCAACGTCTCCGAGAAGACCGGATGGTCGGCCGGCTTCCGCGCCCAGATCTGCGAACAACTCGGTATCGACATGGATCGTCCGTGGTCGCGCCTGCCCAGACGCCATCGCGAGGTGTTGCTCTACGGTTCGGGCGATCGAACCTACCGGGTGAAGTGGTCGGGCCGGTCCAGCAAGGGCTACTTCGACCAGGAGTGGGAAGGCATCATTCCCCGCCTCGAGAGGCGATTCGCACAGGCGTCGTCGGAACGGGCGAAGCGCTGGTACGCGCAGTTCCTCGGCAGCGCCTCGTGCTCGCGCTGCGACGGGACACGCCTGCGGACCGAGAGCGCTGCCGTCCGTGTCGGCGGCGAGAGCATCGTCGAAGTCTCGGCACGCACGGTCTCGCAAGCCCTGCAGTTCTTCCGAGAACTCGCTCTCGAAGGCGCAGCCGCACAGATCGCAAGCGAGGTTCTCAAGGAAATTCGGGGCCGACTCGACTTCCTCGTTTCAGTCGGACTGGGCTACCTCTCGCTGGACCGGTCCGGCCCATCGCTTTCGGGCGGCGAATCCCAGCGTATCCGGCTCGCGAGCCAGGTCGGCTCGGAGTTGACCGGCGTCATCTACATCCTCGACGAGCCGTCGATCGGTCTGCACCAGCGCGACAACAAACGCCTGCTCGCAACCCTCGAGCGGATGCGCGACATCGGCAACACGGTCGTCGTCGTCGAACACGACGAAGACACCATTCGTGCAGCTGACCATGTAATCGACTTCGGCCCGGGAGCCGGCGTCGCCGGCGGACGGATCGTTCATTCGGGTACGCCGAAATCGCTCGAAAGATCCAGGAAGTCGCTCACCGGCGCGTACCTCTCGGGCCGAATGCGCATCGAGATACCGAACGAACGACGTCGCCCCACGGGAAGCCTCAAGATCGCAGGGGCGAGCGAAAACAACCTGCGTGACATAGACGTCGAGTTCCCGCTCGGCGTACTCGCCGCGGTTACCGGTGTTTCGGGTGCGGGAAAATCGACCCTGGTAAACGACATCCTGTTTCCCGCGCTCGCGCGCAAGCTGCACGGCGCAAACGGCCGCGTCGGTACCCACGCGGGCCTTCACGGGCTCGAGCAGATCGACAAGGTCATCAACATCGATCAACGGCCGATCGGACGGACGCCCCGCAGCAACCCGGCGACGTACATCAAGGTCTTCGACCACATCCGGAGCTTCTTTGCACAGCTTCCGGAATCGAGACTGCATGGCTACAAGCCGGGCCGCTTTTCATTCAACGTCAAGGGCGGCCGCTGCGAATCCTGCACGGGGGACGGCGTACGTTGCATCGAAATGCACTTCCTCCCGGATGTGTACGTACGCTGCGAGGAGTGTGCGGGCCAGCGATTCAACGAAGCCACGCTGGGCGTGAAGTACAAGGGCCGCTCGATCGCCGACGTGCTGGAACTCACCGTGCGTGAAGCCGCCGAACTCTTTTCGGCCCACCCGAAGATCGTCGGGCCGCTCAACTTGCTCACCGACGTCGGTCTCGACTACCTGCACCTCGGTCAACCGTCGCCGACGCTCTCCGGCGGTGAGGCCCAGCGCATCAAGCTCGCGCGCGAACTCGCGAAACGCGCAACGGGTCGGACGCTCTACCTGCTCGACGAACCGACCACCGGCCTGCATTTCGACGACGTCCGGAAGCTGCTCGCCGTGCTCGCCCGGCTCGTCGATGCCGGGAACACCGTGGTCGTGATCGAACACAACCTCGACGTGGCAAAGACCGCCGACTGGATCATCGACCTCGGCCCGGAAGGCGGACCCGGAGGCGGCAAGATCATCGCGCAGGGCACTCCCGAGAAGATTGCCGCGACTCGCGGCTCGAGCACCGGACGCTTCTTGAAGACCGTGCTGCGCTGAGCGAGCTCCCGCTCACCGATCCACGGCGGCGCGGTAGGCCTTGGCGCGGCGATCGAGCGTATCGTGAAATCCGCTCGATCCCTGCTCGGACGCGAGTCGAGCCGCCTCTTCGGTCACTTCGGCCGCAGCCGGTAGCCGCCCTCCCGCCGCGTAGGCCTCCCCGAGCAGCGCGAGCGCTGCGGGAACCCGGCGTCGCGTCGCCCTGACCGCCTCTTCGGCGAGCAGGATCGCCTCTGCGGAATCGCCGGCAGCGAGCCTCAGCTTCGCGAGGCCGATGACCGCCGGCAGCCGACGCTCGCCCAGGCCCAGGCTCCGACGGTATTCGGCAGCGGCTTCCTGCGGACGACCGGCCCGTTCGAGCACCTGTGCGTAGGTGGCGCTGAGTGCAGGGTCGTCCGGCTCGAGACGCACCGCTTCCGCGAGATGGGCGAGTGCGCGGGCAAACTCTCCGCGCTCGGCACGGATTCTTCCGACGTACGCCTGGATCACGGCGAGTTCGGGTGAGAGGGCGAGAGCCGTGTCGAACTCCTTCACCGCGCCTTCGACGTCGCCGATCGCCTGCAGGGCGATTCCGAGGTTCCCGTGCGCTTCGGCCAGATTCGGGCTCAACGCGAGCGCATTCCGAAGGCTCGCCGCCGCCTCTTCCCAACGCTCGGCGTGGATCAGCGCGAGCCCCAGGTTGACGTGAAGGTGCGCAAACCTCGGGTTGATCTTGATCGCGGTGCGGTAGCTCTCGATCGCAGCAGCGGGACGCTCGAGATCGAGAAGTGCATTCCCCATCCCGTCGTGCCAACGTTGAGTGTTCGGTTCGACCGCGATTGCGCGCCGGTACAAGCGCAACGCGTCTTCCGCTCGCCCCTGCGCGAGTCGGACATCGGCGAGAACACCCGCCGCGGTCGCGGATGCCGGAGCGAGCCGCAACGCCCGCGAGAGATGCCGCGCCGCTCGTCCGTACTCGCCGTCGTTGTAGAAAGCGACGCCGAGATTGATGTGCGCCACGTGATTCCGCTTCGTCACCGACAGCGCATGCGAGAACAGACTGCGAGTGTCGCTCCAGCGCCGTGCCTGTAAATGCGTCGCGGTTCCGAGCGCGACCAGCGACGCGACGGAAATTCCCGCAACGAGAATTCGCAGGTTGCGGCCGCGAGCCGCGATGCCCGCGGCGCCCCAGACCAACGGCAAGCTCAGTCCGATCAGCGGCAGGTAGCTGTATCGATCCGCGCGCGCGGCCTGCCCCACCTGCACGAGACCGATCACCGGCACCAGCATACCGACGAACCAGAGCCACCCGACCACCGCTTCGGGATGGCGCCGTTGGACCGCGAGCGAGAACGCAGTGACGCAGAGAAGCAGCGCCGTCGATCCCAGCACGTGTGCAGTCGAAAGCGTATCCCCCGGATGGGGATAGAAGACGGCCAGATTCACCGGCCAGAACGCATCGGCGAGATAGGCCGCGTACGCTGTGGTCGCATTTTCGAGTCGGAGCGCAAACGGCAGCCGATCGAGCGCCTGAACCGTTCCCCAACGACTCTGGGACCAGACCGCGACACCGCTGATCACGGCGACGAGCAGCAACAATGGCAGCTTCTCCAGCACCACGCGCCGTACCTTCGGAAGGTCCCAGCGATCGGGGCGCGCCGGATCGTGAAGGCGCGCGAGAGGCCACACATCGAGCAACAGCAGCACGAACGGCCACGTCACCAACGTCGGTTTGGACATCAGGCCCAGTGCGAGGAAGATGAAGACCGCCGCGTAGTGGCGACGACCGCCGCGAACGAAGCGCTCGTATGCCAACAGAGTGAGCATCGCAAAGAAGCCCGAAAGGACATCCTTGCGCGCGGCAGCCCATGCGACCGACTCGACGTGCAGCGGATGGAGGGCGAACAGACCAGCCACCAATGCGCTACACCAGCGCGCGCCCGACAGTCGCACGAATGCAACGAAGAGCAGAAGAGTGTTGGCGATATGAAACAGCAGGCTGGTGAGGTGGAAGCCCGCCGGGTTCTCGCCGTAGATCTCGAAATCCGCCGCCCATGAGAGCCACGTCAGCGGAAACCAGTTTGCACCTCGAAGGGTCGCGAAGGCCCAGCGGACGGTGTCCGCGCCCAACCCGCCCTTCACGTGCGGGTTGTTCAGGATGTAGAGGTCGTCGTCGTAGTTGACGAATCCGTTCGAGAGGATGGGCAGGTATGCGATTGCCGTCGCGACCGCCAATGCGATCGCGATCCAGGAATTCCCGGTCGGTCGTCCAGATGCCAAAGCAACACCATCCCCGGCCGATCCGGCTCACATGGCCGGTGCCTGCGGACAGACTAGCGCCCGGCCGAACGGCATGACTCGCCGGACGCCGGGAACGCAATCTTCCGCTCGGAGCGCAATTCTTGCGGACGAGGAGCCGCTCCGAAATCCGCTGCACGGACGTGCCTGGAAACGCTTCATTGCGGTACGCAGATGGCCGATGAATCGGCGGATATGCGCGGGAGATTTCGTCGCGTTCGAGTGTTGGCCGTGGTTC
>Ga0055476_10000048_pt1 | contig 23945 bp, 20 predicted proteins | sample Muzzi_CordC_D2_FD_57682 | JGI IMG/M metagenome (GOLD analysis project Ga0055476, IMG submission 57682) | Wetland microbial communities from San Francisco Bay, California, USA, that impact long-term carbon sequestration - Muzzi_CordC_D2 | ecosystem: Environmental > Aquatic > Marine > Wetlands ... | reverse complement strand
TTCTTTCTTGAAATGTTTTTCGCCGGTCGGCAATCGCCCTGTCGGTTGGGGGGTGTGCGTCTGGCGACGTGCCTGCGCTAGTTTGCACCTGCGTGAGTGCCGAAAAGCCGAAGCTGCGAGCTCTTGGCGCTTGCGCCGTCGTGCTTCTCGCGCTGACGAGCGGCTGCTTCCCCGGGCTGATCGTTCCCATGAACGGGATTCTCGGCGACGTCTACCTGCGTGGCCCCGCTGATCGCCCCGTGGTTGCGCTCACCTTCGATGACGGACCGAACGGACGCTGCACGGAGGAAGCCCTCGATGCGCTGGCGGCCGTGAGGGCACCGGCGACCTTCTTCCTGCTGGGCGTGAACCTCATCGACGGACATGACGATGCACTCCTCGCACGCATGTACCACGAAGGCCATCGGATCGGATTGCACGGCTGGGGGCACGGACTACGCCACTGCTCGATGGAGTTCGCCAAACATGATCTTCACCGCGGCATCGATTCCCTGGACGCAGCCGTCGCGCGCGCGGGCTTGCCTCCCGACGCCGTAGCCAAGCTCTACCGACCTCCCTTCGGAGTGGTTACCGGGCCGCTGGCGCGGGCGACAAGAGAGGCCGGCCTTCCCATCGTTCTCTGGACGGTTTCGGTGGGGGACTGGCGCGAGGGAGTCGCGCCGGAGACCGTCGTCGCGCGGGTTCTCGAATCGGTCGGTCCCGGGGACGTGATCGTTCTCCATGACGGAGGGACCGACGGCAAGCGCTCGCGAGAGAGCTGCGTCGATGGAACCAATCTTTCCACAGTTCTCCGCCAGCTCGTACCCGCGCTGAGGGAACGGGGTCTGGAACCTGCGCTGCTCGAGGACGTGCTGGGGATGTAGTTTCGCGCGTCGGGCGGGTGCCCCGTGCGAGGCCCGAAGCCGAAACCCGATCCGAGACCCGATTCCAACTGGAAGGGCTTTCGGGCGCCATTCGCCTCGACCGGGCGTTGGCTCGACGTGCGGTGCCGGCTCTCGCGGCGTTCAATGGCGAGACTCGCTGCTTGCTCGCCGCAGTGCGCCGAGTCCCCCCAACCACCATGATCACGGCGAGAGCGACGAGGCCGACGGGCGCCACGGCTGGGACGGGGGGACCGGCAATCGCGGCCGTGAAGACTTCCGCATCGCTGCCCCCGTCGTCGTCGACCAGCTGGACCGCGACGCCGATCGTCTCGGTGTCCGGTCCTCCGCCGTCGTTGGCCGAGAACGTCACGGTGTAGGCCCCATTGTCGGTCCAGGCGTGATGCGTGTAGGAGATCCAGTGGATGAAGGTGCCATCGAGAGGCTCGGCCGCACTGTGGATTTCACCGTCACCGAAGTCGATCTGGAGCCGGAGCGGCAGGCTCGCCGTCGCTTCCACGTAGAGAAATTCGAGGTCGCCCTCGAGCGCACTCACGGAAGCGGTCTGGTCGGTGATCTGGGCGGCGAATGTGGGTGACGCAACGAGGAGGAGCATGAGACGGAAGGTCGTCGCACGCATGGAGCCGAGCCTCCCGGGTAATGAGGCGCAGCGAATCATCACGGAGTCGTGTACCTCCTTGCAATCGAATTCGCTGACGACTCGTCACGTGCATTCCGCATGCCAGCCGCGGGCGCGATTCCCATTCGGGAGGCGCCCCCATCCGCGTTCGCGCGCAGCGACAGGGGGCGATCCGCGTCACGGACGGCTGCAGAAGGCCCCACCGCCTGCGGGCTCGCGGTCGTCGGGCAGCCGCGAACGCTCGCGCCGTGAGCCGCCGGCGCCCGCAGCGGTTACGGCGCGGCCTTGCCGAAACGACTCATGCCGAAGGGATCGCGCGCGGGCGCCGGAGGACTCTCCAGGCCGTCCCGGCGAGGGCGCTCGCGGCGAGGAGCAGTGCCCAGCTCGGAGCCACCGGGACTTCCGGGACGGGGAAGCCGACCACGCCCACGATTCGTCGCACCAGACCGTCGTGCTTGTTGAGCAGGTAGATCTCCCCGCTCGGGCCGACGCCCCAGCGCGTGTCCGTCCGGCTCAAGCCGGGGTCGGAGTTCGCGTCGCGCAGAAACTGGCGGAAGTCCTTGTCGACGCCGCCGTCGCGGATCCGGACCTCGACGAACGGCGCCAGCCGACCGTCGTCGAGGCCCGCAATGCCGCTGAAGTCGTCGCGTGCGACGAGGTCCGCGACGCGCACCGCGAAGATCGGCCCCGGGTTGGCGGCGAAGTCCGCGAAGAAGTACATGCCGAAGAGCTGCGGAATCTCGCTGCCGCGGTAGACCGAGCCGCCGACGATCGCGGCCGATCCCGCGATGCCGTTCCCGCTGTGGTCGTACTGCGCCACCGGGTAGGTGTACGGATCGCTCGCGTGGCCGGCCGGAAGCGGCGACACGTTCGAGGTGTTCTCGTACACGAAAGCGCCTTCGCGCTCGTTCCAGCCGAGGTTGGCCTGCGCGTCGACGACGCTGATCTCCTCGACCACGCCCTGGCCGATGTCGGACACGTACATCCGACCGGTCGCCGTGTCCCAGCTGAACTTGTGCGGGTTGCGCATGCCGTAGGCCCAGATCTCCTCGACGCGGTCCGCCTGGCCCGCGAACGGGTTGTCGGGCGGGATCGTGTACGGCGCCCCGCCCGAAGCGATCGGATCGATGCGCAGGATCTTCCCGTGCGGGTACGGCTCGGGAGTCGCGTCGATGTCTTGCGACAGGTCGAACGGGCCGCCCGCGCTGCCGCCGTCGCCGACGGCGATGAAGAGCTTGCCGTGGCCGGGGCTGCCGCTCGCGGCGGTCGGGTCGAAGCCTACGTGTCCCGAGTTGTGATTGCTGTAGAGCTGCGCGATTCGGATCAGCTCACGGTACGAGCCTACGTCCACCGAGCCGTCGGGCAGCAGCGACCACTCGGCGATCACGGTGTAGTGATCCACGGGTCCGGGAGAGCCGAAGACGACCGGCGCCGGGCTGCCGACGGGAGTCGACGACGACGTCCGACTCAGCGCCGTGTACATCTTCCGATGGCCCGCGGCTCCCGCGTCGCCGAAGTCGGGGTGGAAGGCGAGGCCGCGCACGCCCGCCTCGTTGGCGATCCGGAGGTTGCCCACCGCGCTGACGAGATCGAGGAAGAGCGACGCCGTCGGACTCGCGGCCGCGGGGTCGAACGAGTAGATGTAGCCGCGCTGGTCGATCACGTAGGCCATGCCCGTCGCGGCGTTGAACGTGAGCAGCTCGAGTCGCGGCGCGGCGCCGCTGCTGTCCGGAATCGTCACGACGTCTTCCAGCGAAAGCGACCAGGTGGCCACCGGAGCCGACGTCGGGATCGGGTTGCCGGTGAGTTGTGCCCGGGCCGCAGTCGGCAGCGCGAGGAGCGCGATCGCGCACAAGCTCGCCGGTAGCGTGGTTCGCATCATCTAGCCTCCCGCTCACTCCGAGTGTAGCGGCCTCCGGTGTCCACGAGAGCGGCGGAGAAGCACACGCTGCCGCGGCTCGATCGGACGGGCTGCGTTCTCGCCGGCCCCGGTCCGCGGCAGATGCGGCGTTCAACCTGCGTGGCCCACGAGCCGAAGAATCCGATGGGGCGCCATTTCCGGGATCCCCGATTCGCGAGGTTGCAGCCAGTGGCAGAGATCCCCAGGATGAGCGCCTACGAGGTGGCGGCGGGCCAGTTCGCGAAGGGTGCCGCGAGCATCGATCTCCCGCCCGAGATCGCGCTGATCCTCGCCCAGCCCAAGAACGAGCTCATCATCCACTTCCCGGTGAAGCTCGCGAACGGCGAGACGCGGCTGTTCAAGGGCTACCGGGTCCAGCACAACAACGTGATGGGGCCGTACAAGGGGGGCATGCGGTTTCACCCGGACGTGTCGCTCGACGAGTGCAAGGCGCTGTCCGCCTGGATGACCTGGAAGTGCGCGCTCCAGGAGCTTCCCTTCGGCGGTGCCAAAGGTGGCATCAAGTTCGATCCGAATGCCTACGAACTGGTCGATCTCGAGCGGATCTCCCGACGCTTCACCCACGCGCTGGGCGCGAACATCGGCCCCGACTGGGATATTCCGGCGCCCGACATGGGGACCAACGCCCAGGTCATGGACTGGATGATGGACACCTACAGCAACATGCGACACGAATCGCGTCAGAGCGTGAAGCACTCCGTCACGGGCAAGTCGATCCTGTGCGGGGGCTCCGAGGGCCGCGAGGAGGCGACGGCGTGGGGGCTCAGCATGTGCATCGATCGCTGGGCCCGCGACCGGGGCTTCGACCTGGCGGGAGCGAGCATGGCGATCCAGGGCTTCGGCAATGTGGGCGCGCATCTCGCCTCGGCCCTCTCGCGCATGGGGCTCGTCCTCGTCGCGGTCGGCGATCACTCGGGCTACTGGCGGAATCCGGAGGGCTTCAATCCGTACAAGCTGCACGAGCACGTCCGAGCCTGCGGCTCGATCGAGGGCTATCCGGCGGGCGAGCGCATCCGCCGCGAGGAATTCTTTGCCAGCGAGTGCGACATCCTGGTTCCCGCCGCCCTCGCGCTGCAGATCGGCTCCGAGGAAGCCAAGAGCGCGCGCTGCAAGCTCGTCGTCGAGGCCGCGAACGGCCCGACGGACCTCGAAGGCGAACGCATCCTGCACGAGCGCAACATCGAGGTGCTGCCGGACATCCTCGCGAACTCCGGGGGCGTGGTGGTGAGCTACTTCGAGTGGCTCCAGAACCAACGCTGCGAGCGCTGGGACCGCAACACGGTCCACGACAAGCTCAAGCGGCGCATGGACGCCACGCTGGACACCGCCTTCGCCCGCGAGGCGCGCCTCGGCAGCGATCTCCGCACGGCCTGCTACGCGGTGGCGCTCGAGAGAATGCGCGATCTCTACGAACGCCGCGGCATCTGGCCCTGATCCACGCAGTCTCCCCGGACCGCCCGGTCGATCGCTCCCGGTACGGCCGCGAGATCCCGGGCCGGCTCGCCGTCGCTCAGTCGCGGTCGGAGTCGCCGGCGCGCTCGTGGGCGAGCTCGCCCTCGACGGCGAGCGCGAGGTCGGCCATCTCCCGCCCGAGCAGCACCAACACGTCGTCCATCGAGACGATTCCCGCCAGGCGACCCTCGACATCGAGAACCGGAAGCCGGCGGATGCCGTGCTTGCGCATCTTCTGGGTCACGTGCTGCAGCTGCTCGCCGACCCGCACCGTCTCGAGATGCGAACGCGTGAGCGAAGCGAGGGTTTCGCTGGCGGGATCGGCGCCCTTCGCGATCAGGACGACCAGGTCGCGATCGGTGGCGATGCCCAGCGGAACCTCGCCGGAAGGGTCGGTGATCAGCAGCGATCCGACGGAGCACTCCACCATCCGGCGCGCGGCTTCGACCAAAGTGCACTCGGGCTCGACGGTCTCGACGTTGCGTGCGGCCAGCTCGATCAGGGACATCGTTGGGTCCTCCGCGTCGGAGAATAGGGAATTCACGCGGGGTTCGTGCGACGTCTGCCGGCCCGAATCGGCGCGTGCGGGCATCTGGGGGACCGCCCCTCCTGCCGGAGCGCCGGTCGGCCGATACGATTCCGACGACATCCGAACGGGAGTCGATGCGTGCAGATCAACCGCCGGACATTCGTCTTCGCCGCCGTCGGACTGGCCGGATTCGCGGCCTGGTCCGCGATCCGCCCGGCCGAGATGGCGGTGCTCCAGGTGTTCGACGGGCGCGGCCAGGACTATTTCGCGAGCCTGTGGGTCGTCGACGACCCCTCCGGCTTCGTCTGGATCCGGGCGGACCGCCCCGACGAGCGATGGCTCGCCGTCGTCGCGGCGAGCCCGAAAGTCGAGCTGCGACGTCGCGGACGCACGCGCACGTACCACGCCGTCGTCTACGACACGCCGAAGGCGCGCGCCTACGTCGCTCCCCGGTTCCGGGCCAAGTACGGCTTCTCCGACCGGTTGCGCGAGTGGCGCAGCGGACGCGACACCATCCCCGTCCGGCTGCAGCTCGACTGACTGGGGCTCGCAGGCAAGGGGTCATCGTCGCGAGTCGAAGCATCGCAACGTCCACGGCGGGCCGGCGAAGCACCACTAGCTTCCCAGGCTGCTCCAGATCGCGTCCAGCGCGATCCGGTTCTTCGCGATGGTGAACGCGACGAACGCCATCACGAGCAGCGTCGAGATGCGGCGCAGCCGCGGCGAGTAGCAGGACAGGCCCGCCAGCGGGATCAGGAACGAGACGTGCCAGTGTTGTGAGTAGAGGAAGAACTCGACTCCCCAGAAGCTGTGGAGGATGCCGTTGAATCCGACGATGGCGGCCGAGCCGACGCCCAGATAGCGGGTCGCCCGCGAGCCTCGCCAGCATCCGAGCAAGCCCGCCGCGAACAGGCCCAGCAGCGACAGGTCGATCAGGCGTCCGGCGCTGAATGCGCTCGGACTTTCGGCCAGACTCAGCATGAAGCGGTACTTCGAGCGATCGCCGCGCGCCTTGGGGTTCGCGACTCGCGTCGGTTCGGGCGCGACGACGGAGTTCACCAGCGCGCTGGGAAAGGCTGCGGCGCGAACGTAGAAGGGCTCTTCGGCGGACCATTTTTCGACGAAGCGTCCGGCGTCGTGGCCGACCGTGTCGCCGGATTCGACCGTTCCGAAGAGCGAAGCGATCGAGAGCGTGATGAGGATCCCGATTCCGACCACCGCGACGGTGTCGAGTGCGACGATCGCGAGCTTCCGGCCCGCAAAGAATCGCATCAGTGCGTAGAGCAGGGCGACGCCGAACACGTTGGTGATCGTCACGCCGGTGACGAGCACGACGCAGAGGATCCATTGCCAACGCCGGCTTCCCGAATGACACGACCGGACCGCCAACAGCGAGGCGGCCGCCAGGAGCATGCCCGACAGCGGAAAGGTCTCGGGCATGCTTCCGAAGACGAGCTGACTGAACGACACGCAGCCCAGCAGCGTGAGGGCAAGAGCCGGGCCGAGTGAAAGACCCAGGCCGATGAAGATCCACAACGTGCAGATCGCCTTGACGGCCGATGACACCGGGCCCAGAGCGACGATCAGGTGCCGACGCATCTCCTTCCCGTCGGGTGTATCTCCCTTCCCCCATGTCAAGACTTCCGCGCCGTATCGGATGAAGGGGTGGAGGTACAGCAGGTGATTCGGGTGGACGAAGGCGTGGAAGCGCCGGGAACCCACGTCGTCGAAGTCCCGCTGCTCGAGTGCTTCCATGTCGAGCACGGGGTCGCTGTGGAAGAGCACGTCGTATTGGCGAAAGACATCGAGCGATTCGAATTGCCTCGCAATCGACAGGTTGATCGAGAGGGCGATCGCTCCGACGGCGAGTGTCGCGGCGACCAACCGCGCCCAGTCGCGGCGGGATCGCGGAGTCGGCTCGCCCGCTTCGAAGGCGCCACACGAAATCGGCGAGTGGAGGTAGTCTGCAATCATCATTTTCAGGCGACTCGCGCGCTGGGCCGAAGCCGGAGCGGATTCCGGAAGCCGTGGAATCGCCGCCCGGGGTTCCGGCTCGACACGTTAGCAGCGCCGGGATCCATACCCGATATCCTCCGGAGCGGATGGCTCGCGCATGAACCCGTCGCAGCAGACGCCGCATCCCACGAACGGCGCGGGGGGGCTGGGTGGAACCGGTGTCGCGGCGCTGGTCGGTCTGGTGTTCCTGGGAGTGCTCCACAGCGCGAGCTACGTCCACGCCGTTTCCGACGACGCGTTCATCTCGCTTCGCTACGCGGCCAACCTCGCCGGCGGACACGGTCTCGTCTACAACCCCGGAGAGACGCCGGTCGAAGGCATCAGCAATCCGCTGTTCACGTGGATGGCGGCGCTGCTGCTGCGATTCGGATTGCCTCCGCTGATCGCGGTTCGCCTCATCGGAATTCTCGGTCTCGTCGCCATTCTATTGCTCCTTCCGAAGCTGGTCGGTTTGCTCGATCCCCGTTCGACGCCGCTTGCTCGCGTCGGCGCGACCGCCCTCTACGCCGCGTCGGCCTACGCGGCGTTCGCCGCGATGACCGGACTCGAAACCTCGCTGCATGCGGCTTGCATCCTGGCGGCGACGATTCTGTCGCTGGTCGAAGTCCGGGCGGGTCGCGTGCGCCTGGGCCCGCTGGCCTGGTTGGCGGTCGCGTGCAGTCGACCGGAGGGGGTGCTGCTCGCGGCGGCGGCGGCGGCGACCCAATGGGCCTGCCTCGGATGCGACCGCCGGGTGGTGCTCCGCTGGGCGGGTCTGTTCGCGCTGCCGGCGGTCGTGCTGCTGGCGGCGCGGTTCGCGTACTACGGTGCGATCGTCCCGAATACGTTTCACGTCAAGGTCGCTGCCGGCGCGGCGGCGACCGCGAGCGGCTGGAGCTATCTCGTTCGCTACCTGCACGACGGCGGTGCCATCGTCGCCGTTCCGGCAGTCGTCGCGTTGGCCCTCGCGCGGCCCTCGAAGGCCGGCCCGCGCATCGCCGCGCTGCCGCTCGCCGTCATCGCCGCACAGCTCGTCTATCTCCTCTACGTCGGTCGCGACGTGATGCCCGGCGCGCGCTTCCTGATGCCGATCCATCCGCTGCTGTGTGCCGGAGCGGCGCTGGCGCTGATCGCGTCGACGCAGCGCCTGGCGCCGGCCGCGGGGCGTATCGCGTTCGCGTCGATCGGTGTCGTCGCTTGCGCGTCGCTCGCGGTGTTGCAGGCCGACGCGCTGGCCGCGCATCCGCTGCGATTCTGGCTCGTCCGCGACGAGCCGCGGGCCGCGTTGATCGTTCGCAGCGATCTGCGCGGGACCTGGCTGGCGGGTCATCAGGCGGCCGGCGAGTACCTGCGCGAGCACGCTCGCCCGGGAGACTGGCTCGCCACCACCGAAGCCGGGGTCATGCCCTTCCATTCGAAGCTTCCCACGCTCGATCTGCTGGGGTTGAACGACCGCGAGATCGCCCGAGCGCGGGGCCGCGCGGGTGCGACTCCGATGCAGCGACTGGAGGCCGACGCGGCGCAGTTGTTCGCACTCGGGCCGCGTTGGATCGTCCTCGACGGGGCATACTCGGGCGACCCGGAAGTGTTTCGACCCCGCTTGATCCTCGCCAGGATCATCGCGAAGGATCCGGCCTTCGCGCGCTACCGCCCGGTCTTCCGGAGCGTCGTCTATCGCGGCGAGCGGGCGGGCATGAGCAGCGACCGCATCAACGTGGTCTTCGAACGCGCCGCTTCGCGCTCAGGCGCGGTCGAGGAGCCGGCGGGCCGCGGACAGCAGGACATCCGGCGAGAAGGGCTTCTCGAGGACCTCCGTGTTCTCGGGCGCGCTGACGTCGCTGACGGCGCCGTCCCGCGCGTAGCCGGACATGAAGATCACCTTCGTTCCGGGTCGGAACTCCAGTAGCTGCTTCACGAATTCCGGCCCGGACAGCTGTGGCATCACGACGTCGGTCACCACCAGGTCGATGTCCGATTGGTACGAGCGCGCGATCTCCAGAGCCTCCGCGCCGTCGGCGGCCCGAAGGACGTGATAGCCGTATTGCTCGAGGGCGTTGCCCATCAGCTTGCGGATGGCGGCCTCGTCCTCGGCGATCAGGATCGTCTCGCTTCCCGTCGTCGATTTCGAGACGAGTGGGGGGCCGGACTCCGTCGAGACGGGCTCGGCCGAGCACAGCGGCAACAGCACCGACACCGTGGTGCCCTTGCCGAGTACGCTTTCGATGTATGCACCGCCGCCGCATTGCTCGGCGATGCTGTGAACGGTCGCGAGTCCGAGGCCGGAGCCCGAGCCGGGCGGCTTGGTGGTGTAGAACGGATCGAAGGCGCGATCGAGCTGCTCCTGCGACATGCCGTCTCCGGTGTCGATCACGCGGATGGCCGCGTAGCGGCCGGGTTCGAGGCGCGGCAGCACGCCGGACTCGTCGTGGAAGTGATGTGCGAGTTCGACGCGCAGCCTGCCGCCCGCGGGCATGGCGTCCCGCGCGTTGGCTGCGAGGTTGACGACGAGCTGCTCGATCTGCGAGCGATCGGCGCGAACCGTGATGGGGCCGCGAGGCAGATCGAGATCGAAGTCGATGTGCTCTCCGATCAACCGGCTCAGCAGCGAGCCCAGGCTGCCGATCAGCTCGACCAGATCGGTGGGCCGCGGTCGCGTCGGATGGCCGCGACTGAAGGTGAGCAGCTGGCGGGTCAGCCCGGCGGCGCGGTCGCCGGCGGCGCGGATCGCCTTCGCCTGATCGGCCTGTTCGATCATGCCGGCGGCGCGCAGCTCCCGTTGGAGCATCTCGGCGTGGCTGAGGATCACGACGAGGATGTTGTTGAAATCGTGGGCGATCCCCCCGGCGAGGCGGCCCACCGACTCCAGGCGTTGCGCCAGCCGGAGATCCTGCTCGAGCTTCCGGCGTTCGCCGATCTCGCGCCAGACGACGTGCAGGATGGATTTCGGTTCGCGGTCGACCACCGTGAGCATCACTTCGACGGGGAAGATTTCGCCGTCCGCGCGCACGTGGTCCCACTCGAAGCGGTGGTTGCCGTGCTCGAAGGCGATCTTCATCATCTCGTCGGCCTTCTCGAACGAATTCCTGCCGTCCGGCTGCGTCGGCGGCGACAGCTCGCCCGGGTGTGCGCCCAGCCGATTGTCTCCCGCGCCGGGTGTGTAGCGTTCGATCAGGGCCTGCTTGCTCGGGAATCGCAACATGCTGACGGCGGCGGGATTGCAGTCGACGAAGCGATCGCCCTCGATGATGAGGATCGCGTCCGGCGACAGCTCGAAGAACGCCTTGTAGACGTCGTTGGTTTCGCCCATGGTTCCGCCCCCGAAGAGTCTACGGTGACTAGTGTAAGGCCAGCAAGGCCGGCGCGGTCGCGGCGGCCTCGGGGCGCCGGTGGGAGAGGCCCGCGCCGCTCCGCAGCCGGCTTGCGGGCTTCCCGCCGGTTCGTTCCGCTCCGGAAGGCTCGCCCGCGCGTCGAGGGCGCGCTATTTGCGCACGGGCAGGGCGACGACCTTGGTTTCGAGGTGCTCTTCGAAGCCCGCGTTGCCGTTCTCCCGCCCGATCCCGCTCTGCTTGTAGCCGCCGAAGGGCGTGTCGACGTGGAACCAGTGGGCACCGTTGATCGACAGCGTGCCGGTGCGGATGCGCTTGGCGACCGCGAGGGCGCGCTCGTCGGAGGCGCTCTGGACGGCGCCGGACAGCCCGTAGATCGAGTCGTTGGCGATCCGGACTGCGTCGTCGTCATCGCCGTAGGGGATCACCGCGACGACCGGCCCGAAGATCTCCTCGCGCGCGATCGTCGCGCGGGGATCCACATCGGCGAACAGGGTGGGCTCGACGAAGTAGCCCTTGCGGTCCGGTTTGCCGCCGCCGGTCACGAGTCGGGCTCCCTCCTCGACGCCCTTCCGGATGTACGCCAGCACGCGTTGCTGTTGCCGCTGCGAGATCTGCGGGCCCTGGAGATTCTTCGGGTCTTCCGGATCGCCGTAGTTCCAGTTCTCGAAGGCGCCTCGCATGATCTCGACGGCGTCGTCGTAGCGGCTGCGGGGAACCAGCCAGCGCGTCGTCAGGACGCAACCCTGCCCGCCGTGGACGCACGTGAGCGCCGCACTCGGAAGCACGGCTTCGAGTCGGGCGTCGTCGAGGACGATGTTGGCGCTCTTGCCGCCGAGCTCGAGAAAGACCTTCTTGACCGTCTGGGCGGCGCACTCCATCACCCGGCGGCCGGTTCCGGTCGATCCGGTGAAGGTGACGAGGTCCACGCGCGGGTCACGGGTGAGGAGCTCGCCCACGCCGTGGTCCGAGGACGGCAGGATGTTGAAGACGCCCGGCGGGATGTCGGTCCTTTCGCTGACGATCTTGCCGAGGTGCGTCGCCGACCACGGCGTGTCGGGCGCGGGCTTCAACACCGCGGTGCAGCCGGCGGCGAGTGCGGGGACGACCTTGGTCAGGTTCAGCAGCAGCGGCACGTTCCACGGCGTGATCGCGGCGGTGACGCCCACGGGCTCGCGGTATTGGATCCTTCGCACCGGCTGTCCCACGGTGGACACCGGCGCGAGCGTTTCCTCGTAGGGGAAGCTCTCGGCCTTGTCGGCCCAGTAGAGGACCGTGTCGATCGGCGAGTCGACCTGCATGATCGCCGACATCGAGACCGGGGCCCCGGCCTCGCGGACGACGATGGAGCGCAGCTGCTCGCGTTCTTCGACGAGGCCGGCGTGCAGCTGCCGCAGGCACTCCGCGCGAAACGACGCCGATTCGGCCCACGTCGTCGCATCGAACGCCGTGCGCGCCGCAGCCAGCGCGCGCTCGGCGTCGGCCGCGCCGCAGTCGGCGCTGTCGCCGATCACTTCCTCCGTCGCGGGATTGATGTTGTGGAACCGCTTGCCCGAATTCGCCTCGACGAGCTCGCCGTCGATGAAGGCGCGGGTTTCAGGGGCGAGATCGATGAGCGGCATCGGAGGGCCTCCAGGTGTGCGATCGGTTCAGGAACGGATGCGATACAGGTGCGGGCCCAGCGGTTCGATGTCGAGGGGTTCGGAGAACCCGAGGACGGTTTGGAAGCGCCGCAGACGTCGTTGCATTTCTTCAGCGGACACCTCGGGATAGACGGCGCGTCGTGCGGTCGCTGTGGCGGCCCGCTTGGCTGCGGATCGATCGAACGAGATCTTCGAGCGGACCTTCTCGAGGCGCATGCCGGCGATGCGACGCCACGCGTCGAAAAGTCGGGGCAGGGAAGGCTTCGGCAGCTCGGCGCGTTCGCGGGTGAACTCCTCGATGACGTCGAGAATCCGGTCGCATGCGAGCGGACCGTCCATCGGCGCAACGAATTCGGCCAGCAGCTGATCGCGCTCCGCGCCGTCCGCGCAGCCGAGTTCGCCGGCGAGGATCCGCCGCAGTCGCTGCTGCAAGCTCTCGAAGTCCGGGCACTGGTGGCTGATCAGGTTCGGCAGCCGGAAGGCGCGTCCGAGATCGAAGTCGTCCTCGCGCGAGGGGCCGTAGGTGAGGGTGGGAACTTCCAGCAGGTTGGCTTCGACCCCCGTCGTGCACCCATTGTGAATCGTCGCGCGCGCGGCGAGCGACCACGGGATCACGTTGCCCGCATTCTCGACGACGACGTTGGCGAGTCGACCGGCGATCGCGTCGTAGACCTCGGGCTTCTCGGACGGGTGGGGTCGGACGACGACCGCGATCTCGGGAAAGGCCCGCGCGAGCTCCGGGATCATCCGCTGGAAACGGATGAAATTGGCCTGCTTGTGGCGGTGGAGGCCTTCGGCGAACTCCCGAGTCATCCCGCGCGCACCGATGCCGGGGGTGCGCGCGTCGCCTTCGGCGCCGTCGTCCAGGAAGATCCCGCGATTCGAGTTGACCAGCGGAAAGTTGGTGTTGACGAGGACGAAGTCGCCGTGGGCGTCGCGGAGCGCTTCGGCCTCGGGCTCGAAATAGGGGCGGATCTCGCGTCGCAGCAGGTCGAGGCGGGGATTTCCGGTGACGTGGATCGGCGATTGCCGGAACTGCGGGTTCGATCGCCACAAGTCGGCACTCTCGGGGCCCCAGGCGAAGAGATGGGAGATGTACTGCGCGGCGTCCGGCGCCACGCGTTTTCCGAAGTGCGTCTCGGGCGGATAGTGGACGAGCGCCTCTTCGTCCCAGCCGGCGATTTCGTGTCCGAGTCCGCGAATGAACTTGAATTTCTCGACGCTCTGGGCGCCCATTCCCTTGGAGATGAAGACACTGCGCGGAAGCGAGGCGATGCGCCCCAGGATGGTCTTCAGCTTGCCGATCACGACCGGGAATCCGCGTTGCGCTGCGATGCAGCCGAGCAGAAGCTTGGCATCGAGCTCGCGGACCTGGATCTCGACGGGAAGGATCAACGGAATCCGGGAATTCGAGCCCAATCTGTCGACCCCTGTGTTGCTGCAACCCCATCCTATCCGCGCGCTGCGACCGCGGCAATTCGACGCGCGGCGCGGCCGCTCAGCGCTCCGCCAGCAGCTCTTCGAGGAGGGTGCGGACGCGCCGGAAGACTTCGTCGAGCGAGAACGCGTCCACCGCGTGCGCCCGCGCCGCCGCACCCAGTCGGGCCCGCCGCTCGTCGTCTGCGACCAGCGTCGTGACGGCCGTCCGGATTTCGTCGGCGTCGGGGGACACGATCCATCCCGTTCGGCCGTGGTCGAGCAGGTTCCGGATGCCCGGAGAATCCGCCCCGAGGCAGGCGCGGCCGCAGGCCATGGCTTCGATCAGGGCTTTCGGATGCCCTTCCCAGCGCGAGAGGTTCACGTTCAAGCGGGCGCGGTTGAGCAGCCCGGGCAGGCGATCGTTCTCGACGCTGGGGATCAGGTCGAGCGCCACCTTTCGCTCGTCGGCGATCCGAAGCAGGCGCTCGCGCCAGTTGCCGCTGCCGATGATGCGCGCGCGGAGTCCGGTTCCCGCCAGGGCTTCGATCAGGAGATGGTGGCGCTTCTTCTCGACGAGTCGACCGACCGAGATCACGTCGACATCCGACGGCTGCTCGAGCGGCCGGAACACCTCGGTATCGACGTAGTTCGGAACCACCGCGACCTTCGCGGCGTCGATGCCGTAGCGATCGATCAGCCAATCGGCGAGTTCGGCGGTGGGGACCAGGCAGCGATCCGCGAGCCGGAAGACGGTCCTCTCCTCCAGGCGACGGCGCTTCACGTGCAAGCCCGTGTGGCCGGCGACCTCCTCGCGCTCGCCGTAGACGTAGCCGCAGCGGGCCACGAGCTTCGCGCCCCACAGCTTCGCGGCGGCGATCGCCGGCCAGCCGCTGTGCGCCTGGTTGGTGAGAATCACGCTCGGGCGTTCCTCCGCGCGCGGGTATCGCAGCAGCGGGAGCGCCGCCCCGTAGAGCGCATCCAGACGGCGCGGGAGCAGCCACGGCCATTGCGGCGTGGTGCGCGACGGAAAGTCGAGCGACGGGATTTCGCGCGTTCGATCGTAGCTGTAGAACGACACGCCCCAATTCGATTGGCTGAGGCGTCGGTAGAGGGCGACCTCGCGCGACAGGCTGCCGAGCCGCTGCCAATCGCCGAGGCCCCGGCCATTGCTCAGGAAGACGGCCAGCTCGCGGCGCCCGGTCTGTTGCATCGACCTCTCCCCTCCAGAGGCTATTGCCGACGACCGGCGCGATTTGCCGTCGTCGAGTGGAGGCCGCTGTCGCTCGCCCCCCGGGGCCAGCTCTCGGCGAATTCTCAGGGCTCCGAGCGCCCTTGGCAAGGGCTGTGTGATTGCATACTCCTGGTCGTGTCCTGAAGCGCGTCGCAGCTGCCGGAGACCCGCCAGATCCGATGAACATCTCGGTCGTCGTTCCCTGTTACAACGCAGAGCGCTTCATCGGCGCGAGCCTGCAGTCCGTCGCAGAGCAGACGCTGCAGCCCCGCGAGGTGATCGTGATCGACGACGGCTCGACCGACGCCAGCCTCGCCGCCGTCCGCGCCTCGCCCGTGGCCGTGCGCTTGCTCCGGACGGAGCGGTGCGGCGGCGCGGTCGCGAGGAACGCCGGTATCGAGGCGGCCACCGGAGACTGGTTGGCATTCCTCGATGCGGACGACGTCTGGTATCCGGACCACCTGGAGCGGGCGGCGGAGATCGTTCGGCGTTTCGAAGCGATCGGCTACATCAATCACTACGACCGGATGGATGCGGACGGCGACGGCATTCGCGTGCGCGAGTGTCCCTTCGATTCGATCGTGGCGGGCCGGGGGCTGGACGAATACGTCGAGCATTTCGCGCGCTACGGTCATTTCGTCGGTATGTCGGCGTGCCTGGTCGAGACACGTCGCGCTCGCGCGATCGGCGGGTTTCGCGAAGAGCAGCAGCGCCGGCACGACATCGAGTTCTGGCTGAGGGTCGTGAGCGGCGAGCGCTGGGTCTTCGACCCGCTCGCCACCTCGGTGTATCGGAAGAACAGCCCCGACAGCCTTTCCGCGGACGCGGCGGACGCGGCGTTCTACGGCTTCACCGCCTTCTTGAAGCATCGCGACGAGGCGGGGGACCGCGCCGGTTACGATCGCGTGCTTCGGGAGCGAGCCCGTTCCGCGATCTCGCGGAGCTTCTCGGGCAGCGCAGAAGTGCGCGAACGCGCCTATCGGACCGCGTTCGGATATCTGAGCCCGCGCCACAAGCTGCTGCTCGGGCTTTCTCGGCGATTCCCGGGCGTCTTCCGCGCGTTCCGAGTGTTGAAGCTCGTTTGAGGGTTCGGTGACCGACGCGTCGAAGCGCCGCTCGCACATCGCGGTCTTCATCTACGGACTCTCGGGAGGGGGCGCCACGCGGCGCGCGTTGACGCTCGCGGGCGGCTTCGCGGAGCGCGGACATCGGGTCGACCTCGTCATCGTCGATGCGGAGGGGCCGCTCGCGGAGGCCGTGCCCGACGGGGTGAGGCGGGTCGTCCTCGATTCGCCGGCGATCCGCCTGGCCGGCCGCTTGCGGCGCGGGCGCCGCAAGCGCCGCATCACGGCCAGCGGCTTCGCGTTGGCGCGCTATCTCCGGCGCGAGCGTCCCGACGTCTTGATGTCCGCCGCGAATCACGTCCACCTGACGGCGCTCGTTGCCAGGCGCCTCGCGCGCGTACCCGTTCGGCTCGTGCTGCGTGTGAGCAATCACCTGACGCAATCCCACCTCGGCGGCACGGGGCGTCCGCGGCCGAGCCGCTTGAAGCGGGCTCGGCGCGCCTACGGCGGGGCGGATGCGATCATCGGCGTGTCACAGGGGATCGTGGACGACCTGGTGGAACACACGGCGATTTCGCGCGACCGCGCGCATCGGGTCGCGAATCCGACCTACACGCCCGCCATCGAAGCCGCCGCTGCTGCGCCGATCGATCATCCGTGGCTCGCCGCGGGCGCACCGCCGCTCTTGCTCGCCGCCGGACGCCTGGCGCCCGCCAAGGACTTCTCGACGCTGCTGCGCGCGTTCGCGCGGGTTCGCGCGGTTTGCCCGGCGAACCTCGTGATCCTCGGGGAGGGCGGCGGGCGCCGCCGCCTCGAAGCGGAGATTCGCGAGCTCGGCCTCGACGATGCGGTCGCGCTGCCCGGATTCGTCCACAACCCGTTCGCGTGGATGGCGCGGGCCGCGCTGTTCGTGCTGTCGTCCGCCTGGGAAGGCTCGCCCGGCGTGCTCGTCGAGGCGCTGGCGTGCGGCTGCCCGGTCGTCAGCACCGATTGCCCCAGTGGTCCCGCCGAGATCCTCGCAGGTGGGAAATTCGGTCGTCTGGTTCCGGTGGGCGACGAGCGGGCGCTGGCCGATGCCATCCTCGAGGCCACGACGGCGCCGGTCGACCGCGACGCGCTCCGCGCTCGTGCTCGCGAATTCGACGTCGATCGCGCGGTCGACGGCTATCTGGAGGTGCTGCTGGGCGGCGTCTGAGCCCGCTCCGGTCCGGTGAGGAAAGCGGCGATCGCGTCGGCGCCGCGCTCGGCCGCGGTGCTGCCCGCTTCGTCGTAGAAGGTGTACGCGAACGCGCGGCGCTGCGCGTCCAGGTATTGCGCGTGGGTCTCGAACGCCCGTTCGATCGCCGGGCCGAGCTGCTTCGCGACATCGTCGATCACCTGACCCAGCGTGAAATGGAAGTAGTACGGATCGCCCTGCCAGTCGACATGGTGCGCGTTCAGATGGATGCAGGGTCGTGGTTCGAGCAGGAATTCGTAGACCTGGCTGCTGACGTCTCCGAGGTAGATGTCGGAATTCAGCATGTAGGTCATGTCGGCGGAGGCCTGACTGCCGGTGTCGATCCGGATGTTGGGAATGTCGTGATACTTCTTCGGCAGGAAGCCTCGGTGACGGACGAAGCGTTTGAACAGAACGACGTGAGGCGCGAAGATCAGGTTGTAATCCGGATTCGCCGCGAAGAAATCGAGCACCTGCAGTCCCATGGGCTCCCAGGACGACACCTTCTGGTCGAAGTGGGGGTTGTAGACGACGACCGGATGGTCGTTGTCGAAGAACCGCTTCTTCTCGGAATTCAGGCCCCGCACGACTTCGAACTTCGGCCAGCCGACCGCCGCGTAGGCGCCGGGGCGCAGGTAGTCGATCTCCTGCAGGCGGTCGATGTACTTCCGGCCGGGCAGCAGGGTGAGGTCGAACGAGCCGGACTTGTCGTCGAAGCCCCCCTTGCGGTCTCCGGCGCCGTGACGTGCGTGGATCAGGCGGAGGTCGGAGAGCCCCCATTTCGTTCTCAACAACAGGCAGTGCCGCTCGGGTGCGACCAGGGCGTCGAGGCTGCGGAAGAAGTCGAGGTTGTTGGCGAGGACCATCATCTTGCGCTTGAAGGTGAACGGAGCCACCAGGCGGTCGATCAAGCGATAGTACCAGGCCGGTCGAATCGCCTCGAAGACGCAGCGGTGGCCCGGGTACAGGGTTCCGATCCGGCGGGCCCACGCCATTTCCTGCGCCGACGAGCAGGCGATGACGACCTCGAACCCGGGGTTGCGTCTCGAGAGCTCGAACGCGTACGGGGCCGCGTGGGGCACCTGGTGCGCGAAGAAATGGTTGAACAAGAATCCAATTCGCACCGGCCGGTTCCCCATCCCTCTCGGCGCTGTCGCGACCGTGCGGAGATCCTAACCAATTACCGATGGACGCGGAAACCGACTCGCGCGTCGCCGTAGTCGCCGTATGTCTCCTGTGCCGGCCGTGCCGACGAAATGGTTCTCGTGTTCCACCAGCAGCTGAAGGTCGTGATGGCGTACAGCAGCTTGCCGTGGTTCGCGCGTCCGGCACGGTGCTCCTCGAACACCTCTTCGACGACGGCTGGATCCAGATATCCCTGCTCGGAAAGGTCGCTCGCGCGCCACGCCTCGATCGCGAAGTCGGAGAAGTCTCCCCGGAACCAGTCGGCGACCGGCATCTGGAATCCCTGCTTCGGTCGCTCCAGAATGCCTTCGGGAAGCCACGGCCTGGCCGCTTCGCGCAACACGTACTTGCCGAGTCCCTTCGTCTTCATCTCGACCGGAACCGTGAGGCTCCAGTCGACGAAATGGTGCGACAGGAACGGAACCCGCGCTTCCAGCGAGTGGGCCATGCTCGCCCGGTCCAGTCGCGGCAGCAGCGCCGAGGGCATGTGGACCGTCAGGTCGCCGATCATGAACTGCTCGAGCATGCCGCCCTGCCTCCAGTCCGGGTCGTCGAAATACTCGGCTTCGAACGACTCGAGCGGCTGCTCGTTCCGCCGCCGGAAGTCGGCCTGGAAGATGCGTTCCTGCAGGTCGAGCGGATTGATCTGCGTGCCGGAGACGAAACGCTGGAAGCCGGAGGTCAGCTGTGCGGAGTCCTTCACCGGACGGGCCTGCTGTCGCACGAGGTTCAACTGCCTCGATGAGGTCAGCGGCAGCTTGTGGAGCAGCGATGCGACGGGCCCGAGGAGTCGAATCAGCGGCGCCCATTGGTCGAGCAGCAGGGCATTGCGCTGCCGCTTGTAGCCCGCGAACAACTCGTCCCCGCCTTCACCGCAGAGCACGACCTTCACGTGCTCCGCCGCCAGCTTCGACACGTACCAGCACGGGATCACCGCGCTCGCGCCCAGGGGCTCGTCGAACGCTCGCTGGATCTCGGGGACGACATCCCGCGCGCGTCCCATCTCGACGGGCAGCACCACGTGGTCGCAACCGACGTGCTTCGCGATTTCCCCGGCCGCGTCCGTCTCGTCGCTCGGATGGCCCGGGAACCCGACGGTGAATGCGGTGATACGCTGAGAGGTCTGTTGCGTCATCGCCGCCGTGACCGCCGAGGAGTCCACACCGCCCGACAGGAACGCGCCGATGGGAACGTCGGCGAGCATGTGGCTCTTCACCGTCTGCAGCACCCGGGCGCGGGTTTCTTCGATCCAGTGCGCCTCCGACAGGCCCTCGGTCACCTGGATCCGGGGCTTCCAGAACTGTCGGACCGATTTCCCGCCGCTCGGGCCGATCGACATGAATTGGCCCGGGTCGAGTTGGTGCACCTGGCGATAGATCGAACGCGGCCGTTGGATGTGACCGAATCGAAAGAAGTCGTGAACCGCGCGCTCGTCGACGTCGAACTCGTGTTCGGGCAGGATCGTGAGCGCTCTCAGCTCCGACGCGAACGCAATGCCGCCGTTCTGCTCGGTGAGATAGAGCGGCTTGATTCCGAGAGGATCTCTTGCGAGCACGAGGACTCGAGTCTGTTGATCCCAGATCGCGGCGGCGTACATCCCCTCGAGTTGCAGCCAGGCATCGTTGCCCCAGACCACGAAGGCCGCGAGCAGGGTCTCGGTGTCGCTCTGCGTCCGGAATCGATATCCCTTGGTTTCGAGCGCCGGACGCAGCTCCAGATGGTTGTAGATCTCGCCGTTGCAGACGATCGTATGGCGACCGTCGTTCGACCGGATCGGCTGATGGCCGCCCTCGAGGTCGATGATGCTCAGGCGACGCATCCCCATGCCGAAATCGCGGTCGGTGAAGTAGCCGGCGTCGTCGGGGCCGCGATGTTCGAGCACATCGCACTGCGCCTCGACCGTTCCCATCGAGACGTCGCGCCCTTCGCGCCGATACCACCCGGCGATGCCGCACATTGGATCACCTCGATAGAATTGCGTGCGACGCCGCGATCGCGAATGGAGTGTAACGGACCGATTCCGGGAGCGTGTATGGGGCGTTTTCGGCCGTCATTTCGCGCTCCCGCGGCTCCTCTATCGATGATTCTAGCGGCTCGCGGTCGAACGCCGGTTTCTCTTTCGAAGCCAGCGGTATTCGGTATCGTCCCCGGCGGATCTCCGGGAAGCTCAGGTTCGGAAGCGATGATCTCGCCGTTTCGCGGCCGATATCGGGCATCGGTGTCGCGTGCGCCGATGGGCCAGCTCTCCCGTTTCGATCGATCTGCGGATCGGGAGTCGCTGCCATGGAGTCGCCGCCGTTCTTCATAGGTTGCATGGCGCGATCGGGCAGTACGCTGCTCCGGATGATGCTCGACGGCCATCCGCAGATCTACGTCGGACCGGAGTCTCGTTGGCACGACAAGTGGGGATACCGTCGCTTCCTGAAGCGCGCGTACAAGTCGTCGCCGAAGCCGATTTGGGGCGACAAGTCCCCGATGAGCATCTACCGCGAGAATCTGGAGCGCCTCGTGTCGGTCTTCGGGGGCGGATTCCGACTCATCAGCATCCACCGACACCCCGGTGATGTCTACGCTTCCTGGGAGCAGTCCGGAAAGCTGAAGTCGGAATCGAAATTCATCGAGCGGTACGATCGCGTCAAGGACGGAACCGCATTCGCGCGGGAGCGATTGGCCGACCAGCTGTTGGAGGTCGGATACGAGGCGCTCGTTTCGGACCCCGAAACCGTCCTGCGCTCCGTGACGGACTTCCTCGGCTGCGAATTCGATCCCGACATGCTCCGCTGGCACGAGCAGGAGCACGAACTCCTGCCGCGGGCGTCGTACAGCGAGCGGAAGGCCTCCCAGCAGCTGTTCTCGTCGTCGGTCGGTCGATACCGGGAGCTGTTGAAGGATCGGCCGGACGTGAAACGCCTGCTTCAGCCGTACTGCGACTTCTGGCACTACCGCTGGGCGCCGGATGCCGAGCCGGGGCAGGGCGCCGTCTCGGAGCTGGAAGAGCTCGGATAGTCGCGACTCGTTCCTGCATTCTTCCGGATGGAGTGCTAGCGAGTCGGAGGCCAGAGGAGATCGGCGAGTCGCTGCAGGCCGTCGCTGTTTCGCCCCCGAGCGTGGAAGACGCTTCCGCGTGTGCGTCGCCGAAGCACTTCGGCCACACGCCCGGGTGCCGAAGCGTCGAGGGCGGTCCAATCTTCTTCCTCCGGTTCGAAGTAGAACGAGGCCAGCTCCACACGGCCGCCGGCCCGCCGCGTCCACAGCGTGTAGAACGCGTCTTCCGGAGTTCTCTCGATCGAGATCTTGTTGGTCTTCCAGGCGGTTTCCTGCATTGCGGACAAGAGCGGCGTGCGCGCCCAGCGACGCACCATTCCGGCCCGCAGGAAGTAGCAGCCCCCTTGCGCGTAATCGATCGCTCGGCGCTTGGCCGTGTGCTGCCCGAAGAGATCCGCACTCGAAGCTTCCGCAAGCTCCACGTGCCGCCTCCCCAGGAACAGGATGTCGGTATCGAGCTTCAAGATTCTCGCGGATGCGGGGACCGACCCGGCGAGCTCGATGAACTGATCGAGCTGGGAGAGGATGCGGCCCGGTCCTTTCGCGAGGGGGAAGGCCGACGTCGGGAACTCGCTGCGGCAGGGCACGCCGTCGCGAAGCTCTTCGCGTTCGGCTTCGGACAGCGGTGATGCGCAATCCTGGAGGAACGTCACGGAGGTGGGCGGCCTCGAAATCGCACGCAGCACCGAAGCCAGTGAGCAGCGGAGGAGCGCCATGTGCCGGTGGCAGACGGCATAGAGGATGTGGAGGCCCGATCCTTCGCCGCCCGAGTGGCTGGAAGCGGGAAGGCGCCGCAACGCCGCCTCGCGCTGCTCGATCCGCTCGCGCCACTCGGCCTCGAGGCGGCGCGATGCGGCCGGGCGCAGCAGCCAGCGAATCCGTCGATTGATCGCTGAGCGTCGACTACCCATGCTCTTTTTCGCCACGGCGGCCCACCCGGTTCGGGAGGGCGCGAGGGGTGAAGACTGCGCCGGAACGGCGCCGATCGACGAAGCATCTCGTGAGCGCTTGACGAAATCGCTCGCAATTCGAACCCGGGCGATCCTCCAGGCGAATGCTGTCGAACGCTTCTTTCTGGCAGGCCAGGGGACGCTTGACGAAGTACGCGTTGAAGCGATCGAAGTTCTGCCTCAGCATCTTGTCCTTGCTGATCGATTCTCGTATCGGGAACAGGATGTCCCGCAGCTTGGGTATGCTCGGTTTCTTGATCAAGTAACAGTGCTGCTCGGCGTTTCCCCGGCGAGGATTGTTCATGGGGGAGAGGATGGATCGATTGACATCCGTTCCGGACAGCTTGTCGTTGTGCCCGACCCGGATCATGTCCCAGTCCTTCGGGACACGCCCGTAACGCCTGTTCAGCTTTCGGATGAATCCCCTGGCCGGCTCTGCGTCATCTTCGAATATCAAGAAGATTTCGCCGCTTTCATTGTCCAGGATGTGTTCCCACAGGGCGAGGTGGCTCAGAAGGCATGCGGTCGAGCCGAGGTTCAGCGTCACGTCGGCCGCCATGGCGCCGTCGTCGATCAGCCTGCCCCGATCGAGCTTCCTGGCGTCGATCGCGGGAAACCTCTCGACCTCCAGGTGTTGCTTCCTGAATTGGTTCTCGACGTATTCTCTTCGATCCTCGGATCGATCGAGGTTGATGTAGAACGCCTTGTCGAAGATCCCTGTCCGGGTCATTTTTCGGGTCGTATAGTACCCGAAGGCGGATATTGCGCGGCGGTTCCCAGGGAACTTCGTCGACGCGTGACCCGGGAGATGGTTGGCGCCGGATCGGTCGAGCGACTCGCAGCTGACTTCGTTTCGATGCTTCGAGGTGAGCCTGCGCATAGGGGGGGCATCATTCCATGAGTGAGTGGCTCGCACGGGTCGGGACGTTCGTTCGCGGGGCATGGCTCTTCGCAGGGCTGGTGCTGGTATGCGTTTACGCCTTGAACGAGCTGCTCGTGTCCGCACTGCCCCGCCTGCCGAAGCGACTGAAGGTCGACCCAGAGGTCAGCGAGGCATCGATCAAACACGCTGAGGCCTATCGCGGTCAGGATTGGAGCCGTGAGTATCAGCGGGAGTCCAGGCGCAGCCGGGTCATGGTGTGGGAGCCCTACGTCTACTGGCGCCGTCCCGCATTCGCGGGCGACTACGTGAACGTCGACGAGTACGGCCGGCGCTCGACTTGGACCGCTGAAGGCCTGAGACGACGCAGCGGGCGTGTTCGTATTCGGCGGTTCGACGGTCTGGGGCAGCGGTGCGCGTGACGACTATACGGTGCCCTTCCAGTTCGCCCGTCTGCTGGACGAGGCCGGGCTGGCGGTGCGCGTCACGAATTTTGGAGAGTCGGGGTACGTGATGAAGCAGGAGATCCTCGCGCTCATCGCCGAACTCCAGGGCGGAAACGTGCCGGATTTCGTGATCTTCTACGACG
>Ga0055476_10000047_pt1 | contig 24359 bp, 23 predicted proteins | sample Muzzi_CordC_D2_FD_57682 | JGI IMG/M metagenome (GOLD analysis project Ga0055476, IMG submission 57682) | Wetland microbial communities from San Francisco Bay, California, USA, that impact long-term carbon sequestration - Muzzi_CordC_D2 | ecosystem: Environmental > Aquatic > Marine > Wetlands ... | reverse complement strand
ATCTTTACACGGAGCAAACACACAGGCACCACTCCCAGTCATCCGCGCAGGCTGATGTTTTGAAAGCCAATTCAGCGCGTTACCTACTTCCGGATAGCGCCGCACAACCACCGGTTCGAGGCAGTTAACCCCTGCACCCGAGAGAAAGGCGGGTATTTTGAGCGGGCGTGTGTTGCGTGTCAATTCCGGATCGGAAAAAATCTCTGCAGTTGATACGCTTACCGCAGGATATACGACCAGGTACCAGGGCTCCACGAGCTCCGGGAGGGGTGTCAGTTTCTCGCCCACACCCTCTGCCCAGGCGGCTGCCCCTCGAACAAACACCGGCACGTCGGCGCCCAACTGCAAGCCGAGCCAGGCCAACTCATCGGCATCCAGCCCCAGCCCCCACAGGACATTCAGCGCCACCAGCGTGGTTGCCGCATCCGAACTGCCGCCACCCAGCCCACCGCCCATGGGTAAGCGTTTCTCAGTCCGTATCCGCGCTCCCAGGGAGCAGCCGGTGTGATCAGCCAGACGCCGGGCCGCGTGAACAATCAGATTCTGACCAGCAGGAATGCCCGGCAAACTGCACTCGAGTTCGATTCCACCGTCATTGGTCACCTCGAACCACAGCACATCACCCGCATCGAGAAACTGAAAGGCCGTCTGCAATTCATGGTAACCATCCGCGCGACGGCCTGTGACGTGCAGGAACAGATTAAGCTTGGCGGGTGCGGGCCAAGGTCGACCGGTGACGGCTCCGGTCACGATGTCTGCCAGACATCGATGATAAATTTGACCTGCAGGGAATCACGCTGCATCCGCAACTTCTCCGGCAACTGCAAATCACTCTGTAGCAGGTAACGACTGTAACTGATCTGCCAGCCATTTTGCTCGATTTTCAGCAAACGGCCTTGCGTATCCCAGGCAATATTCGTCTGCCCGCCTGGTACCGGCAAGCCACGCAGCCAGGAACCAAGGCCTGCCACCGGCAGTTGCCAGCCGGTTTCTTGTTCGAGCAGGACTTCGGGATTCAGTGCAAAAACGGGCGGCCGGTCAGTGCGCTCCAGCCACACTCCCAGACTATTGCCGTGTAATTCCACAGCCCCTTGCCCGAACGGACCCCGCACACGAATCCGGTAATCCTCGCCACTCTGTTTCCAGTCGAAATTGGCACTCCAGCCCTCGCTGGCAGTGCGAACGGCGACCCGCCCCTGGACCCGCCAATGGGTAAGGGTTTCAAGTGCCGCCTGGTGGGCCAGCCAGCTTGCCTCCGAATCTGCCGGAGAAACCGGTGGGCGAGTAGCGCAACCGCTCAGGACAACAAAGCCTGCCAGCCAGACCCAGCGCGTGAATGCCGCAGACCTCATTTAACAAACGAGATAGACGAAATCAGGGTGATAAACGCCTGAGCGTCTCTTCCAGAACAGCGTTGTCAGGCGCATCCCTGCGCGCCTTGTCCCAGACGGCACGGGCGGCGCTCTTGTCGCCCATCGTCCACATGACCTCACCCAGGTGTGCACCAATTTCACTGTCCCCTGTCATGTCATAGGCTTTCTGCAGGTGATCACGCGCTTCCTGCAAACGCCCCAGACGATACAGCACCCAACCCATGCTATCTATTACCGCTGGATCATCGGGGGTCTGGGCGAATGCTTTTTGCACGTAGACCAGAGCCTCTTCGTAACGCCCGGTACGATCGGCAAGCGTATAGCCCAGAGCATTCAGGGTCCGTGCGTTATCAGGATCCTGCTGCAACACCTTGCGAAAATCGCGCTCAGCCTCATCAAGCTGATCAAGGTTTTCGGCGGTGAGCGCACGAGCGTATAGAATTTCGGGGTCGTCCGGCTGTGTCTCCAGATACTGGCTGTATAAGGTGTAGGCTTCCTGGTAGCGTCGGAGCTGCGTCAGGATATCCCCTTCCACCAGGAACAGGCGTTGAGCCTGAGCAGGTTGGCCAAGGCGGAGCTTGCGCAGGCGCTCGCGGGCAGCCTCGACATCACCCCCCTGCGCTTCCAGCCGGGCAATACGAATCTGCACTTCGATCCAGTGGTCACCTTGCTCAACCTTCTGGTACCACTGCAAGGCGCGCGACCTGTTGTGTTGTTCTTCAGCAATGGCACCCAGGTAGTAATAGGCCTGCTGCGTCTGGTAATCCAGCGCTACCAGCTTTTCGAAAAAAACCTGCGCTTCTTCCAGCTGGTTGGCTTCAAGCGCCAGAAGCGCCAGTGAATAAAGAACCTGTCCGTTATCGGGCTGCTGTTTAAGCAACGTGCTGTACTCGGCGCGTGCGGCATCAAAGTTGTCCAGATCCACCAGCAGACGTGCATAAGCCAGGCGCAGATCAGCATCTTCCGGCTGACGTTGTAATGCTGCATACAGCTGTTGGCGAGCAAGTTCACCCCGACCCTGCTCAAGATGAAGCTGAGTCTGCAGAATCAGCGCCTGCGTCCAGTCGGGACGCAGCTGCAGAGAACGCTCAACCTCCTGCTCCGCGAGTGGCTGGTTCTTGGCGTGCACTGCCAGGCGTGCATAGGCAAAATGCGCCTCCGGATCCTGTGGATGCAAGGCAACCAGTTGCTTCATTACTTCCAGGGCACGTTGCTGGTCCGGCTCCCGTGCCAGCAGTGCAAGCAGGGGCTGGTAGGGGTCACTGCCCTCGCCCTCGCTCTGTTGCAGCAAATACTCAAACTGTTGCAGCGCTTCCTGCTGATTGTCGGTACGTAGTGCCAGCACCGCCAGCGACTGCCGGGCCTCGGGGTTCTCGGGCGCCAGCTCTACCCAGCGGCGCGCTGCCTGCAATGCCAGCTGCGGTTTCTTGGCATACACGGAAATCTTCAGCGCGCGTTCTGCAATTCGCGGGTCGTTACTTTGTCGCGCCGCCTCCAGGTAGCTGGCCCCGGAAACATCCAGCTGCCCGCGCTGCCCGGCAATTTCCCCGAGCAGCACACCGTATAACAAGGGAGCGGTCAGTTGCTCCTGATTTGGCGCAGGCTGCACTGACAATCCCCTGGAACCGGACTCTGGCTCAACCGCTGCTGGAGCTGGGACCGTCTTCCCGGGTTCGTCCTTGACCACCGGCTGGGCGCACGCGGCCAGCAACAGGATCACAAAAACGGGCAGAGAAGCACGAAGATTTACACCTTTACATCTAAAACCAGTCATCTTGTCCAGTATTCGGTCCACCTTTATTCATCACGACACTATACGGCAAAGTTTTCGTAAGCTACAGTAGCCTGCCATGCTGGCTTGTATTCAGCGCGACCATACCTCAGAATTTCCTGTTTGTATTTACAATATGTGCCTTTATGTCCCTGATTGCGCTTGGCATTAATCATCGTACGGCACCCGTCGAATTACGCGAGCAGGTCGCATTCAGTGGCGAACATATCGCCGATGCGCTGAAGCAACTGGCCGCGCTGCCCTCCGTCAGTGAGGCGGCCATTCTGTCCACCTGCAACCGTACAGAGTTGTACTGCGGACTGCAGGATGAGCGTGTTGAGGTCCTGACTGACTGGCTGGCCCGCTTTCACCGACTGGAGCCAGCCAGGATACACCCCCACCTGTACAGCTTTCCCGATAACGACGCAGTTCGTCATCTGCTGCGTGTTGCCGGCGGACTGGATTCGATGATTCTCGGTGAACCACAGATTCTTGGCCAGATGAAAGAAGCCTATCAGGCTGCCGGCGATGCCGGCACACTGGACGCTGTGTTAAGCCGTTTGTTCCAGCACACCTTCTCAGTCGCCAAACAGATCCGCACCGACACCGCCATTGGCGAAAGCCCGGTTTCCGTGGCTTTCGCGGCAGTCAGTCTGGCACGGCAGATATTCAGTGGCTTCAGCGAGCATACTGCCCTGCTGATCGGCGCCGGTGAAACCATCGAACTGACAGCCCGACACCTGAGCGATCAGAATCTGGGGCGCCTGATCGTCGCGAACCGAACCCAGGAACGCGCGCACTGCCTGGCGACGAAGTTCAATGGTTACGGCATTTCTCTGGATGAAATCCCCGCCCACCTGGCCGAAGCTGACATAGTGATATCCGCCACAGCCAGCAGCAAGCCAATCCTCGACAAGGCGATGGTAAAAAAAGCACTCAAGCACCGTAAACACCGGCCGGTATTTATGGTCGACATCGCTGTTCCGCGCGACATTGATCCGGCAATCGCTGAATTCGAAGATATTTACCTGTATACAGTGGATGACTTGCACGAAGTAATTCAGGAAAATCTGAAATCGCGGCAACAGGCGGCTCTGCAGGCCGAAGAGATCATCGACGTTCAGGTCGAACGCTTCATGGCCTGGTTGCGCGCACAGGGCGCTGTTTCCACTATCAGAGAATACCGGCAACAAGCCGAGCGGCAACGCGATGAAGTACTGGAAAAAGCGCGGCACATGCTGGCAAACGACAAGGATCCACAACAGGTACTGGAGTTTCTCGCTCATACCCTGACCAATAAACTGACCCATGAGCCCAGCGTGCAAATCCGGCAAGCGGCGGAATGTGGAAATACCGAGTTGCTGCACGCGGCTCTCGAACTGTTCAAGCTGCAGAAAGGTTGACGTGAACCCTTCACTGGAACGCAAACTGGAAACTATCGTGGAACGCGCTCAGGAAGTGAGCGCATTGCTCGCTGATCCGGATGTCACCGCTGACATTAAGCGCTTCCGTGATCTATCGCTTGAGTACTCGCAACTCAACCCGGTGGTGAACTGTTTTGAAGCCCTGCAAAAGTCTCAGCAGGACCAACAGTCTGCACAGGAATTGCTCAATGACCCTGACCCGGAATTGCGCGCCATGGCCAGCGAAGAACTAGCAGCGGCACAATTGCTCAGGGAAGGATTGGAACTCGAACTGCAAACCCACCTGCTGCCCAGGGACCCCAACGACAACAAGAATGCTTACCTGGAAATCCGCGCCGGTACCGGCGGTGATGAAGCGGCGATTTTTGCCGGCAACCTGTTCCGCATGTATTCACGTTTTGCAGAATCACAACGCTGGAATGTCGAGATTCTCAGTGAGAATGAAGGTGAACACGGTGGCTTCAAGGAAATCATAGCGCGAATCAGCGGTCAGAACGTGTATGCGAAGCTCAAGTTTGAATCCGGCGCACACCGTGTGCAGCGTGTTCCGGAAACCGAATCCCAGGGACGTATTCACACGTCGGCAGCTACTGTGGCGGTCCTGCCGGAGGCCGAAGATCAGGAAGCGATCAATATCAACCCCGCCGACCTCAAAGTGGATACCTACCGCGCTTCCGGCGCCGGTGGTCAGCACATCAACAAAACGGATTCCGCAGTGCGCATCACTCACCTGCCAACCGGCATTGTGGTGGAATGCCAGGACGAGCGCTCTCAGCACAAGAACCGCGCCCGCGCGATGTCCCTGCTGGCAGCACGCATGCAGGCCGCTGAAGATGAAAAACGCCGCACTGAAGAAACAGAAACACGGCGCAACCTGGTTGGCAGCGGAGACCGCTCGGAGCGTATTCGCACCTACAACTTCCCTCAAGGCCGTGTCACCGATCATCGCATCAACCTGACGCTCTACAAGCTCGAAGAGATCATGCAGGGCTCACTCGACGATGTCGTAGACCCGTTGCAGCGGGAAGATCAGGCAGACCGCCTGGCCGCACTCAGTTCGCAGCAATAACAAGCGCATCAGTGACTACGCTTGTACAGGCACTGAAACAGGCCATTAGTCAGTTGCACATGCACGATCAGGCCGGACTGGATGCCGAGGTACTGTTAGCCCATGTCCTGGACAAGCCGCGCGTTTACCTGCATACCTGGCCGGAAGCAGAACTCAGTCAAGACCAGGAATTACAGTTCATCAATTTGATTCGGCAACGTACCGCAGGCCAGCCGGTCGCCTATCTCACGGGACGGCGTGAATTCTGGTCACTGAATTTTGCAATCACCCCGGACAGCCTGATTCCACGTCCTGAAACCGAACTGCTGGTCGAACGGACGTTGGCCCTGTTGTCGGAAAACAAGACCCTGCGGGTCGCCGACCTCGGTACCGGCAGTGGTGCCATTGCCATTGCATTGGCACATGAACGCAGAAACTGGAGACTGTATGCCATCGATCGATCGTTCCAGTGTGTAAAGCTGGCACAACACAATGCCCAACGTCTGGATGTCGACAATCTGTGTTTTATAAACGCCGACTGGAGCAAGGCGCTGGCCGATCAGCGCTTCGATGCCATTGTCGCCAATCCCCCGTACATCGCTGATCATGACCCACACCTTCGGCAGGGCGATGTCTGCTTTGAGCCGGCAAGCGCACTGACATCCGGCCCGCAAGGTCTGGATGACCTGAGAAGTCTGACTAAAGATGCACCAAGGGTTCTGAAACCGGGTGGCTGGATTGTCCTGGAACACGGCATGGATCAAGCGGCCAATATTCAAAAGCTATTAAATAATAAAGGATTTTTAAATATAACAACGACAAGAGACCTGGCCGGACTGGAGCGGGTCAGCTGCGCACAGAAACCCGCCTGAGAACCGGCTCGCATCACTTGTGTTTTTCGTATAGGCTTTGCGCATGGATCGACCATACCCGGACCCCGTCAAACACCGGGAAATCGGCTTTCACAATCCGCACCCGGACCCGCAGCAAGCACGTAGTGCCGTGCTGGTACTCACTGATGTTGAGGGAGTTATCAGCGCTACGGTCCCGGACGGCTCCAGCAATACCGTCCATATCAGTTACGACCTCAGCCGGATTTGTCTGCGTGTCGTGGAAGAGCTGTTATTCGAGCTGGGTTTTCATCTGGACAACAGCCTGCTCTCCAAACTGAAACGTGCATTGCACTATTACATAGAAGAAAACGAACTCGAAAACCTGGGCATTACCCGTGACCAGGACCACAGCACACGCGATATTTTCATGCGCTGTTATCGTTGCAAGAGCCATGGCTGCCGGGATGAACGGCCCGACTACTGGCGTAAGTACCTATAGATCGTACCGTCATGGATGATCAACAAATGCTTCGCTACAGTCGGCAAATCATGCTGCCGCGGATCGGCTATGAAGGTCAACAGAAACTGCTGGAGGCGCACGTTTTGATTGTAGGGGCGGGGGGACTCGGGTCTCCGGCTGCCATCTATCTGGCCAGCGCCGGCATCGGCCATATCACCATTGCCGACGACGATGAAGTGGATTTATCCAATCTGCAGCGCCAGATTCTGCACCATAGCAAGGATCTTGGCCGCCCCAAAGTAGACTCTGCGAAAGATACACTGGCTGAACTGAATCCGGATATTCAGGTCACCCCGCTGCACGCCCGTGTCAGCGATGAACAGTTAGCCGGACTGGTAAAACAAGCCGATCTGGTGATTGATGCCAGTGACAATTTTGCGACCCGTTTTGCGATCAATGAAGCCTGTGTGGCACATCAGACCGCTCTGGTTTCAGGCGCGGCGATCCGCATGGAAGGACAGTTGTCCGTTTTTCTTCCGCAACGGACGGACAGCCCCTGCTACCGCTGCCTGTATAAAGAAGCCGAAGAACCCGATCAGACCTGTACCGACAACGGTGTTCTTTCTCCCATTGTAGGCGTTATCGGCAGCCTTCAGGCACTGGAGGGCATCAAGGTTCTTCTCGACCTTGGTGAGCCACTCTGCGGCCGGCTGTTGATCTTTGATGGCCTGTACCACGAGTGGCGCAGCCTGAAACTGAGCAGGGATCCGGCCTGCCCGGTGTGTGGTCACCGGGATAAATCAGCTCCCGCGTAAACACCCAGCCCGAAATTCACACGAAGTTCACGGCGATTCCAACATTATGCCTTGCTGTTCGATCGGGGGCGGGGTACACCTGGTACCCAAAGCTGTTTATAGTTAGGCCATGGAAAGAATCATCCTGCCGAGACATCTGGTTAACCTTATCCTGCATCAGGCTCAAACCTCCCCGGATGCTGAGGTCTGCGGCCTGATCACCGCCAAACAGGGTCGGCCACAGCGCTGTATCCCGGTCCCCAATGTCTCCGACCAGCCACAACGGCTTTTTGCCATGGACCCGAAAAGCCAGATCGATGCACTGCGAAAGATGCGTGAACAGAGCGAAGAACTGTTTGGCATTTATCATTCGCACCCACGCAGTCCGGCAGAACCTTCTGATACCGATCTGAATCAGGCTGGTTATCCTGACGCGCTCTACATTATCGTCTCTCTAAACACCAAAGGTGTACTGGAAATGCGCGGTTTCCGACTGAAAGACAGCAAAGCCGAACAGGTTCAGCTGGAAATCTAGCCGGCATTTCTCACAACCTTAACCACATGCGTGAGGGCAGAAGGTTTTGTGACCTTCGTGCCCTTCGTGGTGAGAAATGCGAGCTAAGAGGAGAGCAGACCCTTTAGTATCTTGTTGACCTCGCCGGGATTCGCCTTGCCCTGGGTGGCTTTCATGACCTGACCGACAAAGAAGCCCAGCAGTTTTTCCTGCCCCCCCTTATACTGTTCGACCTGCTTGGGGTTCGCGTCCAGCACGTCAAGAACAATTCTTTCGATAGCACCTGTATCGGTAATCTGTTTCAGGCCTTTTTTCTCAATGATGGCATCTGCGTCACCTTCGTCGCTCCACATGGCCTCGAAGACCTGCTTGGCAATTTTACCGGAGATGGTACCGTCCTTGATACGCTGTAACATGCCGCCCAGTCGTTCAGGACTGACCGGGCTTGCGCTGATATCCCTGCCTTCCTTGTTTAACAGACCCGACAGTTCCCCCATCACCCAGTTGGCAGCCAGTTTCCCTTCACCGCCGGCCGCCTGGACCGTGCGCTCGAAGAAATCCGCCAATTCACGACTGGCCGTTAATGCGCTCGCATCATAGCGGGACAGGCCGTACGCCTGCATGAAGCGGTCACGTTTTGCATCCGGAAGTTCAGGCAGTGTTTTTTCCACTGCATCGATAAATACCTGATCCATCTCCAGCGGCAACAAATCCGGGTCAGGGAAGTAGCGATAGTCGTTGGCTTCTTCCTTGCTGCGCATGGAACGGGTTTCATCCCTGTCGGCGTCGTAAAGACGGGTTTCCTGCACCACTTCACCACCGCCTTCGATGACATCGATCTGGCGCTCGACTTCAAAATTGATGGCTCGTTCGACGAAACGGAACGAATTGATGTTTTTGATCTCTGCACGGGTACCAAACGCTTCCTGACCCCTGGGGCGTATCGAAACATTGGCGTCACAACGAAACGAACCTTCCTGCATATTTCCATCACAGATACCCAGATAACGCACCAGGGCGTGGATTTTCTTCATGTAAGCAACCGCTTCCCTGGCAGAACGCATATCCGGTTCAGAAACGATTTCCAGCAACGGCGTACCGGCACGGTTCAAATCGATCCCGGTCTCACCGTGAAAGTCTTCGTGCAGGGATTTCCCTGCGTCTTCTTCCAGATGGGCACGGGTGATACCGATGCGCCTGGTTTCGCCGTTTTCGAGCTCGATATCGATAAAGCCGTTGTGCACGATCGGCAACTCGAACTGACTGATCTGGTATCCCTTGGGCAAGTCGGGATAAAAATAGTTCTTACGCGCAAACACCGAACGCTTTGCCACCATCGAGTGTGTCGCCAGCCCGAATTTGACCGCCATGCTCACCACGCCGACATTCAAGACCGGCAGCACACCCGGCAGGCCCAGATCAACGGCACAGGCCTGGGTATTGGGCGCAGCACCGTAGGCGGTTGAGGCACCGGAAAAAATCTTGCTTTTGGTGGCCAGCTGGGCGTGTATCTCCAGGCCGATGACAACTTCCCATTCCATCTTTAAGTCATCCTCTCCCGCCCTGCAAATCATTCAAATCCCGCCGGCATGCGAGTATGCCAGTCGGTGACCTGCTGGAACTTGTGCGCCGCGTTCAGCAGGCGACCTTCGTCAAAATAGTTGCCGACCAACTGCAATCCGACCGGCAGACCCTCTGCCATGCCGGCCGGCACTGACATGGCCGGCAGACCCGCCAGGTTCACGGCAATGGTGTAGGTATCCGACAAGTACATGGTCACCGGGTCGTCCGCCTTTTCACCCAGTTTAAACGCAGTAGTGGGCGTGGTCGGTCCCATAATGATGTCGACGTCTTCAAATGCCCTGACGAAATCGTCACGGATCATACGCCGTACCTGCTGCGCCTTGAGGTAATACGCATCATAGTAGCCGGCAGACAAAACATAGGTGCCCACCATTATGCGCCGCTTCACTTCGGCGCCGAAGCCTTCACCACGCGAACGCGTATATAGATCTTCAAGATCCCTGGGATTGTCGCAACGGTAACCGAAACGCACACCGTCCATACGTGACAGATTGGACGAACATTCCGCCGGTGCCACGACATAATAGGCAGGCACTGCCAGCGACGTATTGGGCAGACTGATTTCTTTGACCTCGGCACCCAGTTTTCTGTATTCCTCAATAGCGGCTTCAACGGCAGCACCCACCCGGGCATCCAGTCCTTCACCAAAATACTCTCTGGGCAGGCCTATTGTCAGACCGGACAAATCCTCAGCCAGCCGCTCCGCGTAGTGATCGACGTGCCGGTCGATACTGGTGGAATCACGCCAGTCAAATCCTGACATGGCTTCCAGCAGATGGGCAGCGTCCTCTGCACAGGTCGCAAAAGGACCACCCTGATCCAGGCTGGAGGCAAAAGCAATCATGCCGAAACGCGACACACGGCCGTAGGTCGGTTTGATGCCGGTAACTCCGCACAAGGCAGCTGGCTGGCGGATCGAGCCGCCGGTATCGGTGCCGGTGGCCAGCGGTGTCAGACGCGCAGCCACCGCGGCGGCCGAGCCGCCCGAGGAACCGCCCGGCACCCGTTCGAGGTCCCAGGGATTTTTAACCGGGCCGTAGAAACTGGTCTCGTTGGATGAACCCATGGCGAACTCGTCCATGTTGGTCTTGCCCAGCATGACAGCACCAGCATCTTTCAGCTGAGCGGTGACGGTGGCGTCATAAGGCGCCTCGAAGTTATCCAGCATGCGTGAACCACAACTGGTGCGCACGCCCAAGGTGCAGAATATGTCCTTGTGCAGGTAAGGGATGCCCGTCAGCATTGTGGCATCACCGTTTTTCAATCGATTGTCAGCCGCTTTCGCCGCTTCCAGCGCCGCAGACGCGGTCAGGGTCAGGACACTGTTCAATTTCTCATCGTGCTTTTCAATACGATCGAGATAGCTTCGGGTCAGTTCTTCACTGGAAAACTCGCCAGCCCGCAGACCGGCGGCCAGTTCAGCAATGGTCTTTTGATACATGGTCTTGTTCGACTTTATTTATTCAATGACTTTCGGCACCAGATACAGGCCAGCGTCGACTTTGGGCGCAATCCGCTGGAATTGTTCGTGTTGATCGGTTTCGGAAACCTCATCGGCACGCAGACGCTGGCTTGCGTCCAATGGATGCGCCATGGGCTCGATACCCCGGGTATCCACAGCGTTGAACTGCTCAACAAATGACAGGATATCGGATAAATTACGTGCATAGAGTTCGCTTTCGCTTTCCTCCACACCCAAACGCGCGAGGTGAGCGATCTTTCTGACTGCCTCTGTATCCAACGACATGGTGCTGATCTCGTTTGCCGGCTCCGGGAGACGCGAAAGGTAGCACAACTGACCGTCCAGTTGCATGAATCTGTAATTCATTCCTGCAATAGACCGCTTATTTGCTTGCCCAAAATCCCCCTCGTTGTTAGATTACAGGCCTTTAAATAATGCTAGGGATTCAACGCTCCATGTTCAGAAGTCTGATGGGGATGTTCTCCAATGATTTATCCATTGATCTGGGTACCGCCAATACCCTGATCTACGTACGTGGCCAGGGTATCGTGCTCGACGAACCCTCGGTGGTCGCCATTCGCCAGGATCGCGGCCCCGGTGGACCTAAAAGCATCTCTGCGGTGGGTGCCGAGGCAAAGGCCATGCTCGGGCGTACTCCCGGCAATATCACCGCGATCCGACCTCTGAAAGAAGGCGTGATCGCTGATTTCACCGTCACTGAGAAGATGCTACAGCATTTTATCCATAAAGTGCATGAAGCGCGTTTTTTCCGTCCCAGCCCGCGGGTATTGATCTGCGTGCCGTGCGGGTCCACCCAGGTCGAACGCCGCGCCATCAAGGAATCGGCGGCTGGCGCAGGTGCGCGTGAAGTGTACCTGATTGAGGAACCCATGGCCGCGGCTATCGGTGCCGGCATGCCGGTTGACGAGGCACGCGGCTCCATGGTGCTGGATATCGGCGGCGGCACCTCGGAAGTGGCAGTCATTTCACTGAACGGTATTGTCTACTCGTCATCGGTACGCATTGGCGGTGATCGCTTCGATGAAGCCATCGTCAACTATGTGCGCCGGAATTATGGCACTCTGATCGGCGAGTCCACATCCGAACGCATCAAACAGGAAATCGGCTCCGCCTACCCGGGCGCCGAGATGAAAGAAATCGAAGTCAAAGGCCGCAATCTGGCCCAGGGTGTACCACGCAGCTTCACCTTGAACAGCAACGAAATCCTGGAAGCCCTGCAGGAACCGCTGGCCGGCATTGTTGGTGCCGTCAAGACCGCCCTGGAACAGACACCACCGGAACTGGGCGCCGATGTCGCGGAACGTGGCATCGTACTCACCGGCGGCGGTGCACTGCTCAGAGATCTGGATCGCCTGATCATGGAAGAGACCGGTTTGCCGGTTGTCGTTGCCGATGACCCGTTGACCTGCGTGGCACGTGGCGGGGGACGCGCGCTGGAATTGCTCGACGAGCGTGGCGGCGATGTGTTTGCCGTCGAGTAATGTTCACGAGATAGCGCTATTAAGCAGATTTTTACAGCCGGCCCACCGCTGTTCGCCCGTTTGGTGGGCCTGGTACTGCTTGCCATCGGATTTATGACCGTTGACCACCGCGAGCACCATCTCGACAACGTACGAGGTGGGCTGTCGGTGCTGGTGTATCCGCTGCAATGGCTCGTTGACCTGCCCCGCTCGACCAGTGAATGGTTCCGTGAATCGCTGGCCACCCGGCGTGAACTGCAGGAAGAAAATGCCAGCCTTCGTACCCAGCAACTGGTATTGAATACCCAACTGCAAAAACTGGAAGCACTGGAAGCCGAAAACAGGCGCCTGCGGGCACTGCTCGATTCATCCTTCCAGGTCGGCAAACGTCCCATGCTGATTGCCGGGCTGCTTTCTGTGGATATGGATCCCTACCGCCATCAGATCGAACTCAACAAAGGCACACTCGATCACCTCTTCAAAGGTCAGCCGCTGCTGGACAGTCAGGGCGTGATGGGACAGCTTATCCATGTCGGTCCCTTTACCTCCACCGCCATGCTGATCACCGACCCCAGCCACGCCATCCCGGTACAGGTTAATCGCAACGGCCTGCGTACCATTGCGCTGGGCACCGGCAGCATTGACCGCCTGGAACTGCCCCATATACCCGATAACGCGGACATCAGGGTGGGTGATCTGCTGGTTACCTCAGGGCTTGGTGGGCGTTTCCCACCCGGATACCCGGTCGCCGAAGTCAACGGCGTGGAACAAGACCCGGGGCGCGCTTTTTCACGCGTTACGGCGCGCCCGCGGGCACTGCTGGATCGCAGCCGCGAAGTGTTGGTGGTCTGGCCACCGGAATTGGAGGGCCCTCCCCGTCCGCCACCCTCGACAGCGGACCAAACCGGCAACAGCGACACATGAACCTTACCCGGCACCACGGCGGCACTATCATTCTGCTGACCTTCGCTGCAGCGATGTTGCTGACCATTATTCCCCTGTCCGATGATTTCCGAACTCTGCGTCCGGACTGGGTAGCCCTGACACTGATTTTCTGGTGCCTGGCTCTACCCTACCGGGTCAGCGTCGGTTCCGGCTTTATCGCCGGGCTGTTTCTGGATGTACTGACCGGCACCCTGCTGGGACAACACGCCCTGTCACTCAGCCTGGTCGCCTATTTCTGCGTGCGCCTGCACCAGCGCATTCGAATCTACCCAATGTGGCAACAAGCACTTACGGTACTGATTCTGCTGATTTTGCACCAATTGTTAACCTTGTGGGTAGACAGCACCATCGGCCGTCCTGCACACCCGCCGAGCTACTGGTTGCCATCCCTGATTGGCGCGGCACTATGGCCTCTGGTGTACCGCCTGATGACGGCGCTGCGCGTCAATTTCTCGGTGCAGTAATTCATGCCAGTACGGGTCACCATCAAGGATTATCTGTTCGAGAGCCACCTGTTCATGCAGCGCTCGGTGCAGGCGCTGATATTTGCAGCAGTATTGGTCGCCGTTCTCATCGGTCGGCTGGTGTATTTGCAGGTACTGGCTCATGAACATTACATTACCCTGTCCGATGACAACCGCATCAAGATCCTGCCACTGCCACCCAATCGTGGCCTGATTTTTGACCGTAACGGTTTAATCCTGGCAGACAACCTGCCATCCTACCGACTGGAACTCACACTGGAACAGATTCACGACATAGACAGCACGCTGGATGCCCTGTCGAAGCTGGTCAACATCCGTGACGTGGACCGCAAACGCTTCGAAAAGCTGCGCCAGCGTACGCCGGCGTTCAAACCGGTGGCATTGCGTTTTCATCTCAGTGACGATGAAGTCGCGCGATTTGCCATCGATCGCCACCGTTTCCCGGGCGTAGATATTGTCGCCGGACTTTCCCGGCATTATCCGCATGGTCCGCTGTCAGTACACGCCCTGGGATATGTCGGACGCATTGACGAACGTGATCTTCAGCGGATTGATGCATCCGACTACAGTGGCACCACGCATATCGGTAAAGTGGGCATTGAAAGAACCTACGAAGACGTTCTGCACGGTACTGTCGGTTACCGGCAGGTAGAAACCAATGCCGAAGGGCGTATTTTGCGTACCCTGGTTCGCACCCCGCCGGTACCGGGCGAAAACCTGTACCTGACCATGGATGCAGAACTGCAGAGTGTCGCCGAACAGGCTTTCGCAGGAAAAGCAGGTGCCGCCATTGCCATTGACCCGAGTAACGGCGACATACTGGCATTTGTCAGCCAGCCCACCTACGACCCCAACCTGTTCGTCAACGGCATAGATACCGAAACCTACGAGGCGCTGCGCGACGACGATAAACAACCCCTGTTCAACCGCGCCTTGCGCGGCCAGTATCCACCCGGTTCCACGCTGAAACCCTTTGTTGCCCTGGGCGGCCTGGAACAGGGCATCATCAGCGAGCACGCGGATACCTACTGCCCCGGTTTTTATCGACTACCCGGCAAGGCGCGTAAGTACCGGGACTGGAAACGCGGCGGACACGGTACAGTGGATTTAACCACTGCGATCGCCCAGTCCTGTGATGTGTATTTTTATGACCTTGCCCTGTCTATGGGTATCGACCGCCTGCACAGCTATCTTTCGCTGTTCGGCTTTGGCAAACGCACGGGCATCGATATCATCGGCGAACTGCCGGGATTGCTGCCCTCCAGACAATGGAAACGCGCGACCCGTAACCTGCCCTGGTTCCCGGGCGAAACCCTGATTACCGGTATCGGCCAGGGGTTCATGCTGACCACACCGGTGCAACTGGCCAGCGCCACGGCAACCCTGTCAGAATATGGCCGACGGTTAAAACCGCGCATTGTCGCCTCAACCCAGCAATATGACGACATCGAACTGACGCCTGTGCCTTTTGAACCGCTGGCGGATATCCCCGTTGAGGAAACGCATCATTGGATCACCGTGATTAACGCCATGCGCGAAGTTGTGCATGGAAAACGTGGCACGGCCCGAAAAATCGGTAAGGATAGTGAATTCGACATTGCCGGTAAAACCGGCACCGCCCAGGTCTTCGGCCTCAAGCAGGAGGAAAAATACGAAGCCGATAAACTGGCTGAAGAACTGCACGACCACTCCCTGTTTATTGCCTTTGCGCCGATCGATAAACCGCGTATTGCCATTGCCGTCGTGGTTGAACATGGTGGCGGTGGCAGCGCCGTGGCGGCACCGATTGCACGCATCATTCTTGACCAGTATCTGGTAGAAAAACCCTCGTGAGCACCTTACTCGACACCAGCCGTGAAGATGCCAGCAAGCGTGACTGGCAGCATATTCTGCACTTTGATGCGGCCTTGCTGTTCGGCCTGTTGGCAATCTCGGCGCTGGGACTGTTTGTGCTGTACAGCTCGGCGGGAGGGGACACTCAACTGGTGACCCGCCAGATTCTTCGCTTGGGAATTGCCTTTGGCGGCATGGTAATCGTTGCCCAATTGCGACCTCAATGGCTGCAACGCTGGACACCCTGGCTGTACGGACTCGGGCTGACGCTGCTGATCGCCGTGCTGGCGGCGGGCGATGTCGGCAAAGGTGCGCAACGCTGGCTGGACCTGGGTTTCGTTCGCTTCCAGCCTTCCGAAATGATGAAACTTGCGGTGCCCATGATGGTGGCCTGGTACCTGTCGGACAAGCGTCTGCCGCCCACCTATTCGCGACTGCTCATCGCCGGCGCCCTGATTGTGACACCGGTCTTGCTGATCGCCGTACAGCCTGATCTCGGTACCTCGCTGTTGATTGCCAGTGCAGGCTTTTTTGTCCTGTTCCTGGCCGGCTTGTCCTGGAAACTGCTAGGCGGTCTCGGCCTGTTAGCTACCGCCGGTGCTCCGGTGCTTTGGCATTTCATGCACGACTATCAACGCCAGCGTGTCATCACTTTCCTCGACCCGGAACAGGACCCGTTGGGCACCGGTTACCACATCATTCAGTCGAAAATCGCCATCGGTTCCGGTGGCCTGTTCGGCAAGGGCTGGCTGAACGGCACACAGGCCCATCTGGAATTCCTGCCAGAACGTTCGACCGATTTTATTTTTGCCGTGCTGGGTGAAGAATTTGGTCTGTTCGGCATCGGCGTGATAGTGGTGATATACAGTTTCATTATTGTTCGCAGCCTGTACATCGCCGCCCAGGCGCAGGATACCTACGGGCGCCTGCTCGGCGGTAGCCTGGCGATGACATTTTTCATATATTTTATTGTCAATACGGGTATGGTGACGGGTCTGTTACCGGTCGTGGGCCTGCCGCTTCCCCTGGTCAGTTACGGAGGCACATCGATGGTGACCCTGATGGCCGGTTTCGGTATCCTCATGTCCATACATACACACAGAAAGTTGCTAGCTACTTAAGGACGTCAAGTGTTACAGAAAAAATATCTAGGTACATTGCTCGCGAGCCTGTTTGGGACACTGGCCGCCGGTCCGGGTTGCGCGGGGGACTTTCAGGATAACCCGGACGTTCAGGCGTTCATCGAGGAAATGGAAGAACGCCACCAATTCGACCGTAAGGAACTCGAAGCGCTGTTTGAGCAGGCGAAAAAACGCGACGACATACTCGAGGCCATATCCCGCCCGGCAGAAAAAACCAAACCCTGGTATGAATACCGCAATATCTTTCTTACGCCAAAGAGGATTGACGGCGGCGTCAGCTTCTGGAAGGAAAACGAGGACATCCTGAAAAGAGCGGAGCAGGCCTATGGCGTGGACCCTGCCATCGTTGTCGCTATCATCGGTGTGGAAACCCGTTATGGTGCCAACACCGGCTCCTACCGCGTCATTGATGCACTCTCCACCCTGGCTTTCGAATACCCGCCGCGCAGTAAATTCTTTCGTTCGGAGTTGGAGCAACTTCTGATTCTTGCACGGGAAGAAAACGTCGACGTACGTAAGGTCAAGGGATCCTACGCCGGTGCCATGGGCTACGGACAGTTTATACCATCCAGTTACCGCGCCTATGCGGTGGATTTCAGCGAAGACGGCAAACGCGATCTGTGGGAAAACCTGGACGACATCATCGGCAGTATTGCCAACTATTTTAACCGGCACGGCTGGAAGGCCGGTGAACCCGTCGCCAGCAGGGTGATCAGCAACGCCCCAGCAGCCGGATTCCAGGTATCCGAAAACATAAAACCCGGCAAGAAAAAAGCGGGTGATTTTGCCAAAGCGGGGGTTACCACTGATCCATCCCTGCCCGCGGATCAGGCGGTGGCGCTGCTGGAATTTGCACAGCGCAATGGCCCGGAATATTGGCTTACAACGAAGAACTTTTACGTCATTACCCGTTATAATAGAAGCCCGCTGTACGCGATGGCGGTCTATCAACTGAGTAAAGCAATACAGGATGCCTATCAGAAAAGTCGGTCTTAACAGCATGAAATTGATATGAGAGTGATAAAAAACTCGTTGAATGCGCTGTGCGCCACCATGCTGCTGACGGCCTGCTCGACCGGCCAGCACAAGAACGGCAGTAGCAGTCGCTACACACAAGCACAGGACAGAGCACCTGATCGTGCCGTCGACGTCGCCGATGTCAAAGACGCCATCCCGCGTGTGGAAGCCAAAAGCCGTTACGGCAACCCGGCCTCTTACGTGGTGTTTGGCAAGCGCTACCACACCCTTGCCAGCAGCAAGGGTTACAGTGAACGCGGCATCGCTTCCTGGTACGGCACCAAGTTCCACGGTCACCGCACCTCCAGCGGCGAACCCTACGACATGTATCAGATGTCAGCGGCACACAAAACACTGCCACTACCCTCCTATGCGCGTATCACCAACATGGGCAACAACAAGAGCGTGATTGTCAAGATCAACGACCGTGGGCCCTTTCACGACAACCGACTCGTTGACCTGTCCTATGCCGCTGCCTCCAGACTGGGCATTCTCGCTACAGGTACCGGACTGGTGGAGGTACAGACCATTGACCCGCGCTCACACAACCCGGAACCAGCCAGGCGCAGCGTATCGCTCAGCAAGCCCAAAGTCGGCACTACACAAGCAGTTAACGACACCGAACATGAAAACACTGGACATAAATCCTCCCTGTATCTGCAGGTCGGTGCCTTTCTCAGCCGCAGCAATGCGGAACGCCTGAAAACCCGGTTGAGCTCGACTGAACTGCCGGGCAATCTGCAGATCAGTGAAGGCCTGTCCAAACAGAAACCCATCTACCGGGTTCGTATCGGCCCTCTGGCGAGTATCGAAACCGCTGATAAACTTACGCAATTTCTCACTGACCAGGGTATCGCATCACCCAGAGTGGTTATTGACCGATTCAATCTGCATTGAAAATTCCTATGCAAGCGCCGACAATGCGGCGCTTGATTAAAAGACATCCAGGCCCATGAAAAGAATCCAAGCGTTACACACTTTGTTCCTCGTTTTCAGTTTGATGACCGGCGCCTGGAGCCAGGCCGCCACACCGGTGCCCAAAGAACCCGATATTGCCGCAAAAAGTTACCTGCTGCAGGATTTCCACAGCGGCCAGTCGATAGCGGAGAAAGATGCCGATCAGCCGATGGAACCGGCCAGCATAACCAAACTGATGACCGCTTATGTGGTGTTCACAGAAATCCGTAACGGCTCCCTGGCGCTGTCTGACAAGGTTCGTATCAGCGAAAAAGCCTGGCGCACGCAGGGCTCGCGCATGTTCGTGGAAGTCAACACCCAGGTCAATGTTGCCGATCTGCTAAAGGGCGTGATCATTCAGTCCGGCAATGACGCAACCGTCGCGCTGGCGGAACATATCGCCGGCACAGAAGCAAGTTTTGCCGCCCTGATGAATCACCACGCCAAAGAGCTCGGCCTCACGCACAGCAATTTCATCAACAGCACCGGGCTGCCGGACAAGGAGCATTACACGACAGCAAACGACATCGCGCGTATCGCACATGCCCTGATTGATGAGTTTCCCGAATACTACCAGTGGTATTCGGAACGTGAGTTCACCTACAACGGCATCACGCAGTACAACCGCAATAAACTCCTGTGGCGCGATGAGTCCGTGGACGGAGTAAAAACCGGGCATACCGACTCAGCCGGCTATTGCCTGGTGACTTCCGCCAAACGTGATGGCATGCGTCTGATCAGTGTCGTACTGGGTACCAAGAGCGAGGAAGCCCGCGCCGATGCCACCCAGTCCCTGCTCAATTACGGCTTCCGCTTTTTTGAAACCCACAAGCTGTATGACGCCGACAACAAACTCACCACAGCACGGATATGGAAAGGTGCCACTGAGTCCGTTGATTTAGGCCTGGATAAAACCCTGTACGTGACCATTCCCCGTGGCGAATACAAAAACCTCGATGCCACCATGCAACTGCAGGATCAAATCATCGCTCCCGTCTACCAGGGACAGATCCTGGGGCATGTGGTTGTGAAGCTTGCTGACAAACTGGTCTCCGAAAAAGACCTGGTTGCGCTGCAAGCGGTGGATGAAGGCAGCTTCCTGCAACGCATCGTTGATGAAGCCATGCTGTATTTTGAATAGGAAAACACCAGACCTGCAAAACAAATTCCCTATGACCACGGTCTACCTGAACGGAAAATTTATCCCCATCGAAGATGCCCGTATCCCCGTCACTGACCGTGGCTTTCTGTTTGGCGACGGGGTATACGAAGTCATCCCGGCCTACGGTGGGAAGCTTTTCCGGCTTTCGCATCATTTACAAAGACTGCAAAACAGCCTGGACGGCATTCGCCTCGACAATCCACACAGCGACGTTGAATGGAAAACGATCCTCGGCACCTTACTGGAACACAACCGCGGACTGGCCGGAGCCAATAACGATCAGTCAGTTTATCTGCAGGTGACACGGGGAAGCGCTGCAAAACGTGACCACAGTTTTCCGGAAAACGTCATACCGACTGTATTTGCCAACAGCAACCCCATCACCGACCCTGACCCCGCAGTAACAGAACACGGTGCGGCAGCGATTACGCTCGATGATATACGCTGGCAGTACTGCGATATCAAGGCCATCACCCTGTTAGCCAATGTATTGCTGCGGCAGCAGGCTGTTGATCGCAATGTCATGGAAGCCATACTGATTCGCAATGGCCTGGTTATTGAAGGATCAGCCAGCAATGTCTTTGTCGTCAAGGACGGCACTATTCTGACACCTGCCAAAGGGCCACAAATGCTGCCCGGCATCACCCGCGACCTGGTTCTGGAACTCGCCGAACAACACAGGCTACCCTGTCAGGAAGCCGATATTAGCGAAGACAGGCTGCGGGAAGCCGATGAAATCTGGATAACCAGCTCCACCCGGGAGATCATCCCGGTCACACTATTGGACGCAGAAGCGGTTGGCCGGGGATCGCCGGGGCCGGTGTGGAAAACCATGATCGGGTTTTACCGGACTTACAAGGAATCCGTCCGCAACCGTACCAGCGAGTAGCGATTAAGCCGAAGAACGGCACTCCTACTCAAATATTCCTTGCAAATACCAATGCCGTTCACCGGTGAGCTCGCGATAAATCCAGTAACACGAACCGGAAGGATTTATGGCAACAAAATAGTCACGTGCTACATCCTGTTCATCCCACCATCCGGATTCGACACGTTCGCAGCCGGGTTGCAGTTTGAGCTCACCTTGCAGCTGGGGCCGTCCGCTCCGGGTTTTGAGCTGTCGTGGCACGGGTAGCAGCCATAGCGGTCTTTGCCGACCGCTGCTGTCTTTCTGACTGTGGCCAGGCTCACTGTAGCAACAGGCATATTCGGGCCGGTGCTCGGCGACGGCGCTGATACCTTTTACTGCCTGGTCACCCAGTCGCGCACGCAAACGATCGAGCAAGTCGACCTCGCCTCGCACATCAGTTTTCCCGAACAGATCCAGCGACTGCGCCTCGAGTTTTACAATTCGCTCTGCACAAAGCTCAACTGCGATAACGGATTCCTGCAATGCTAATCGTTCCAGGCGCTCACGTAACAGGATGGTGAATTGTTCCGCATCCCTGCTCTCCTTGTGCATGCCTATACACAAGGATGTGTACCGCCCTTGTCTATGCCGTAAAGTGATATCGAATGTCTGTACCCCTGCGCCCAGGCCCTGCAACCAGCCACACAGTTCCAGCACCAGTCTTCGCAAGGCAAACAGCAATACCTGTGCGTGTTCGACTTCTGCCGGCAGCTGCAGGCGATGTTTAAATTGTGTGGGTGGCCGGTACAAGTTTTGTGGATCCGGCTGACGGCCGAGCATGCGATCCAGATAAAGCAGGCTTTGCTGGCCCAGTCGGCGCGCCAGTCCGTCACGCGGCAAGCGTAATACATCACCCAGCCGGCGCACGCCCATACCATCCATACGGTCCAGCAATGTCTGCTCCCAGTCCAGTACGGAGATGGGCAGAGGCGCCAGAGCCGCTGCCAGCTGATGTTGTTCTTCGACCATTTGCTCACACTGGCAGCGGGCCAGGCTCAAGGCAGCCAGCGGTGTCGGTGCGCCGGCAAACTGAACCTGGTAGCCTAGTTCTGCGAGCCCTGTGCGTAGCTTTTTGAGTAAGGCAACACGCCCGCCAAACAAGGTCAGACTGCCCTGCACTTCGAGTAACAGCGCACAAGGTGGATAGAGACTGACCTGGGAACTGAATTGATAGGCCCAGGCGGCAAGACTGTGCAAGGCTGCCTGCTCAGCCTTATGATCCCTGGGCTGGATAATCAGGTCACGGATCAGGGCCCGCGCAGCCGCAACCGGCATGCCAGGACAAATGCCACGGCCTTGTGCGGCTTCATTACACAACAACACACTGGCTCGCCGTCCCTCGTCACTGACTGCCAGTGGCTGTTCTTTATTGCCACCGCGAGCGAAAATCTCCAGTGGCAGTTGTGGCGCGCGAATGCAAAGCCAGTGCACCATGTGTCTGCAGGGAAGCATCCAGGGCCTGTTAACACGATGAAAGCGCCGGCGTTGCTGCCGCTTTCATCGTGTTAACAGGCCCCAGATGAACCGGACCGGCCGCCCAGCCGCCACGGCGTTTGAGGATGGATACCGACAGGCCGCCATTGATTCCGGGGGCCAACTGGATACGTAATGCCGACGCTGATGGCCGCTGTACAAAATGCCGGGGACGAAACAGGACACCCAGGGCATCACCGGCTTCGGCCGCCAGTTGCAGGCGTCGCAATATGGCCTTGTCGTCCAGCGCCGGCCAGGCCAGAACGGCAGCACAGTTTCCGGAACGAAGACTTTGCTCCACCGCCCACAGACCATCCTGCTGCGCCCCGGGATGCACCAGCAATATGCGAGACAAGTCGACACCAGCATTGACCAGGGCGGGAGCATAGGGGATATGCGGAGGCGCCACCCAGCATATCCAGCGGTCGCCCTGACTAAGTCGTGCCAGCGCCGGTATCAGCAAACGCAGTGCACCAATACCCTGGCGGGACATAATTATTTCGGTTAAGGCACCCTGTGGCCAACCTCCGCCTAACAGTTCGTCCAGTTCGGTAAACCCGCTGGGCACTGCCTTAACGGCAGCAGGGAGCCGGCCACCGCGCCAGACATCTGTACGTTGTAACAAGGTGTCGAGAGTCATAGCGACTGGTTACGGAGAATCCCTACGCCCAAACCTTCGATAACCAGAGGTTGTTGCCGCAAGTCAACACGAATGGGCTCGAAGTCTTCATTTTCGGGCAACAGATAAACGATGGAACCACGGCGGCGAAAACGTTTGACGGTTACTTCATCGTCCAGGCGCGCCACGACTATCTGGCCATTCTGCGCCTGCCGGGTACGGTGTACGGCCAGCAGATCGCCGTCCATAATGCCGATATCGCGCATACTCATGCCACGTACCCGCAGCAGGTAATGCGCCCGCGGGTGAAACAGTGCCGGATCGACGGGGTAATGGTCTTCGACATGTTCTGCGGCCAGGATCGGCTCACCGGCCGCCACCCGCCCCACCACCGGGATGCCCTGTTCCTGCTCGGCATCCAGCAGGCGGATACCGCGTGAAGAGCCCGGCAACAATTCAATAGCGCCTTTGCGCTCCAGCGCCCGCAGATGCTCCTCGGCCGCGTTGGGTGAGCGAAAACCAAAGGCCTCGGCAATTTCCATGCGGGTGGGCGGATAGCCTTCGTCGTAGATATATTCCCGGATCAGGGCCAGGATTTCCGCCTGCCGTGGAGTCAGTTCTTGCATTGCGCCACCCGCTGTAATTTTATCCAGTGTACTGGAATTATATACAGGTATTACCCGGATGCAAGTTTCTATGCTGGCGCCCTCTTCCTGCAGCTGAAGGTATTAATCTGCAAGCAACTGCTTTTCCAGGCTGACGGCTACGACTATCATTAGCCACTGACATTTCACCGCCGAACATCCATGACCTCGAAAAGTTCTTCCATCGTCCGTCACTCCACCCATGCAGTCGCTGTAGGCCCGCTATTTGTGGGTGGCGGTGCGCCCATCGTGGTCCAGTCAATGACCAATACCGATACTGCCGATGTCGATGCAACCACCCGCCAGGTGGCGCAACTGGCGCAGGCAGGTTCCGAGCTGGTCCGTATCACCGTCAACAGCGAAGAGGCCGCCAGGGCCGTGCCGGCGATCCGTGAAAAGCTGGATGACATGGGGATGGCTACGCCATT
>Ga0055476_10000046_pt1 | contig 24573 bp, 16 predicted proteins | sample Muzzi_CordC_D2_FD_57682 | JGI IMG/M metagenome (GOLD analysis project Ga0055476, IMG submission 57682) | Wetland microbial communities from San Francisco Bay, California, USA, that impact long-term carbon sequestration - Muzzi_CordC_D2 | ecosystem: Environmental > Aquatic > Marine > Wetlands ... | reverse complement strand
CTGTTGGCCTTGCCGCGGAAATCCAGCATCGATCCGGCGCGATCCGATTCGAAATCGGGAACGAGCTCGTAACCGATCAGTGGATTCTCGGAAATCCGGAATCGCCCCCGCTGCACGCTGAACACCTCGGGGGCGAGCCCCGACCGGCGAACGACGATCTCGGCGATCGACAGGCTCACGAGCGTGGACAGCAGGACCAGGCTCACGCTCGTCGTCGAATGGCGAATTCTCGGCTCCCGCTTCATCTCGTTCGAGACCCAGCCTAGCCCCGCGAGCCGGGTCCAGGAAGTTGGGGCTGGGAGCCGAAATCGGCGCCGGGGAGCCGACCGACCGCGTTGTCCGGCGACCTTCTTTTGGGAACACTCCATGGGTTACTCTCGCGGAAGTATGGGGGACCCAATCGAACCCGGAACGGACTCGGAAGCAGCCGCGTCGGCGACGGCGGCCGTCGACCCCGAAGTGCTGCAGGACTTCCGGCAGTCGGTCGGCGAGCAGGTGTTCGATCGACTCGTCGACACCTACTTCGAAGAGATTCGCGTCAGACTCGAGTCGCTCCCGACGGAGCTGACCGCGGGCCGACTCGACGACATCTCGCGCCTCGCTCATGACCTGAAGACCTGTGCTGCAGCCCTCGGCGGCCTCGCACTGCGAGACCGCGCAGCCGCACTCGAGCAGGCGAGCGGTGAGGGCGACGCGGATGCGACGCGAACGATCGTGGCCGACATCGTGCCGCTCGGGCGCGACACGCTGGCTTCGGTCGACGCCCTGAGACGCACGCTGTCTAGATCCTGATCCGATCCCCCTCGCGCGGTGCAACGCAACGGACCGACGATCCCCGGTCGGCCAGCAGGCCGGAGACCGCCTCGAACTTCGCGTCGATGGCGTCGTCGTCCTGGTCCGGGTCGTGGTGAAAGAGGTAGAGCGTCTCGACCGAGGCGCGATGGGCCAGATCCGCGACCCGACTCGCGCACGAATGCCCCCACCCCTCCCGAGCCGGATACTCCGCATCCGTGTAGGTCGTATCGGTGATCAGGATGTCCGTGCCTCCGACGAACTCGATGAGCTGCGCCTCGTACTCGGCGCTGTAGGACTCGGAATCGGGCAGGAAGAGTTCGTTGTCGGTCACGTAGCAGAGCGATCGGCCGCCGTAGGAGAGTCGGTATCCCAGGCAGTTTCCCGGATGGGAGAGCAGCATGGTCCGCACCTCGATCTCGCCCAGCTTGCGGCTACCCGCAGCGAGATCCTCGAACTCGACGTTCGACGCGAACTCCTGGATCGTGATCGGAAAATACACCCCTTCCATCTGGGCCGAGACGAAGTCCCGAACTCCTTTGTCCCCCTGCGACGCTCCCATGATCCGAATCGTATTGCCCGGAACATAGAGCGGCGCGAAGAAGGGAATGGCGTTGATGTGATCCCAATGCGGGTGAGACAACAGCAGGTTCGCCTCGACGCGCCCTCGAGTCACGAGATGATCCCCGAGTCGCTTGATCCCCGAACCCGCGTCGAATATGAAGAGCGGGCCCTTCGGAAACTCCGCCGTCACACACGAAGTATTTCCGCCGTAGCGAACCGATTCGGCCCCGGGGCGCGGAAGCGTTCCGCGCACTCCCCAGAACTCGACCTCGATCCGGTCCTCTACGATCCGATCGATCTGCCGCATGAACGACTCGGCTCGGATGGGTTTCTGGATGTAACCGTCCGCGCCGAGCTCCGCCGCGCGGCGGCGGTCGTACTGGAAACCCTTGGACGAACAGATCACGATCTTGAGATCGGCCAGCGCGGGATTCTCGCGCAGTCGGCGACAGACCTCGAAGCCGTCCATGTCGGGCATCATGAGATCGAGCAGAACGACCTGAGGGCGCTCGCGTTCGATGGCCTCGAGAGCCGGGCGGCTCTCCGTGCACACCGTGACCCGGTATCCCGCGTTCTCGAGCACGGCCTCGGCCGTCTTCGCCAGAGCCAGATTGTCATCCACGACATAGAAGTGGAGATCACGACTCATCGTGCCCTCGCCGCGGCGGAATGGTCGCCGACGTTACCATGATTCCGGGGCCGTGAACCGAATCGGGCGAGGCGGTATCTCTAACACGCGCCACGACGCCCGAGCGTCGGGATCCCCCTCCGGTCCGACGATCGGCAGAGTGGAGTGGAATCGACGGCGGCCTCTCCGTAGTATTCCAGCCCCTCGAAAGGCTCGGCGCGAATGTCCGCACCGGGCGAAATTACAAGATGATTCGATAATTTACGAGGAAATCATGCCATGTCCGAAGGCGTCGCAGGTGGCCAGATCGAAGCGCCCCTGACCAAGTTGGGAGGCTCGCTGCAGAGCGAGATCGGGAAAGTCCTGGTGGGGCAGGAATCCATGGTGCAGGGTCTGCTGGTCGGGCTGCTCACCTCGGGCCATGTACTGATCGAGGGGTTGCCGGGCCTCGCCAAGACCCTCACGGTGCACTCGCTGGCCCGGGCGATCCACACCGGCTTCTCCCGCATCCAGTTCACGCCCGACATGCTGCCCGCGGACGTGATCGGCACCCAGATCTTCAATCCGAAAGACGCGACCTTCAGCGTCAAGCAGGGGCCGATCTTCTCCAATCTCGTTCTCGCGGACGAGATCAACCGCGCACCCGCCAAGGTGCAGTCGGCGCTCCTCGAGGCGATGCAGGAGCGGCAGGTCACGATCGGCGGCGAGACCCTCCCGATGCGGGAGCCCTTCCTCGTGCTCGCCACCCAGAATCCGATCGAACAGGAGGGAACCTACCCCCTGCCCGAGGCACAGATCGACCGCTTCATGCTCAAGCTCCGGGTCGGCTATCCCAGCCAGGAGGAAGAACGGCGCATTCTCGACCGCATGGCAAGCGGCCAGCCGATTCCGGAGGTGCAGCCGGTCGCGACGGTCGACGACATCTTCGCCGCTCGTCATGCGGTGAGCAAACTCTTCGTCGACGAGAAGGCACGCAACTACATCGTCGATCTGGTGCAGGCCACCCGCGAACCGGGGGCTGCCGGCATGCCCGAGCTCGAGGGGCTGATCGAGCACGGCGCGAGTCCGCGTGCGAGCATCGCGCTGATGCAAGCCGCCAAGGCCCACGCATTCCTGCAGGGCCGCACCTATGTGACGCCCCACGACATCCAGACCATGACGCTCGATGTGCTGCGTCACCGCGTTTCGGTGAGCTACGAGGCCGAGGCGGAGGGACGATCGGCGGAGGATCTGATCCAGAAGATCATGGACACCCTGCTGGTTCCCTGAGAGGCGGACACGTGCTTCCCAAGGAGATCATGCGCCGAGTGCGCGAGATCCAGGTCCGCACCGGCCGTCATGTGGCCGACGTGCTCGCGGGCGAGTACGTGTCGGTCTTCAAGGGCAGCGGCATCGAGTTCGACGAGGTGCGGCCCTACATCCCGGGCGACGACGTCCGCAGCATCGACTGGAACGTCACGGCGCGCATGGGCGAGCCATTCGTCAAGCGTTACGTCGAAGAGCGCCAGCTCACGCTGATGTTGATGGCCGACGTCTCGGCTTCCCTGGATTACGGCTCGAGCGCCCGCTCCAAGCGGGAGTGCGCGGCCGAATTCTGCGCGCTGCTCGGGTTCTCGGCGAGTCGGAACGACGACAAGGTGGGGCTTTTGCTCTTTCACGGCGGCACCGAGCGGTACATCCCGCCGCGCAAGGGTCTCAAACACGCCTTGCGCGTCGTTCGCGAGGTCCTGAGCCACGACGGCGACGGGAGCACAGCGGTCTCTTCCGATTCCGGCCCGAAGCGCTGGTGGCCGCTCCCGTCTCGGCGTCGACCGCGCCGGCCGCGCGAGGCAACGAACATCGCCAAGGCGATGGAGTTCTTCCTGTCGGTCAACAAGCGACGCACGGTCTGCTTCGTGGTCAGCGACTTCATCGATGAAGGCTGGGAGCGCACGCTGCAGACCGCCAACCGCAAACACGACGTGGTGGCGGTGCTGATCACCGATCCCCGCGAGCTCGACTTCCCGGACGTCGGGCTCGTCTCGCTGGTCGATGCCGAAACGGGTCGGACCCGCGTGGTGGACGGCGCTTCCGCGGCCTTCCGCCGGGTTCTTCGCGACGAAGCCGAGGAACGCATCGCGGCGATTCGGCGCCGGCTCGCGCAGGCGGGCATCGACCTGATCCACATCGACGCGGCCGGCTCGGTGGTCGATCCGGTGGTGCGCTTCTTCCGGGCGCGCGAACGAAGGGCGCGCCGATGATTCGCAGCCGCGCTGCCGTACTCGTGTGGTTCGCGTTCGCCTTCGCGCACGGCACCGCCGACGCCGCCGTGCAGGAATCCCGACTCGGACCGGTGACGGCGGTCGTCCGTCTGACACCCGAAGACCCCGTCATCGGCGACCCCATGACCCTCAGCATCGAAGTACTCGCGGAGGAGGGAGTCGAGGTGTTGATGCCCGAGTTCGGGGAGGCACTCGAGCGCTTCAGCATCATCGACTTCGTGCCGCGCGAGCGACTCGATCCCGACGGCCGCACCCGCTTCAGTCAGCGCTACACCCTGCAGTCCCCACGATCGGGCGAGCACGTCCTGCCCTCCATCCTGATCGAGTTCGTCGATCGTCGGCCCGGGCACGACCCCGCGCCCGAGGGCCTCGACGCCTACGAGCTGCTGACGGATCCGCTGAGCTTCGAAGTGGCCTCGGTCGTGCTCGACGCCGACGATCTCGAATTGAGTCCGCCCATGGGCGCGCTTCCGGCGCGCGGCGGCGACGCGGGAAGCCCGTGGCTCTGGGCGGGCGGCGTGCTGCTGATCGTCCTCGCCATCGCTCCCTTCGCTCGTGCCGCCTGGCTGCGCCTGCGCGACCAGGCGGCCCTGCGTTCCGCCTACGAACTGGCGCGCTCGGAACTCGACGCGCTGCTGGCCGGACCCGACCCCGGATCCTCGGCCGACCGCATCGACGACTTCTTCGTCGAGCTGTCGGGCATCATGCGCCGCTACCTGGAGCGGCGATTCCAGCTCCGCTCGCCCGAACTGACCACCGAGCGCTTCCTCGAAGTGGTGAGCGATTCACCCGATCTGAGCGACTCCCACCAGGTGCTGTTGCGCGACTTCCTGCGCCAATCGGATCTGGTGAAGTTCGCGCACGTGATCCCGGACGAGCAGTCCATCCAGGACGCCGTCGACGCGGTCTCGAGCTTCGTCGAGGAGACCCGCGACGATCAGCCCCAGATCCCGATCGGCGACAGCGTCGTTCGCGGAGCCGAGGCCTAGCATGGGTGGATTCGAATTCCGGGATCCGTTCTTCCTCGCCTTCGGATTGCTGGCGCCGCTGGTCTACGTACTGGCTTCCGGCAACCCATCGGTGGTGCGCTACTCGAGCCTCGAACTGCTCCGGCGCGCGCCGTCGTCGTGGCGGGTCCGGCTGCTCCCGCTTCCGGCCGCCTGCCTGGCGATCGCCACGCTCGCGCTCGCCGTCGCTCTGGCGGGTCCCCGCACCGGCGATGCCACCAGCAAGATCCATCGCGAGGGCATTGCGATGATGCTGGTAGTCGACCGCTCGGGTTCGATGAACGCGCGCGACTTCGTACGCGGCGACCAGAGCATCGATCGCCTGCAGGCGCTCAAGCAGGTATTGCACCGCTTCCTGGGAACCGACGGCGAGGGGCGCGGTCGGCCGGACGATCTGATCGGCCTCGTGACCTTTGCCGGCTACGCGGACAGCGTGGCGCCATTGACCCTGGATCACGCCAACCTGATGGCGATCCTGGACGATACGGAGATCGTGCGCGACCCCGACGAAGACGGCACGGCGATCGGTGAAGGACTCGCTCTCGCGGTGGAGCGGCTGCGCCGCCATCCGGCCAAGAGCAAGGTGGTGGTGTTGCTGAGCGACGGCGTGAACAACCGCGGCGACATCTCGCCCGCGCAGGCGGCCGAACTGGCCGAGGCGCACAACATCAAGGTCTACACAGTGGGCGCCGGCACTACGGGCTTTGCGCCGTACCCGGTACCGTGGCGCGGGCGGACCGTACTGCGACAGGTACGCGTCGAGCTGGACGAACGCGAGCTCGAAGCCATCGCAGAACGGACCGGCGGACGTTACTTCCACGCCGAGAACGCCGACGCCCTGAAGGAGGTCTACGACGAGATCGATGCGCTCGAACGCAGCGAGATCGTCGAGCTCCGATACATGCAGTACCGCGAGCACTACGCAGGCTTTGCCGCCGCCGGGCTCGCGCTGATCCTCGCGGCGGCGCTGGTGGGCCAGACTCTGCTGCGGAGGCTGCCGTGAGCGAGCTGCACTTCGCCGAGCCGCAATGGCTGTATGCCGCCGCGGGCGTGGCTGCCGTGCTGCTGGCGCTGATTGCGCTGGATCGACGCGGCGGACGAGCGCTCGAACGACTCGTCGATCCAGCGCTCCAGCCGCGACTCGTGTCCAAACCCACCGCCCTGCGGCGTCGTCTGAGGCTCGCACTGCTGGGGATCTCGGCGCTCTCGCTCGTGCTGGCGCTGATGCGTCCGCAGTTGGGCGTCGAATTCGTGAAGTCGCCCCAGATCGGTGCCGAAATCATGATCGCACTCGACGTCTCCCGCTCGATGCTCGCCGAAGACGTCGCACCGAACCGGCTCGAGCGCGCCAAGGCGGAGATCCGCGACCTGCTCACGTTCCTCGACGGCGACCAGGTCGGACTGATCGCATTCGCGGGCCGCGCGAGCGTGGTGTGTCCGCTGACACCGGACTTCGGATTCGTCCGGATGGTGCTCGACGGACTCGGCCCCCACACAGTGAGCCGCGGCGGCACCCGTCTCGAGGAGCCGATCCGGAAAGCGATGGCGGGCTTCGGAAGCTCGGGGGACTTGTCGCGGGTCATCCTGCTCATCACCGACGGCGAGGATCACGATTCCTTCCCCCTCGATGCCGCCAAGGAGGCGGCGGAACTGGGAATCCGCATCCTTGCCATCGGCTTCGGCGACGAGAACGGCAGTCCGATCACACTCACGGATCCCGAAACGGGCGCCCGCACGATACTGCGAGATGCCGACGGACGTCCGGTGCAGAGCCGGCTCGACGGTGACCTGCTGCGCGAGCTCGCGATGCTGACCGATGGAGCGTACGTGCCGGCGGGCACCGGCGTACTCGATCTCGAGGGCATCTTCTCCGCCCACATCCGACCGTTGATGCGGGCGACCGGCGAAGAGCGCGGGCGCACGCTCCGAAAGGAGGCCTTCCAGTGGGCGATCCTGCTCGCTCTCGTCGCGCTGCTCGGAAGTGTCGCAAGCGTTGCCACGCGCCTGCGGATCCTGCTGCTGGTGCTGACACTCGTGCCGTGCATCGACGCCGAGCCGGCCCTCGCGGCGGCGACTCCACCGCCCGACCCGACCCTCCAGGAGTCCGCATTGCCGGAGCCCGGGCTCGAGCCGTCCGGATCCGATGAGGAGGCTGCACGCGAACGCGTCGCCATCCCCGAGGAGCCGCGCGAGGCCTACAACCAGGGAATCCAGCGGCTCGACGAGGGCCGGCTCGACGAAGCCGAGCGCCTGCTGGAGGCGGCGCGCAACAATGCACGGGGCGACGGAACGACGCGCTTCCGGGCGAGCTTCAACCTCGGCTGGGTCGAAGTTCGGCGCTCGGAGGCGTCGATCGAGAGCGATGGGCCGGCGGCGCTGCGATCGCTGGAACGCGCCGCGGACTGGTTTCGGGAGGCGATCGCCATCGATCCCGAGAGCCCGGAAGCGCGGCGCAACCTCGAGCTCGTACTCCGGCGCGCACTCGTGCTCGCGGATTCGTTGGCGGACAAGGAACCGAAGGACATAGCCGCCCGGCTCGACGCACTGATCGAATCGCAGCGCAGCGTAGCGGCCGGCGCTCGGCAGGTGGCGGAGGTCATCCAGCAGAGCGACGATCCGGAGGCCGCGTTGCGATTGAAGCCGCAATTCAAACAGGTGGCGCTGGAGGCGCGACGAATCCTCGGGGAGGCTCGGACGCTCGGGGACGTCGCGGGCGGCGAGCTCGACTCGCTCGAGCAACGTGCCGACGAGGAGCTCACCCCGGAAGAGCGCATGCGCGCGGCGCAGCTGAAGGGTGTGCTTCACTACCTGCACCGCGCCCGCGAGCGGGTCGGACAGGCGCGCAGCCAGCTGCGTCAGCGACAGGCCGTGCGCGCCTATCGCCGAGCGGCCGCGGGACTCTCCGAGCTGAAGCGAGCCAGGGATCAGCTGCGCGATCCCGTGCAGGTGCTCGACATCCTGATCGAAGACGCCACCGAAATCGCCGGCCAGACGCGCGTGCTCGCAACGTCGGAACTCGACGCGGGCATTCCCGGTGCGGACCGGGAACAGCGAGCGGAACCGCCGAGCTGGCTCACGATCCTCTACCTGGGCGAGGCGCAGGGCTCCATCGCCGAGCGCATCTCCGAACTCGACGAACAGCTCCTCGCCGGGCTCGAGCAGGTCGGCGACGTGGACGATCCCCGACAACAGGCACTGCTCGAGCGCGTGAGCGAAGCCCAGCCGTTCGTGGCGACGGCCGGCGAACGCGCCAAGGCTGCCGCGGAGAGCCTCGGCGCCGAGACTCTCGAGCCGAGCGCCGAAGCCCAGGGCGAATCGCTGACCGCGCTGATCGCGGCTCGCGAGCGATTCCTCGACCTGAAGGGATTGATCGAAGTCGCGTATGCGGACGAACGGCGCATCGACGGGCTACTGAATCCGAGCGACGACGAGATCGCCTCCGAACGCATCCGCGAGTACGGCCCCGCGCTCGGCGCGCTCCAGCAACACAACCTCGAGCGCGTGCGCCGGATCGCCCCCATGCTCGAAGAGCAGCGCGATCAGCTCTCGGCCGCGGCGGCGAGCGGCGAAGCCGCTCCGGACGGCGCCCCGGACCCCGCGCAAGCACTCGAACGAATCGATCTCGCAGACGGCATTCTCACGCTGACGGAGGGGGCCATGCAACGGGCAGCCGATTCGCTCGGACTCCTGGGCGAAGCGGAGACGGCGCTCGACGACAGCCGCCTCGTCGTCCGCAGCGCAATCAACGGGCTGGAGAGCCTGCGGCGCCTGTTCTTCTCGATCGTCGAGCATCTGAAGGATACGGCTCGACGGCAGGTCGAGCTCGGCGACGACACCGACCACGCTCTCGCACTGGTCGAGCAGGACCCCGATGAATCGGCGGCGCGAATCGGTCCCGTGGCGCCGCGGCAGGAAGAACTCGCCGAATTCACCGATCAACTCGCCCAGGCGCTCCACGATCAATCCCTGGCCGACCCCGCCGCGCTGATCGGAGAGGAAGCCGCAGCCGACGCCGCCACGGCGCAGGCCGCGACCGAACAGCTGATCCAGGCTTCAGAGCTCGTGCTCGCCGCATCCGAGGAGATGCGTGGCGCGCTCGAGGGCTTGCGCGAAGCGACGCCCGCGCGCGAATCCATCCGCGCTCGGCAGACCACGGCGGTGAACAAACTGGCGGAGGCGATCGCACTGCTGCAGCCGCCGCAACAACAGCCGGAGCAAGCGGATGACGAAGCGAAGGAATCCGGAGATCAGGGCGAGCAGCAGGAGCAGACATCGGGGTCGGACGGGCAAGCCGCGGCTCCCCCCGAACCGACGGAGCCCGATCCCGACGAGCAAGCTGGCCGCGACCCGGGACAGATGCTGCAATCCGTTCGCGATCGCGAGGCCGAGCGTCATCGGCGGAGCAACGGGCGGAGCCAGCAGGGCTACGAGCCGGTCGAGAAGGATTGGTAGCGGTGTCGGAATGCAGCCGAGAGAAGCCCGCGAGTCTACGCGCCCGCAGCCGGGCCGCGGCCCGGCTCGCGTCCGTCCTTCTCGGCGCGCTCCCGGCCTGGCTCGCTGTCGCCGGCTCCGCGGCTGCCGAGCCGGCGCTGCAGCTCGCAGTCGGGCGCGGGCCCTACTACGTGGGCGCCCCCATCGAGTTGCAGGTTCAATCCGAAGCATTCGAGCGCAGCCCGGAGCCCGAATGCAGCGCCGACCCGACGGCGAACGGCCGCTTGCGCCTCCTCCGCGTCGTTCCGAACTTCAGCTCGTCCGTGCAGATCATCAACGGCCGAATGTTCAAGCAGGAGGTTTCGAGCTTCACCTGCGTATGGGAGTTCACCGCGGCGCAGCCGGGCAGCTATCGCCTGGGCCCGTTCTTCATGGAGCAGAACGGGGAGAAGGTGCGCAGCCAGCGAATCGAGCTGAACGTGGAGGCGGTGCCCGAGGATCCGCGCGTCAAGTTGCGGATCGACATGCCGGACGGGCCCGTCTACCTCGGCCAGCACATCCCGATGACCATCGAGTTCTGGCTCGATGAAACCCTTCGAGACAGCCTCCGCGGATACGTGATCCGGGGCGAGGTCTTCGACCGCGAGGACATCTTCCGCTTCCTGGGCGACGTCCCGCCCGACCGGGACGAACAGACCCTCAACATCCAGACTGCAACGGGAGAGACCGCTCTTCGCGCCGTCGTCGAGCAACGCAAGAGCGGACGCCGAAACTACCTGGTAATCACCGCAAAGCGCACCCTCATGCCGTTGCGCGAGGGAAGATTCGAGCTGGCTCCCGCAACCCTCGACGCCACCGAAGTGACGCGCTGGCAGCGCGATCTCTTCGGGACCCGGCGGCCGGCCGAAACGCGGCGCATCGCCGCCGTCGGCGAGGCCCACGAACTGCTCGTCAAGGCTCCCCCCGACCGGGATCGCCCGCCGAGCTTCGCCGGCGCGGTGGGACACGGCTTCGCACTCGAAGTCACGGCGGATCGAAGCGTCGTGCAGCTTGGCGATCCGATCACGCTGACCTTGACGATTCGCGGCGACGGCAACCTGGCCAACGTGGCACTCCCCCGGCTCGAAGGCGAACACGGCCTGTCGCCCGAACGTTTTCGGCTGCCCGAGGGCGACGTCTCGGGCGAAGTCATCGGTGACGCCAAGGTCTTCAAACTACCGGTGCGGGTGCTCGACGAATCCGTTCAGGAGATACCGGCGCTCCACTACTCCTGGTTCGACCCCGAGCTCGGACGCTACGAAACCAGCGAGTCCCGCCCGATCGCGTTGTCGGTGCGCCCCGCGAAGCTGATCTCGGCATCGGACGTGGTTTCGAACACGCCGAAAGCGGTTGCGCCACCGGCTCGCAGCGATACCGGAGAAGCGCCGGACGACGCGGAAGCTCGCGAGGAGCCGGTGGTTCGAGGCGGCTTCAGCCTGATCGGCGCGGACCTCTCGATCGAAGAAGACCCCGACAAGCTCGGCGCCGCTCGCGGCGACCGGAGCGGACTCCGAATCGCGGCCTATGGTGGGTCGCTTCTCGCCCTCGCATTGGCGATTGGCGCGCGGCGCCGAGCGCGGATCGATCCGGAGATCCGCCGACAGCGCGCCGTCTTCCAGGCGCAGCGCAAACGAGTCGGCGCGGCCCGGAATCTGCCCCGGAAGGAGGCGATCGGCGAGATGGCCGCCGCGGTGCGCGAAATCGTCGCGAATCTTCCCGAGTCGCGATCGCCCGCGGTCGACCATTTCCTCGCAGAGTGCGACGCCATCATCTACGCGCCCGCCGGCGCAGCCGACGAGAGCCTCGAGCCCGAACTCGCCAGCCTTGCAGATGCACTGCTCGACGAGATGCGGGAGAAGCTGCGATGATTCTCGAACGACTTCCTCGCGCCGTCGTGCTCGGCACGATCTGCTTCGCGATGCTGTTCCACGCGACCGCGTCCGCGGCCGACGCGACGAAGTTCATCGCCCCGGCGATTGCCGCCTACCGCGAGGCCATGGAGAGCACGCAAGCCGACGAACGACTCGAGCGCTTCCGGCGGGCGGAACGACTCTTCGCCGCCGCGATCGAAGAGTCCGGTGGCAGCGGCGAGCTCTATGCCAACCTCGGCAATGCGTCGCTCCAGGCAGAACGCCTGGGGCCGGCGGTGCTGGCCTACCGCCGCGCGCTGCTGTTGGATCCGTCGCTGGAACGTGCCAGGCAGAACCTCGTGCACGCGCGCGGACTGCTGCCCGATTGGGTTCCGTCGCCGCCCCATGCCGGCGTGCTCGACAGCTTCTTCGTGTGGCACACGCAGCTGTCGCGCTCGAGCAAGCTCGACCTCGCCGCCGTGGCATTCGCCATCGCGATGTTGTCACTGGCGGCGAGCATCGCGTTCGGACTCGTTTCCGCGCGGTATCTCACCGGCTTGGCGAGCGCGGTCTGGCTCGCGCTGCTGGCGTCGATCGCTTTCGATCCCTCGCGAGCCGCCGACCGCGAGGGCGTCGTCGTCGCTCGCGAGGTGCTCGCACGCGCCGCCGACTCCATCAACGCTCCCAGTCGATTCGGCGACCCCCTGCCCTCCGGCACCGAGCTGCGGATCCTCGAAGATCGGGGCGGCTGGCTCCAAATCGAGCTCTACAACGGCCGCAACGCCTGGGTCGTCTCGTCCGCCGTCGAGCGAATCGCCCCACACGACGGCTGAGCGCCGTCCCGGCCGGGCGGGAACGCCCGCGAACGACGAGCGCCGGCCCACAGGGGCCGCTCAGCCGCGATTCGCGATCTTCCCCCAGGTGTCGCGCAGCGTGGCGGTTCGGTCGAACACGAGCGTGTCGCTCGAATCGGGGTCGACGCAGAAGTAGCCGTTGCGTTCGAACTGATAGCGCCGCCCCGGCTCCGCTCCGACGACGCTGGGCTCGATACGGCAATCCACGAGCACCTCGAGCGAGTCGGGATTCAGGTTGTTGCGAAAGTCCTGACCCGGCTCGACGTCGAGCGGATCCTCGACATCGAAGAGCCGATCGTAGAGCCGCACTTCGGCCGTCACCGCGTGCTCGGCGGATACCCAATGCAGCGTACCCTTCACCTTGCGGCCGTCGGGCGCATCGCCGCCGCGTGTGGCGGGGTCGTAGCTGCAGCGCAGCTCGACCACTTCGCCGGTCGCATCCTTTACGACATCGGTGCAGGTGATGAAGTAGGCATACCGGAGACGCACCTCCCGGCCCGGCGCGAGGCGGAAGAACTTCTTCGGAGGATCCTCGAGGAAATCATCGCGCTCGATGTAGAGCACGCGCGAGAACGGCACCTCGCGCGTACCCGCCGAAGCATCCTCGGGATTGTTGACCGCGGGCAGCATCTCGCTCTCGCCCTCGGGGTAGTTCTCGATCACGACCCGCAGCGGCCGCAACACGGCCATCACCCGCGGCGCGGTCCGGTTCAGATGCTCGCGCACGGAGAACTCGAGGCGTTCGAGCTGGATGGTGTTGTCGCGCTTGGCGATGCCGATGCCGTCGCAGAAGTTCCGAATCGCCTCCGCGGGGTAGCCGCGGCGCCGCATTCCCGAGAGGGTGGGCATGCGCGGATCATCCCAGCCGTTGACGTAACCGCCGTCGACGAGTCGCCGCAGCACGCGCTTGCTCATTACCGTGTAGCTCAGGTTGAGACGCGCAAACTCGATCTGCTGGGGGTGACACTCGGCTTCGAGCTCGTCGAGCACCCAGTCGTAGAGCGGCCGGTGATCGGTGAACTCGAGCGTGCACAACGAATGGGTGATGCCCTCGATCGAGTCCGAAAGGCAATGAGCGAAGTCGTACATCGGGTAGATGCACCACTCGCTGCCGGTGCGATGATGCGGCGCCTTGTGGATCCGATAGAGGATCGGATCGCGCATCGCGATCACGGGTGAAGCCATGTCGATCTTCGCCCGAAGCACGCGCGTGCCGTTCTCGAACTCGCCCTCACGCATCCGCTCGAACAGATCGAGATTCTCCTCCACCGAGCGCTCCCGGAACGGGCTGTTCCGGCCCGGCTCGGTGAGCGTGCCGCGATAGGCGGTGTGCTCTTCCGAGCTGAGATCGCAGACGTAGGCCTTGCCCGCTCGAACCAGCCGAAGCGCGCATTCGTGGAGCTGCGGGAAATAGGCGGAGGTGTAGTACTCGGATTCACCCCAGTCGAAGCCCAGCCAGCGGACGTCCGCCTTGATCGACTCGACGAATTCGCTCTCTTCCGCAGCGGGGTTGGTGTCGTCGAAGCGCAAATAGCAGACGCCGCCCGGATTCTCGGATGCGATGCCGAAATTCAGGCAGATCGACTTGGCGTGACCGATGTGGAGATAACCGTTCGGCTCGGGCGGAAAACGCGTAACGACCCGCCCGCCGTGCTTCCCGCTCGCGAGATCCTCCGCCACGATCGTTCGGATGAAATCCTTTCCGGGAGTGTTCTCGTCGTTGGACATGGGTGCATCGCCTAGAGATGTCGGGAACGGGGACGGGGACGGGGACGGGGACGGATCGTACGGATTCTCGCAGCGAAGATCCGCGCGGCGAACCGGGCGGTCCGGCGAGCCGCCGGGTGGCGCGGGCGGGCGTCACTCGACTCATTCATCCTCTTCGTCGCGGGCCCCCATCTCCTCTTCGGCTTCGTCCTTGGCGGCCATCGCCCTGCGCTCCGCCTCGCTCATGTCCATCTGCTTCGGATCCATCGGAACCGCCTCTTCCACCGCCGGTGAAAGGCCGCGCTCTTCGCGATCACCGCCGCATCCGAGCATCGGCAACGAGCCGACCAGGATCAACAACGACATCACGGGAATCGATCGCTTCATGTCCGTGCCCTCCCTCCATGGGTTTCGCCCATCTTAACGAAATACGGCGCCACCCGAGCCCAACCGCTCGAAGTCGTCGTGGCGACGCGGCCGACGCATCGGATCGACGCCGGTTTCGGCGCTAGCCCGCGGCGGGGCGCCCGCGCGACAGGCGCAGCGCGAGAAAGACTGCGAAAGCCACGGCGGCGATTCCGATCAGCCACAGGAAATTCGACACGACGGCAAGCGCGGCCACCGCGGCTGCGAGGAGCGCCCCCACCACGCAATAGCGCCAGTCGAAGTAGACTCCGGCCAGGAAAGTCGCCAGCGCGAGCGACAGCAGCGTGACGGTGCCCGCGGCGGCTTCGCTCATGCTCCCGGTCGCCTGCAACAGGAACACCAGACACACCGCGACCGCGAGCGCGACCCAGTGCAGGATCTGACGCCGCACGACTCCGCCCGCCGTCATCCCGCCCGCGCGCGCACTCGTCCAACTCGAAAACAGGCTGACGGCGCCGAAAATCGGAACCATCACCAGCCAGTAACGGAAAGCCTTCGGCGGCGAAATCTGGGAGACCGCAACACCGATCGCCGAGAGGCCGAGCAACGCCAACAACACGAGTTCCTGCACTGCGGGGCCGTGGGATGTCCTCGGATCGAACCCGGGGCCCGGATCGGGTTCTGTGTTGGCCATGGCAACTCCTCGATGAATCGGACGCCTCGCGACTTCGGAGGCGCGAAGCCGAGTATACCCTTGCGGCCGCAACCCGACGTCGCGAGGGCGGGCCGGCAGGTGCAGACCGGCTCCGGGGACCGCAACACGGACTCGCAGAGGGGCCGGCGGGCCCGGCGGGCCGAGATCCCGGCCTACCGGGTCGAAGCTCCGGGGCCGGGCGATTCCCGGTTCGCGGAGGCCTCCGCATCGATTCGCTGCAGCATCTCGGACGGCCCCGGCGCCCCCGGTGGCGCGAGCGCCGCGAGTTCCTTCGCGAACTTCCGAGCGCGCTTCCAATCCTCGTCTTGCATGTAGAGGATCGCGAGCGCGCGCACGATGGCCGGATCGCGCGGATCGATCTCACGCGCGGCCAGCAACGACCGCTCCGCATCGTCGTGTCGCCCCAGATGCTGATAGGCGAGCGCCAGGTTGTAGCGAACCCGCGCGCGGCCGGGAAGCCGATCCGCCGCCATCGCGATCGATGTCGCCGCTTCGTCGAGACGTCCGTCCTCGGCCAGCAGCAGGCCGAGCGAATAGTAGAGTTCGCCGTTCTCCGGAAACCGCTCGAGCGCTTCTCGCAAGGTCCGTTCGCCGTCGCGATTGCGCCCGCTTTCGTTGTAGAGGGCAGTCAGATTGAAATAGGCGGGCAGGAAATCCGGATCGAGCGCGATCGCGGTTCGGTAGCTCCGCTCGGCCGCATCGACGTCGCCCTGCTGGGTTTGCAGCACGCCGAGATTCAGATGGGCGCCCGGCGTATCCGCGACGGCCTGTTGAGCCGAAACGAATTCGCGGATTCCGCGCGCACGAGCGCGTTGCTGCGACGCGTCGAGTCGCTCGGACGGCACGCCGGCCAGCAGGCGCGCGGCGACGATTCGCACCGCGCGGAGCGGATCGTCGAGCAGCGGCGCGACGATCGGCACGCGTTGCTCCGCGGGCAACCGATCGAGACCCGCGAGCGCGGCCGCGCGCACCATCGGCGAGTCGTCGCGGGTCGCCCCCACGATCGCCCCGAGCGACTCGGGTCCGTTTCCGAAGCGTTCGAACAGCTCCAACGCCGTCGCGCGCACGATGTCCGGCAGCTCTTCGTCTTCCACGAGCGCCGCGAGTCCCGGCACGATCTCGCGGTAGCCCGCGCGTGCCGCCGAGATCACGACGCCGTAATGGAAGCCCTGACGGCGCTCGGGGCCGTACCACTCCGCGACCGTCTGCGCGGCCCACTCGATGCTGCGATCTTCGTGGCAGCCGTTGCACGCATTCGGCGTTCCGATCGCCGCCGACAAATCGGGGCGCGGCACCCGCAGGCTGTGATCGTGGCGCGCATCGACCTGCATGAAGTACTTCGCGGGCATGTGGCACGCGACGCACTCGGCGCCGGCCGACCCCTCCGGGTGGAAGTGGTGCCGAGGGGAATCGTAGATCTTCGCGGTCAGGCTCGGGAAACGCGGGTCCGGCGTCTCCTGATGACAGCGTGTGCACAATGCATTCCCCTCGGCGCGCAAGCCGAGTCCATGCGGCTCGTGGCAGTCGCTGCAGCGCACGCCCTGCCGATACATTCGGCTCTGCACGAACGAACCGTAGACATACACCTCGCCGTCGACCTGGCCGTCGGCATGGTAGAGACCCTCGCGCAGCGGTTCCGGCATGTAATGATCGAGGAACGGCTCGCCGATGAGGGCCGCATCACTGACCTTGTGCCGCCGTGAATGGCACGGCGCGCAGACCTCGACTTCCTGCTTCGAAGTTCGCGCCGCGAAGTCGACGACCAGCGCCGTGTCCCCGGCCGGCCGCGAGCCGGAATCGGCCCACGCCACGTGACGGCTGCCGGGCCCGTGGCACGCCTCGCAGCCGACATCGAGATCCGACCAGGTCGTCTCGTAGGCGTCCGAAGCGAGGTCGTAACCGCGTCGGAGATTCGTCGAGTGACAGTCGGCACACATCGTATTCCATCGCTGGCTTCGGCCCGTCCAGTGCAACGCATCGTCGGGCGGGATGCGCTCGTCGGGGTAGAGATCGAACCAGCGCCGCTCACGCGTGTCCCAGGCGATCGTCAGGCTCTGCAGCCGACCGTTCGGAAATTCGACCAGGTACTGCTGCAACGGGTCGACGCCGAATGTGTACTTCACCCGGAAATCCCCCATTGCGCCGTCCGGTCCTTCGGTATGGACCCAGTAGCCGCCGTCGCGCACGAAGAAGCGGGTCAGGATCGGGAAGCTGCCGAAATGCGCGTCGTCGAAGTCGCCCAGGACCGTGGCTTCAGTGGCGGGCTCCATCGCCCGATCGTGATGCGAGCCCCGCCATTTCGCGTGTTGCTCGGCGTGGCAACGCCCGCACTCGTCGCTGCCCACGAAGTTCGGCGCAGCCGCCGGAATCGTCGCGGTCTTCCCGCTGCCCGTGTCCACCGGGGCATCGGAATCGCATCCGACGAGGACGAAGAACGCGACGAGCGCCGCACGACGAACGATCCGCCGCCGTCCGAACGACGGCAACTCCCCCCTTCGCGTTTCGAATTCGCCCGAGCCAACCGCCACCCGCTCTCCCCGAATCGGCCCCGCTGGACCACCGACCCGATGGTACGCGAGTCGCAATCAGCCGGCCGCTTGGTACCACTTGGCGGGAATCGGCCGCTTTTGAAACGATCACCGTTCCGGTATTCTCCGGCGGCGACGCTCGCGAGTGGGCGGAGCGATCCGACCCATGAACGCAGGCGTGCAGCTTGCGAAAACCGAAGACAACGGAGAATGCGATGCCCCCGATCGGAGCGATCGAGCACCGAATCGCCGTGTCGATTGCGACCGCGTTGCTGCCGATCGCGCTCGCAATCGGCTGCGGCGGCGACCCCACGCCACCTCCTCGCCCCGCGCAGCCGGTCAAGATCCTGACGGTGCCCGGCGCCGGATCGAACGTCGCCTTCGAATATCCCGGGGAAGTCTCGGCGAATCAACGCGCCGAGCCCGCCTTCGAAGTGCCGGGAAAGATCATCGACTTCCCCGTCATCGAGGGCCAGGCCATCGCCGAGGGAGACATCATCGCGGCGTTGGATCCGCGCGATTACCAGGCCGAACTCGACCGCGCGAAGGCCAACTTGAGCAAGGCAGCGACCGACGTCGATCGCTATCAAATCCTCTTCGACAAGGGCGTGAGCCCGAAGACGGACCTCGAGAGCGCGCGACGCCGCTACGACGTCGCCGTCGCGGAACACAGCAAGGCCGAGAAGGCCGTCGAGGACAGCACGTTGCGCGCCCCGTTCAGCGGCACCGTGGCGAAGAAGCTGGTGTCCGACTTCGAGAACGTCCGAGCCAAGCAGTCGATCATCATTCTCGAAGACGAATCGACGCTGCAGGTCGAGATCGGGATTCCCGAGCAGGACTACGGCCAGATGAAGCCCGGGCTCACGAACGAGGAGAGAACGCGGCGCTCCAAACCCAAGGTGACGATCAGCTCGATTCCAGGGCGCAGCTTCGACGCGTACGTGAAGGAGTTCACCACCACGGCGGACCCGGTCACGCGGACCTTCACCGCGACCCTCGCGTTCAGCCCGCCCGGTGACGTCAACATCCGACCCGGCATGACGGCGAAAGTCGTCATCTCGCCACCCACGCTTCCCGGGGAGGAAGGCGCGGTCCTGATCCCGGCCCGCGCGCTGCTCACCGATCCGGAGGGCCAGGCCTTCCTCTGGAAGATCGACCCCGAGACGCTCGTCGCGTCACGCAGCGATGTGGTCGCCGGATCGCTGTCGGGCCAGGACGTGACGATCCTGCAGGGGCTCGAGCCGGGCGATCAGATCGCCGTATCGGGTGTCCACAAGCTTTCGGACGGCATGGTCGTCCGAAAGTTTGGGAAATAGCCGAGCGATCGTCGCATGAACATCGCCAAATTCGCCATCGAGAACCGCGTCGTCACGCTCGTACTCACCTTCGTGATGCTCGGCGGCGGCATGATCGCCTTCCAGGGACTGAGCCGACTCGAAGACCCCGAATTCACGATCAAGGACGCGTTGGTCATCACGCCCTACCCCGGCGCGTCCGCCAGGGAAGTCGAGGAGGAAGTCACCGACGCGATCGAAATGGCCGTGCAGGCTCTCGGCCAGCTCAAGAAGCTCGAATCGAAGTCGGAACGCGAACTGTCGACGGTCACGGTCACCGTCAAGGATCGCTACGACAGGGAAAAGCTGCCGCAGGTATGGGACGAGCTGCGGCGCAAGGTCGGAGACGCACAATCGCTGTTGCCGCCCGGCGCCGGCCCATCACTCGTCATCGACGACTACGGCGACGTCTTCGGTATCTTCATTGCCCTGTTCGGCGACGAATACTCCTACGCGGAACTCAAGGAATTCGTCGACGTGCTGCGCCGCGAGCTCTTGCTGGTAAAGGACGTCGCGAAGATCGAGACCTTCGGTGAGCGCGTCGAAGCCATCTACGTCGACTTCAATCGCGACCGGATGTCACAACTCGGCATCCCCGCCAGCGCAATCGTCGACCAGCTCCGCCAGAAGAACGTCGCCGCCCCGGCGGGGCACGTGAAGGTCGGCCCGGAATTCATCTCGATCGTTCCGACCGGCTTGATCGATTCGGTCCGGGACTTCGAATCCCTTTTGATCAGCCAGGGCTCCGACAAATCGGTCTACCTTCGCGACGTTGCCACCGTTCGACGCGCCTACGTCGAGCCTCCGACCCAGATGATCCGCTACGACGGCAAGTCCGCGATCGGACTGGGCATCTCGACCGTGTCCGGCGGAAACGTCGTGACGATGGGCCAGGCGCTGAAGGAGCGCATGGAAGAGCTCGCACCGGTCACGCCGCTCGGCATCGAAGCGGGCCTGGTTTCGGTCCAGTCCGACGCCGTGACGATTGCAATCGAAAGCTTCGTCGTCAGCCTGCTGCAGGCCGTGGCCATCGTAATCGTCGTGCTGCTCTTCTTCATGGGGCTGCGCAGCGGACTGCTGATCGGCTTCGTTCTGGTCCTCACCATCTCCGGCACCTTCATCTTCATGGGTCCGATGGGGGTCGCGCTGGAACGCATCTCGCTGGGCGCGCTCATCATCGCGCTCGGCATGCTGGTCGACAACGCCATCGTGGTGGTCGACGGGGTCCTGATACGCCAGCAACGCGGGGAGGATGCCAAGGAAGCCGCGATCGCGGTCGTGAAGCAGAGCGCCATCCCGCTGCTCGGCGCGACGGTCATCGCGATTCTCGCATTCGCTGCGATCGGGACCTCGCAGGACAAGACCGGCGAGTTCTGCCGCTCGTTGTACCAGGTGGTGCTGGTCTCGCTCGGACTCAGCTGGGTTACCGCGGTCACCGTGACACCGCTTTTGTGCGTGATGTTCCTGCCTGCACCCGAGACCGCCGAAGACGGCGAAGACCCGTACGACGGAGCACTGTACCGGGGCTACAGGAATTTCGTGAGTCGTTGCATCCGGCGGCGCTGGATCACCGTCGGAATCGTCGTCGCCATGTTCTTCCTGGCGCTGCGCGGCTTCGGCTACGTCGACCAGTCGTTCTTTCCGCCGTCGACGCGTCCGCAATTCATGGTCGACTTCTGGTTGCCCCAGGGAACCCATATCGACGATACCCGGAGCCAGGTCGAATCGGTCGAGGAGTATCTGCTCGGACTCGAAGGGGTGACGCACACCACTTCGCTGATCGGCCAGGGCGGGTTGCGCTTCCTGCTCACCTACGGACCCGAAAAGAAGAATTCGGCCTACGCACAACTCCTGGTCGATGTCGAAGACTCGGAACTCATCGATCGCCTCGCTCCGGAGATCGAAGCCCACCTTGCCGAGAACTATCCCGACGCCCTGTCGTTCACCTCGAAGTTCGAACTCGGACCGGGTTCCAACGGCAAGATCCGGGCGCGGATCAGCGGCCCGGATCCAGTCGTGCTGCGGCGGCTCGCCGACGAGGTCGTGTCCATCTTCCAGGCGGATTCGAACGCCAAGGGCATCCGCACGGACTGGCGCCAGCGCGTCAAGGTGATCGAGCCGGTCCTCGCCGAGGAGCAGGCCAGCCTGAACGGCATCAGCCGGGCCGACGTCGCCCGGACGTTGTTGGAAGGATTCGAGGGTGCGACGGTCGGTCTCTACCGCGATCGGGACCTGCTGCTGCCGATCGTCATGCGTGCCGCGGACGAACAACGCCTCGACGTCGCCAGCCTGCTGAGCATCCAGATCTGGAGCCCGGCCGCGCAGGCGATGATTCCGATGCGCCAGGTCGTCTCCGAATTCCGCACGATTTCCGAAGACGAAATCATCATGCGACGAGACCGCAAACCGACCGTCACGATCTTCGCCGATCCGAAGACCGGCCCGGCAACACGGCTCTTCGACCGGCTCCGCCCGCAGGTGGAGGCGGTCCCGCTGCCCACGGACTATGCCCTCGAATGGGGCGGCGAATACGAAGACAGCGCCGACGCAAAGGGGCCGCTGCTCGCGAGCCTGCCGGTCTTCGTCCTGATCATGCTCGTCGTCACGGTGTCGCTGTTCAACTCCCTCAAACAGCCCGCGATCATCTGGCTGTGCGTGCCGTTGGCGATCATCGGGGTGACACTCGGCTTGCTGCTGACCGGTCAGCCCTTCGGCTTCATGGCATTGCTCGGATTCCTGAGCCTGATGGGTATGTTGATCAAGAATGCGGTGGTGCTGATCGATGAAATCAATCTGCAGCTATCCGAGGGCAAGGAGTTGTTCCCGGCCATCCTGGACTCGGGCACCAGCCGGCTTCGCCCGGTCGCCATGGCGGCATCGACGACGGCGCTCGGGATGATTCCGTTGCTCATGGATGCGTTCTTCGTCTCGATGGCGGTGACGATCATCTTCGGATTGATCTTCGCCACGCTGCTGACGATGGTCGTGGTGCCGGTCCTGTACGCGATCTTCTACGGCGCATCCGCAACCGGTCGTTCCTGAGCTCCGAGCCCGACCTTCGCCCCGCGCCCGCTCCCGCAGGTCAGTCGAGCCCGCGGTGGAGCAACAGGATCCGCCGCACTTCCTCGATCGCGTCGGGATGATCCTGCACCGAGTGGTGGGATCGCACCACCAGCTCCGAAACGGCTTCTTCGATGTGTGCGCTCGAGTATTCGACCACGCCATCGTCGTCCATCGCGACCGGGCCGTGGCCCTTCACCGCGACGATCGAATGAGCCGGGATCCCGTCCGACACCGGCAACGAAGCCAGGACCTTTATCAGCGTGTTGCCGGGCGTCATGTTGTCCACGCTGCTCGGCAGGCGTTTCAGGCCCTGCACCCGGAAAGCACTCGGCTCGTTGTTCAGCAGGTCGATCCCGATCCGTCCCAGATGGCTCGGCAGCTTCACGAGGCTCGCGAGCCAATGTGCGATCCGGTTGCCGGCCACGAAACTTCCGCGGTGCGGCGTGGCGATGAAGACGACGCGCCCCACGTACGGCTCCGGCTTCAGGAAGAGCGCGTCCGCGAGCAATTTCCGCGTCGCGGGCGCGACCTTCAGCTCGTCCAGGGGTACGCGGCTCACCTGATCCCAGTACCGCGTTCCCGAATCGACCGTGGCCATCTTGACGAGCAATCCCCCCTGGCTGTGGCCGATCAGCACCATGTCGCGCAGTGCGGGATCCGTTCCTTCGGGATCGAAACGCTTCAGCGCGTCGCGAATGGATTCGCGCAGCAGCAACGCCGAGTACGCCACCGGATTGCCGGTGTCGTAACTGAAGAACCAGAACTGGTAGTTCGCACGAATGCGCGGGTCGCTTTCCAGGTCGTTCAGCATGTCGGCCCAGCGACCGGCGCTGGAGGCGGTTCCGTGCACCAGCACGACCGGTGTGCGACCGCGCACGTACGGGCGGAGTCCCAGCAGCCGGGTCTCTTCGTGCGTCAGGTCTCCGAAGAGGAACCCCTTGTATTCGCGCTCCCAGATCGACGATTCGGCGAGCATGTAGGCGAGGTGAGCGGTCCTCTCGAGTTCGAGCGGCACCTCGCGCCCTTCGATCTCGACCACCTCCTCCTCGAAGCCGATGCGGAGTTCGAGCACGCCTTCGATGCTCTCGCCGTGGAGCTGTTGTCGCGGGGCGTCGATGCGGAGCAACGCGTTGAGCGGAACCTTGACGTTCCGCGGCAGGAAGTCGCTGGCGTACGCCTCCGGATTCGACGGCGGTGCGTCCGCGGCCAACGGCGCGCCGATGCCGGACTGGCGGTAGCGGTTGCGCAATCCGCGGATCTCCAGCTCCGCGGCCGGCACGAAGCGCGTGAGATGACGTGCGCCCCAGTTCCGACTCGTCGCGTCGAACGCCACCGCGAGCTTTCCGAACGGCAGGACGTGCGTCGCGGTCTGCAACATCACCTCACCACCGGCTTCGCTCGCAAAGCCCGCGGTCAAGCCGCGGTTGTAGAGATCGCATGCCAGCCGATAACGCGGGTCGTAGGGACTCGGAGTGTGCGCGTCGTCTTCGGGAAACAGGAACGCGTAGGCGTAGATCGCCGAAGCGAGAAAGTACGCCCGGTCGCCGCCGGTCTCGGCTTGCCGGAACGACGCCTCCGCGAGTGCGAAGAGGACGTCCGGCCGAGGCTGCGGCTGAGCCCGCATGACTTCGTGCATGGCGGCCAGCGCCCGAACCGGCTCGGCGTCGAGCAGTTCGCGGAGATCGTGGTGTTCGAACGCGATCACGGTCGGCTCGCTCAATCGTCCGCTCGAAAGCACGTTCCGAGTGAGCGTCCGGTGCACCGTGCGCGGGTCGACGCGACTGACGCCGACCGGAGTCGCGCAGCCCGTCGCCAACAACACGAGGCAGAGCAGATACGTCGGCGATTTCGTCGCAATGCGGAGCAAGCGGCCTTCTCCCACGAAGTGCAGCAAGCTACACGCCAGGCTCCGACGGTTCCAGTCGGCCGCGCTCCGCCGGTCCGCCTACAAGGCCTTCTTCAGGATCTCGGCGATGCGCACGGCGGCGTGCCCGTCCCAGAGCGGCGGGGCCTGCCCGCTACCTGCCGCGCCGGCCAGGACGCGACGGTATGCCGACACGATTCGCTCGGGGTCGCGACCCGCCAGCTGATTGGTTCCCATCTCGACGGTCACCGGCCGCTCGGTGTTCTCCCGCAAGGTGATGCAGGGCACTTCCAGGATCGTCGTCTCCTCCTGGATTCCACCGGAGTCGGTCAGGACGACGCGCGCGGACGCCAGCAATCTCAGGAAGTCGAGGTAGCCGATCGGGTCGACCATCCGCAGGCCGCGCAGGCCGGCGCGGTCGGCGAGACCGAACCGCTCGAGCTTGTCGCGGGTTCGCGGGTGGGCCGGGAAGATCACGGGCATGTCCGACTGGACGACTTCGAGGGCGTCGAGCAGGCCGGAGAGGACTTCCGGATCGTCGACGTTGGAGGGACGGTGGAGCGTGAGCAC
>Ga0055476_10000045_pt1 | contig 24591 bp, 18 predicted proteins | sample Muzzi_CordC_D2_FD_57682 | JGI IMG/M metagenome (GOLD analysis project Ga0055476, IMG submission 57682) | Wetland microbial communities from San Francisco Bay, California, USA, that impact long-term carbon sequestration - Muzzi_CordC_D2 | ecosystem: Environmental > Aquatic > Marine > Wetlands ... | reverse complement strand
ACTGGCGCAGGGGGACCTGGACAAGGCCAGCCAAACCCTGGCGGATGCGCTCGAAGTCTATCCTGACCAGGCGGAATTACTGTTGCTTGGCGGGAACATTGCCCGGCAGTCGGGCGATATGGCTGCGGCAGTTGCCGCCTATCAGCGCGTCATCGAACTGGATCCCCCGGACTTCGTTACCGTATATGGCCGCAATGCACGCCTGGAACTGGCGCAGCAACAGATACTTGACGGTCAGCTGGACAAGGCGGAGGAGACCATCCGGCCGCTATACCGGCGCAACGCCAACGACCCCTACCTGAATTACCTGGGTGGCGTGCTGGCATTCTCCCGGGGCGAATATGACCAGGCCGAGGCGCTCTTGCTCAAGGTCATGAAACTGGTTCCGGAGCACAATCCGACCCGGCTGTTGTTCGGTGCGGTCAATTTTGCACAACAGGATTACGAGCAGGCCGTCTACTTTCTCGCCAAGTACCTCGATGCGGTACCCGGTAACCGGGAGGCGCGCAAGCTGCTGGGACGCAGCTACCTGATGCTGGGTCAGTATGAAGCCGCGCACAGGGTCCTCCAGTCCGCCCTGTCTGACAATGTCGATGATGCCGAACTGCTGGCACTGGTCGGCCTGTCTGAATTGCGCCGTGGCGACACGGCCACAGGGATTGCCGGGCTTGAACAGGCGGTTGCGGCTGACCCCAAGAGCGCTGCCCTGCGGAGCCAACTGGCCAGGGCCTATCTCGCGACCGGTGAAACGGGGCTGGCGATTCAGGAACTGAAGGGCGTCCTGGCGGGAGATGGTCAGCAAAAGGGAGCCGAGTCCCTGCTGGTACTGGCCAACCTGCAGTCCGGCAGCTTTGACCAGGCGATCCACATCGCGCTGGATATGGTGAAACAGTATCCTGATGATCCGGCGGTGATTACGCTGGCCGGCAATACCTTTGCCCTGACCGGGGATGCGCAGGCCGCACGCCGTTATTTCCTGGAAGCCCGCGCCCTGGCGCCGGATTCCCTGCCTGCTGGTCTGGCGCTGGCGCGGCTCGAGGAGCGGGATGGCAATACAGCCGCGGCGGTTGCCATCTATGAGGATCTGGTCAAGAACAGCGATCAACCCTTTGTGCCAATGCTGGTCCTGGCGCGTATCGCGGAGCACGAGGGTGATCAGCAGGGCATGCTTGCGTGGCTGGAAAAGGCCAGGGCAAGTGCGCCACAGGAGATCGGGCCGCGCACTGCGCTTGCGGAGTATTACCTGCGCGAGAAACAGCCGGGAAAGGCACAACTGCTGCTGGCCGAGGCCGGCAGGATCGCGCCGAAGCATCCCGATGTGCTTGTTTTGCATGGGCGAATTCTGCTGGCTGAAGGCAAGTACCGGGAGGCCCTGCAGCCGTTGCGGACCTTGCTGGAGCGGGAACCGTGGTCAGTGGCTGGCCGCATCCTGCTTGCCGAGTGCTACCTGGAACTGGGCCAGCCCGGAAATGCCCGCAAGCAGCTGGTCGATGTGCTCGAACAGCACCCCGAATCCGTTCCGGCGCTGGCGCTGATGGCACGCCTGGAGATCCAGGCGGGCAATATTGACCAGGCACAGGTTTACTGCAGCCATATCCAGCAGCAATACCCGGAACTGTATCTCGGCTATGAACTGGAGGGTGACGCCCGCATGGCTGCCGGTGACCTGTCCGGTGCGCGTGCGGCCTACCTGGAGGCTCGGGAGAGAAAACCTTCCGGCGAACTGGCAATCAAACTGGCGCGTACTGAAACCCGCTCCGGCAACCCGGGCGCAGCCGCCAGGACGCTCGAAGACTGGCTGGGTGAGCACGCCGGAGATGTCCGGGTACGGCAGTTTCTGGGTGACGCCTATCAGGGCATGGGGCAGGATGACAAGGCCATCCAGGCCTATGAGCAGGTGCTGGCCGCGGAACCGCAAAACCAGGTTGCATTGAACAATCTGGCCTGGTTCTACATGCTGGCCGATAATCCGGCGGCCCTGCCGCTTGCCGAACGCGCCTATCGGGCCGATTCAACCAACCCCGGTGTGCAGGATACCTATGGGTGGCTGCTGGTGCGTGACGGACAGGTTGCCCGGGGGCTTGGCTTGCTGCGCCAGGCTATAGCGAAATTGCCCGACGTGCCCGAGGTGCGCTACCACTATGCGGCAGCGCTCTACCGGTCCGGCGACCGGGAGCAGGGCCGCCACCTGATCAGTGAGTTGTTGCAGGGACATGCGAACTTTGCCGGGCGTGAAGCGGCGCTTGTCCTGCTGGAGAAATAGCCTGCGGATTTAGCGGCAAAAAAACCGCGCGGGTGCGCGGTTTTTTTGGGGTCTGCCGGTTATATCAGGCAGATTTTCTCAGGTGCCGTGCTGCGCCGATACCGACCAGACCCAGGCCGAGCAGCGCAATGGTGGCAGGCTCGGCAGCGGAAGCATTGGCAGTGTTCTGGCTCGAGAAAGTCGCGCCGGACTGGCTGTATGTCCAGGTCGCGGTCGTATCGGTGTAACCGGTGGCGCTGAAGTAACCGCTACCGTTGAGTACCAGGTTCATGAAATTGTTGGAAATTGTGTCCCCGCTTGTGGCGGTAACGCTGGTCAGGGTGAAGCTGTAGTCAATACCGCCCTGGGAAATCGACCAGAGGGTCTGGGGGGTGCTGGTATACATGAAGTCATACAGTGTCAGCGTCCCCAGCGGGTCGGTTGTGGCCGTGGAGATTCCACCCAGGGTTGCGAAGGTGCCGGTCGGTGTCCAGGGATCAACAGTGCCATTGCTGAAATCCATGCCGGTGGAGTAGGTGCCATTGTTGAGTACGGTGCTGGGGCCCGCGATATTGATGCTACCCGTGATGGCAGTGGCTGCAGCACTGCCCGAGAGTACCAGCAGGGCGATTCCAGCGAATGTCTTGAAGATGCTTTCCATGATAACGATACCCCTTGTGTATAAACTGTTGTGTAATCTCGAGTGGGTTAGTGCTAAATTAACCCTTCGTGACCGGCTTGCAGCCTCGACTCAGCAATATGCGGACCATGTCGTGTAACGTCCTGAGTTTAGTAGGGAAGATGGTTCTCTGGCGGAGTGCGGCATCCATGATGTGTAAACTATCATGACGGTTGTGCTCCGGCCAATTGTCGATGTTAACGTGTGATTTCTGATCAGTTGTAGATAGTTAATTTAAGTCAATTGGTTAGGTGTTGAGTTTGGTGTGATAAAAATTCTGACACTCAGGTGTGAGTGCAGATCACAATCCGATTGTTTCAGGTCGGCTCCGGCCCCGGGTTTGACCGCGATGACACAGAAGGACGAGTTAGTTGGCGACGGGGTCATGGAAGTCTTGAGGGTGTAGCAGGGTGGACAGGGAGTTTGCAGTACCAGGAGAGTTTGACAGCCGATGATTTCCATTCACGAACAGGTCAATGAGATATATGCCTACCTGCATGGTCTGTGGCGGTATCGCTGGTCCGCGCTGCTGATCAGCTGGCTGGTGGCCATTGTCGGATGGCTCGGAGTCTACGCGCTGCCAAACGAGTATTCAGCCAAGGCGGCGGTGCATATCGACGCCACCTCGATCATGCAGCCCCTGCTGCGCGGCCTGTCGGTAGACACCAATCCGGAAGAGGAAATCAATGTCATGACGCGGGTCCTGCTGAGCCGGGAGAACCTGCTGTCTGTATTGCGCGAAACGGACATGGATCTCGGGGCAAACACCCAGGAGGAGCGGGAAAACCTGGTCATGAAGCTGGGAAAGGCAATCAAGCTGAATAACATCAGCGCCCGTAAGTCCAGGTCCCGTATCTACGAAATCAGTTACTCATCCAATTCAGCCCAGCAGTCGTACGCGGTGGTATCCACCCTGCTCAATACACTCATTGAAAATACGCTGAATGCCGGGCGCACCGACACGGTCATGGCCGAAGAGTTTCTGGATGAGCAGATCCGTGATTACGAAAAACGACTGGCGGTTTCAGAGGCGCGCATGGCCGAGTTCAAGAAGAAAAACGTTGGCTTCATGCCGGATGAGAAAGGCGGCTACTTTGCCAGCCTGCGTCGGGCCCAGGAAGAAATCGATGGCACCAAGTCCGCGCTGCGCCAGGCAAAACAGCGCTATTCGGAGCTGCGCAAGCAGTTGACCGGCGAGTCCCCCACACTCGGGAGCAGCAGCTACGCGCGATCAACCGCTGCAAAATTGCGCAGCTACCGGGAGCAACTGGCCGATCTCCTGACCCAGTACACGGAAGAGCACCCGGACGTCCAGGCGATGCGTGCAAGGATCGCCGACTTGCAGGCCAGTGGTGTGGACGACTCGGCAGGTCCAGCCGAGCCGGGCGACGATTCCAGCAACGAGTACAATCCGGTGTACCAGGAACTCAAGGTCCAGGAAAGCCAGGCCAGGATTGAAGTGAGCACGCTGCAGATCACACTGGCCGAAAAACAGCAGAAGCTCGAGCAGTTGCAGCAATCAATAGACATCATTCCCCAGGTCGAGGCGGACCTGGCGAAACTGAACCGCGATTATGAGGTTACCAAGCAGCGCTACCTGAGTCTGGTCGAGCGACGGGAGTCGGCCAGGATGGCCCAGAAAGTCGAGCAGAGTAACAACGATGTTGTGTTCCGGGTGATGGAAGCACCGGTGTGCCGCTGCTGCCATCCGGTCCGAACCGGCCGCTATTGCTGGCCGGCGCTCTGGCTGTGGCGCTGGGTGCGGGAGTCGGCTGGAGTATACTGATGTTCCTGCTGTATCCGACCTTCGTCGACTACAAGCAGCTGAAGAAAATGATCGACTTGCCGGTTCTCGGGGCGATCAGCCTGCAAATCGGTCCAGAGCAAGTGCGGTATCGGCGCCTGCATCTGACAACCTACCTGCTGGCGGTCATTCTGATGTTCAGTGCATTCGGAGCGGTTCTGTTCTACCAGCAGCAGGGATCAGACGAGATCAGGATGCTGTTGTCCGGGTTCGGTTTTTAGGACGAGCTGCGTGCTCGCAGTGAGGTTGACCCCGTAAATGGCAAGCAGACAAGGTGGCCTGAAACAGTGAAGTTTGAAAAAGTCATTCCCGTAAACGGCAGGGCGGCGGCAGTGAGCGCAGCCACGTCGCCAAATTCGGTCAACATCATCGGGCAGCTGCGTGAAAAGAATATGCTGGTGCCCGGCACCAAACTGGGCCCTGAAATTCGCAATGAATACCGCAGGATAAAACGCCCGCTGTTATCCAACGCATTCGGCAAGACGGCTTCACTGGTCGACAAGGGTAACCTGATCATGGTTACCAGTTCTGTGCCCGGCGAAGGCAAGACCTACAACTCGATCAACCTCGCGCTGGCCTTTGCCCAGGAACGCGATATCACCGTACTGCTGGTGGACTGCGACGTTACCAAGCAGGGTGTCAGCCGGATGCTGGGCGTTGAAAAGCGCCGCCCCGATTTGACCGACCTGCTTGCGAGCGAAAGCCTCTCCGTGGGCGAGGCCCTGCTGCGGACCGACGTGCCCGGTCTGGTATTGCTGCCGGCAGGCAAGCCCCATGAGTTCATCACCGAGATGGTCGCCAGCCAGCGTATGACCAGCCTTGTTGACGAGCTGGCAACCAGGTACCACGACCGGATCGTCATCTTCGATGCTCCCCCCCTGCTGTCAACACCCGAGTCGCAGGTGCTCGCCGGGCTGGTGGGGCAGGTGGTATTCGTCATCGAGGCCGGCGAGACCCCGTTTACCATCGTGCAGGAGGCGCTTGGCATGCTTCCCAAGGAGAAAGCCATTGGCCTGCTGCTCAACAAGAGCGAAAGCATCTCCAACCGCGGCGGCTACTATTACAATTACTACACTCCCTACGGAGATAAAGAAGGCTGATCGGCGCGGTAGCGTTTGGCTGACTCTCCGGTGCCGATGATTCGCAACGCGCTGACCGTTGACGTGGAAGATTACTTCCATGTATCAGCCTTTGCCGATGCCATCAGGCGCAGCGACTGGGATGACCGCCAGTTGCGGGTAGAGAATAACACGCAACGGTTACTGGAGCTGTTTGAAGGAAACGGCGTAAAGGCCACGTTCTTTGTGCTCGGATGGGTGGCCGAGCGGCTGCCGGCACTGGTTGCGGATATCGCGGCACGTGGCCATGAAGTGGCCTGTCACGGATACAGTCATCAGCTTGTCTACAACCAGACGCCGCAGCTATTCCGTGATGAAACCGTGCGCGCCAGGGATCTGCTTGAGGACATTGTCCAGCGGCCGGTGCGCGGATACCGGGCGGCCAGTTATTCGATTACGGAACGCTCGCGCTGGGCGCTGGATATCCTGGCCGAGGCCGGTTTTGTCTACGATTCGAGCATCTTCCCGGTGCATCATGACCGCTACGGCATTCCCGGCACGCCGCAACACCCGTATATCCTGGATACGCCGGCGGGACACAAGCTGGTGGAGTTTCCGCTGTCGACAGTCAGCCTCTTCGGGGCGCGGCTGCCCATCGCCGGAGGTGGTTATTTCCGACTCTACCCCTATTTTTTCTCCCGCTCCGGACTGGGGCGGATTAACCGGGGCGGGCGGCCCTTTATTTTCTACCTGCATCCCTGGGAGATAGATCCGCAGCAACCCCGGGTCAACGCCGGCTGGGTGTCGCGGTTCCGGCATTACAACAACCTGCACAAGTGCGAGGCAAGGCTGCAGCGGCTGCTGGCGGATTTCAGCTTCGGGACCGCTGATGATGTCCTCAGGGGGCTGGACCTGTTGCAGGCCTGATGGCCGGTTGCCTTTGTGGCCGGGCAGCGGCGTCCTGCACAACGGAAAGGAAATGCGCGGTAGATGATGCAATTGTTCTGGATCAGCCTGGCGCTGCTATTCTACATCTATGTCGGTTACCCCCTGCTGCTCGGCCTGCTCGGGATCGGCAAACGTACCGTGCATGGTGAGGTTGCTGAACTGCCGTCCGTATCCATCCTGATCGCTGCCTATAACGAGGCAGGAGATATCGAGGCAACGCTGCGTAACAAGCTTGCGCTGGACTACCCGCGTGACCGGATGGAGATCCTCGTCGTTTCGGATGAGTCAACCGACGGGACGGATGCCATCGTGGAGGAGGTGGCCGCTGCGGCGGATATCCCGGTAAAGCTCGTGCGGCAGCAGCCGCGCAGGGGGAAGACCGCGGGCCTGAACCTGGTCGTGCCGCAGGCCAGCGGGGACATCCTTGTTTTCTCTGATGCAAATTCCCTGTACGAGGCGCAGGCGCTGAGGCGCCTGGTCGCCTGCTTTGCGGACCCTGCTGTCGGCTACGCGACGGGGAAAATGGTCTATACCAACCCCGAGGGCGCGCTGCTGGGAGACGGCTGCAGCAGTTACATGAAATACGAAAACCGGCTGCGGGAACGGGAGACCCGGCTTGGTTCGGTGGTGGGGGTGGACGGGGGGATCGATGCGATGCGGCGCTCGCTGTATACGCCGCTGGCGGCCGACCAGCTGCCGGATTTTGTGCAGCCACTCAAGGTGGTCGAGCAGGGTTACCGGGTTGTCTACGCGCCCGATGCCCTGCTGATGGAGGCTGCACTGGGTAATGCCGGCAGCGAGTACCCGATGCGGGTGCGGGTGGCGCTGCGGGCGATGTGGGCACTGCATGACATGCGTGCCCTGCTGAATCCCTTCAGATACGGACTGTTTTCCCTGCAGCTTGTTTCACACAAGCTGCTCAGGTACCTCGCATTTATCCCCCTGCTGCTGGTTTTTATCACGAATATCCTGCTGTTGCCCGCCGGCCCGGTCTATCCGCTGCTGCTTTCCGGACAATTGCTGTTTTACTTCCTGGCGTGGCTCGGGTACCGCTCGGAAGGCAGGGGCGACAGTCCGCGCTATCTTGCACTGCCGTACTATTTCACCTTGCTCAACCTGGCTTCCCTGCACGCGGCCTGGCGCTACCTCAAGGGTGAAAAGCAGGTGATCTGGAAACCACGCGAAGGCTGATATAGGCGCAAGGCAGTTGCGCCTGACCGGTTGTGCTGCTCTTTACGGCGCATAAATTATGCTGCTGGACCTTGTTTAGGAGCAGTTCAGGTCCGGGCTGCAGCCGCTGATACTCAGTCTCGGCACGCTGGGCGATGGCGAGAAGCTGCTGCAGACGGGAGGGCGGACAGTCGATGCTGCTCTGGCAGGGACGACAGCAAGTCTGAACATGGATGTTATCGGCTGCTTGTTAAGGGAAGTGTTTTGAACTCTTTCTGAAATTCCCTCTGCAACCGGTTGAAACGTATCTTGGACTGCGTCTGATTTACATCAGGGGAAGCCCCATGCTCCCCGTGCTTGTAAGTTGCATCAGTGTGCTGGTTCCCTTGGAAGGCCCTGATGCAAGCGTTTGCCAGGCCGGCTGCCTGTAAAGATTACAAGCCTGCTGAATGCCCTCGATGAAACCTCGCATGAATGCATCGTATATCGAATTTGGGTGCCGATTTCCGGACGGCAGGTGTTGCACCACTTGAGAAACTAGCCGGGTGTCACAGATATGCCATATGTGATCACCTCACAATCACGGTTTCGTCAATACCGGGAACATTTGCGAAACAGATTGCCTGACACTGCGCGTTTTCCCGTGTCACATGCTGTTCTGATCCTGGGGTGCTGCCAAAAGATACTGTTCACATCATGATGCATTACGTGACACTGTAATTGGATTGCCTCGCGTACTAATTTAACAGTGAAACTGGCTGGAACCCATCGCTAAAGATCATGATTGCCAGCTGTTTATTTAACCTGCGGCGTGTGATGGCTGAGTAAAGTACAGTGGGAGCGCATCCAGTGATACCTCCCGCTATAGCGCATCCCTCACGGACTGCCAGGCCACAAGTTTGTTACAGCCCAGAATGTATCAATGCCGTTCTCGGTTTTCAGTGCCGACGTCACGGTGCACATGCAGACGCGGTGCTACCAGGACAACAATACGGTGCCATCGTCGTTTGCAGCCTGGATATAAGCGGTCTGGTGTATGTTGATCGGCGGGTTATCGTTCTCCTGATTGCCTGTATTGGGTCTCTTTCGCAAGGTCCTGCATGACATGATCAGGATCCCGTGTGACATTTGCGCCCTTATAGACAAATGCAAGTTTGCGAAAAAACTGCACTGATACAACGCTGTTGTCGATGTGATGTGAGTTCCGGTTCGGGATGTAGCGGTAATTGATGGCATCAGTCAGTTGCTTGAGCATTGCCATGGAAGTGCCGGTTTCTGCGCCATTGCTCCAGCCCCCTCCCATGCTATTCCAATATGACGTATACAAATCCTCAATCACATAGATGCCGTCGTCGGCTAGTAGCGGGAAAAGGGTTTCGAACGAGGCTATTACATGTGCGTTTTGATGGCTGCCATCGTCAATGATGATGTCAGGTGTTCCTATTTCTGATATCAGATTATTCAGAAACATCGGGTCACTCTGGTCACCCTGATATATTTTCAGGCGGTCTTCGTTCAGGCTTGTTTTGTCAACAATGTCGATACCGTAAATTGTGCTGTGTGGAAAATAATCACGCCACATGCGCAATGACTCTCCACCCGCATGTGGATCGTCAAAACCGCCTACACCGATTTCCAGTATCGTCAGCGCCTTCTTTCTGATAGGACTGAAGGCTTGCTGGTAGTGAGGCAGATATCCCTGGGCGAGTTTGTCACCTCCATACTTCAGACAAAGTATTTCCAGATTGCCCTTGTGGGGGACTAAATTCATTGCTCTGGTTCCGACCGCCCTGAGTCTTTTTTTGTGATGGTCCGGCAAATCCTTTAGAGCGACCTTGGCTTTATACAACAACTTTTTCAGCGCCATTTTTCCATTGTCCATGTTGTTGGTTCACTACTTTGACAACGATAACAGTCCCAAGTTATCGTTGCTGTCAACGCTTGCATAATAACCTATTTCATTGCTATGGATGCCGTCTTTTAGTGTTGCGGGTAGGCGAGGCGTGAACTCCTGGGTTTGTGTTCGTGTATATATACTCTATTTTGGATGCTCCCGGGTTTGCTGTGAGAAGCTTGACCATATAACCAGTACGTGCAACCTGTTTGAGCTGATTGGTCTGTGGAGAATAGCAGTCACGAGGGGCCATGCTTTCCTGTAGTGCTGCCTGGCAGGACAGACGGGGGAAGTTTCAGCTTATAAGCATTGGTTGGATTGGTTTCGTGTTACAGCACGCGTCGTGCTATATTTTTATGAGGCTCTGGTTAATCCGTCTTGTCGGTGGCTGATTTTATGCAGGGTAATGCAAGTGCGGTTACCGTGGCAGCAATTAACGAAGCAGTCTGAAGCTGACTGGTTGGCTGGTTGCGAGAATGCCTGGCATTTACCGCAATGATGGGGTGCGTGAGGCGATTTAGATATCCATGGTACGGTATTTTTCCGGTGTGCAGACTTTTGCTTGAGTATCTGTAGTAAGCAAGTATGAATCTGAAATTGCATGTGGCTATATTTCCAGGCTCACCGGATATAATCTGTAAATTCAGAAATGGGTCTATGGAATCTTGTTGCTGGTATTAAACCTAGATATGACTTTCATTGAGTTTCTGAGCCGGGCAAATAGCCAGTTGCGCTCATTTGATTTCAGGCCGGTCACGAGGAACACACATGAGTAGCTGGTTGCGCCGAGCAGTACGGCCAGCAGCAGTTCAGGGTAGGATGAAAGCTGCAAGTAATAGCGTAATGCCCCTACCACTACAATCAGTACCAGCGCTGGCGGAAGGCATGGAACAATGCTCTTGTTAATGTACTCTGCAACGCTGACATCGAGGCTCCGGCAAGTGCTTTTCAGGACTATGGGTACAAGCAGCAACATGGGCAACAGTGTTCCCATTGCAACGCCGCCTATACCATAGCTCCTTACAAGAGCCAGGCTCAGGATTATGTTGAGCACGGCAGTAACCGGGTACAGCCTGGCGAGCAGGCCATGCTTTCCCAGTGCGGTCAGGTAACGTGTGCTGAAAGGATTGAGGAATGGGAGCATGGTAAACAGAACCAGCAGCAGTATTACGATTTCCGCGTCCTGCTGATATTCGCTGCCCAGCCACACACCGATGAATGGGCCGCCGATAAGTATCGTTCCGATAGACATCGGCAGTAACAGGCCGATGCAGAACCGGCTCGCGACAAAGTAAACCTGTCGCAGTGCCTGTTGTTCGTCTTTCGCCTGCAGCGAGGTGAAGTAGGGCATGAACGCATCTGTTATGGTCCAGCCGATATTCCGGATGTAGCCAATCAAGTTGGCCGGTATTGAATATAGCGGCACCATGGCAGGGCCGAGAAAATAGCCAATGATTATCCGGTCGCTGCCTATCTGTACCCGGGAAGCCATGCCCTGAATAAACGATTTTCCGCCGAAGCGGAGCGAGCGGAAAAAGACGGCAAGCGAAACATCATGCAGCGAGAAAGCCAGCCCGCCGTTGCGCGGCATTCGCAGCAGGGCAGCCCCAATGAAATACTTTATCACCATGCCGGCGGTACTGACCATTGCCAGCACCAGCAGCCCATCGTACAGCTCAATGAAGTAGTAAACGAATGCTGCTATCATAACACTCTTGATAATCAGGAGTGAATTTTTCAGTGTATATTTCTGGAACCCCTCAAGAGCACCATCGGTCACCAGTGACGGGAATTGTGTCACGAGATGTATCGCTATCAGGGAAAAGAGCAGCATGTAGCGCGAACTGTCATGCTCGCTGGATGTATGCAGCAGCCAGTAATAGCCACCACCCATCACAAGTGCAGCGCTCAGCAGCCCCATGCCCAGCATGAACAGGCATGCTGTCGAGAACACCTGATTGATGGCATGCGTGTCGCCTCTTGCGTGATGCATGGCGATGTAGCGCCCGACAGTCGGTTTGATCCCGATATCCAGGATGCCCATGTAACCGATTACGGCAGCCAGGATTTCCCAGATGCCATAGTCATGGCTGCCCAAAACACGCAGGTAGATTGGCGTCATGACGAAGGTTATCGCCACCCTGACGAAGAGCACCACGACGTTGGAGCTGATGTTTTCGAGCAGTATCTTGCTCAAAGCATTTCCCTAGCGTTCCGGTTGTGGGTCGGCCGGCTGGATACCGGGCTGTGAGTCGCTGTTCTCCGTCATCCAGGTGTAAGGGGTGTTGCCGAGCACCTCGCACACTTCGGGATAATTGTCGATCAGCTCCGGCAGCGGCCAGGGATTGGTTTTTGCATAGCGGGTTGTTACCTTGCCGGGACGAATGGCAAGAAACTCACAGATCTTGTTATATGCGCAGAGCGGGTCGTTGCTGATGTCATCCTCGTAGCTCATCCACAGTGGGTTTCTGTCAGCCAGCTCTTTCCTGAGGCTGGAAAATTCCCCTGCATACAGGTCGAGCAGTTCCTGCAGGCTGGTTGTGGCGTCATCAATTGAAACCCGGTCAGGGCTGATCGTGACGCTGGCATGCTCGGCCTTTTCGTAAGAGGAGTTATGCCAGCGCTCGGTTTGCGCTGCAATCAGGCTGGAAACAATTTTCCTGAGATAGTTTCTGCGCTCAAGTACGATAAACCGGTTGAAGCCGGACCTTTCGAGTTCGGTCACAAATTCAGCGATGCTTGCACCGGTCCGGGCTATGTGAAATGGCTTGATCTCGCAGCCATAAATGAGTTTTCCACCTGACAGGTGCGTCCTCTCCTTTATGTATGCCGAGGTGCATTCAAGACCCGTGTTTTTCCTGTCGCGGATAAACTGTCTGATGACTTCTCCATCCCAGAAGAATCGCTTGTCCTGTTGCAGCAGGTCACCCAGTACGGTGCTGCCACTCCTGCCAATATGGAAAAGCACTATCTTTGTACTGCTTGCGGGCACTTTGTTCCAGCCGGGGGTTACACCGCGCAACATGACGCCCAGACGAGGTAGCATGCGTGTCTGCAGCAGCCAGACGGCTGACATGGGGTTTTTCATTAATCTAAGCAGCGATTTTGGTTTCATGGGAACAGTATCGTGTTCAGCATGCCCGTACCGGCAACCCGGTCGTGGCAGGTTCAGGTTAAGCCCTTGCCGCCGGCTACCAGGCGGTACAAGTCCAGCACTTCACCGACCGGGCGGTCCGGCGCAAAGCGCGTTGCGGCGTGTGGCGCCCAGGCAAGGAACTCATGGTTGCGTGGTGTCGCCATTTCCAGTTCTATTGCATCGGCCAGGGCCCCTGCATCTGCAGGCGGAATGATGCGCGCCGGACTGCCTGCAAGCACCTCGCGAAGGCCAATACAGCTGGTACCGATTATCGGGGTACCTGCAACCAGCGCCTCCATGGCAAGCAGCCCGCATGCCTCCCAGAGTGATGGCATGGCGACAAGGTCAACACCCTTTACAGAGCCGGGCATGTCGTCAGTGTGCGGCAATTTGACAAAATAGTCACCCAGTCTGCGTTGCTTGATGGCGGCATACTCCTCGCGGGAGTACCCCCCATCACCAAACGTGATCACGACCGGCCGGCGCGGCAGATGCCGCCTGTTGATAAGTATATCCATGGCCTCGACGAGGTAGCGGAATCCCTTCTGCGCCATGAACCGCCCGAAGAACCCGATCAGGAAATCATGCTCGCCGAGACCTGCCGTGGTGCGCCTGAAATCCTGTGCGGGGGCCCCGCTGAATTCTGCCACATCTATGCCATGCAGGATTGTGTGTATCCTGCTGCGGTCAAGGGAGGGCAGGTATTCCAGCAAATTCTCCCGACCATCCTCGGTGACTGTATGAATGACATCCACTTTGCGGAACAGCCTCTCCAGTACTCGCTTTTTTATGCGCCCCTGCAGACCGGGAAACTGTCCCGGCTGGAATACATCATGAGCGGTCATGATGTGTGGCACCCTGAACAGTATGCACAGTGGCGCTGCAATGGCTCCGGCGGTAAACCCGTGCGAATGTACCAGTGAGAATCTGCCGCCTGCCAGCTGTATGGCAGTGGCGGCAAACATGCGTACCGTACTGTCCCTGGTGGCGACGTAGCGATAAGAGTCGTCGGGTAGATGCTGCTGCAGCAAGGGAAGCAGGCGGCTGCCAGGCACGACAAATGTCAGGAAATGCTTGCGAAACAGAACATTGCCGAATACATACCTGAAATAGGTGCGAATTCCACCCACCGGCCAGCGCGCCAGTTCCAGTACATTCATGGTTCAGGCTGTTGCTCCGCCACCCGGTTGCATGATGGCTGGTGCTTCCCCTGTGCCCTCGCTGAAATAGGTCCTCGTAAATGCAAAGGTCAGACCGCCGAACAGGTACCAGTAGTACACCGACAGCCCCCAGTACGCCATGCTGTAAATGACATACATCCAGAATACCGCAACCAGCGCCTGATTGAGACGATAGGGAAACTGCCCGTGGTGCTCTTTTCCGGCAGAGTTCATGATTTCGTCATTACTCTTGATGGCCTGGTAAATCGTATGCATGTATTTCAGGAAAATAAACAGCCCGATCAGGCCGATTTCTATCATCAGTTCGGTATAGAGGTTGTGTGCCGCCCGCGCCTTGCCAATTATATTGGCTTTTGCCTCCGGTGTTGTGCCGAGTCCGTGACCGAAGATTGGTCTGTGCAGGCCCAGCATGAATTCCTCCTCCATGCCGGTGATTCTTCCGTGTACGGTAGCCGACTGTCCGGTATCGGATTCCACCAGGGAGAGGTAACGGTCTTTCTGTACCTGCGTCATCTGGGACCAGGTGACCACGACAATAATACCGGTGATAACGATTAGTCCGAACTTGTGCTCGGATTGCCTGAAGATCATCCAGCCAATAACGCACAGGGCCACCAGGGCACCTCTTGACAAGGTTAGCACCAGTGCATACACAAGCACCGGCATCAGTAACAGAAACAGCAGCTTTCCGGTTTTGCTGTGGCCGCACCAGAGCAGGTAGTAAATGAATGGCACCAGCGTAGCAATCACGAAACCCAGTTCATTGGGGTTGATGATATCGGCTGGTGCTCCGCTCAGCCGACCTGCAAATTCACCGGCGCCAATGTAGGTATAGCTTCCCCAGTAGCCAAGCGTGAGGTGCAGGTAAACCGGCTCCAGTACGCGGAACACCTGGCAGGCAATAAAAACTATCATGAAAATCCTGAGTCTTTTGTCGGTGTCCAGAATAAGTGCTGCAAAGAAGAAAAAACTGACTGCCTTGATGAAATCCGGAATATTCTCTGTCAGTACGCTGCCAGGCCATGTGACGAATGGAAGTGACACAACGATATAAACGATTAGCCGGATGATCGCCCTGAATTCAGGGGTGCTGCCGCAGCCCTTGAATTTTTCCCGCTGTCCAAACAGCAGCAGCGTCAGGACAAGGGTCAGCAGGAGCGAGGGCCGCATGGCGCCATAGGCGGGTATGCGTGCCGAGAAATGAATGAAGAAGTCAATCGTAAAATAAATGAACACACCATACAGGAAACTACTGACGGAGTTCTCGCGGGAAACGCCTTCAGACTGGGGACTGTACAGCATCCTATCAGCCGCCCCCATCTGCCGGCAGGTTGCTTGAACTCATCCAGCGTGCCGCCAGTAATTCAACGCCGTTGACAGACTTTTCAAACTGGAATTGGCGTTCACTTGCTGTAAATCGGCGTACTTCGTAGGGGTCGTCTACTATGTGCCTGTCATAAAATGCGGTTACCGCACCCTTGCAACCGGCCTGCCTCACGTGCGCCTTGACTGCTTCCGTATAATCGATTGGCTTGCCGTTCGGATAGCAGAAACTGACGGGGCGCCGGCCGGTGTGCCGCTCGATATCATTAACAGCACCCGCTATCTCATACGGTAACTGCGCCTCGCCAAGCATTCCCAGCGACGGATGGGTGCGGGTGTGCGCACCCATCTCGATATTTGCTGCTGTCATCTCCCTAACCTGCTCCCAGTTCACTCCACGGTAGCCGGCTGGTGGCGTCGCCGGCAGCTCAACCTCCTGCCGGGTGGTAAAGGATTGCAGCCATGCCTGCTTAATGGACTCATCGATAATCAGGAGGTAGCTCACGATGCGTTCCCATAGCCTGTCCCGCAGGGGCGAATTCAGCGGAGTATGGGTCTGAATCTCTAACCCGGGAATTGCCATTGGCTCGACATATTCCGAATGTTGCAGGATATACCGCAACTTGTCAGGCCAGAGCCAGATATCACCATTCACAAAACGCGTGGTCAGGAATAGCGTGGCAGGCAAGCCGGCTTTCCTGAGAACCGGAAAGGCAACTTCGTAGAAATCCAGATAACCGTCGTCTACCGTGATTGCCACGGTGTTTTTGAGACCGGTCGGATTCCTGCTGATGGCTTCGAATATCTGATCCATCCGCATGACGTTGAAATGCCTGGCCAGGTATTCAACCTGCCTCTCGAACTCGGTCCGGTGCACGTAACCTGGTCTGGGTTGTTCCGAGAAGCGGTGATACATCAATATCTTGGGCGTTGCACGTGTCAGCCAGCGGCATGCACGATAGCCCCCGAGTGGGCCAGCGGCCTGTACCAGCCTCGATTTCAGATTCAACGCAGCCATTCAGACGGTCCAGGCAAGTGCCTCATATATTGCCTGGTGACGGAGTGTCATCCGTGACAGGCTGTATTCCTTCTGTACTTTCTCGCGGCCTGCCTTTCCGAGGGCTGTCCGTGTAGCAGGTTCCCGCGCCAGCTTCATGAGGTTGCCGGCTAGTGCATCGATGTCACCTGCCGGGTACAGAAGTCCGGTTTGACCATGCACGATAATTTCCGGATTGCCGCCAACCTCGGAACAGGTAACTGCAAGGCCAGCCTGCAGGTACTCGATCAGGGTATTGGAAAACCCTTCGGACTCGGAACACAGGAGGCCGATATCAAATGCCGGCAGCAGTGCCGGTACATCCCTGCGTGCGCCCAGAAATCTCACAGACTCCAGCGTGCCCAGTCTGCGGCACAGGTCAGCGAGTTCTGTGTGATCACCATCGCCAATAATACACAGGATGCTGTCAGGACGGGATTCCCGCAGCCGGGCCAGGGCGTGGATGGCGTCCTGTATGCGTTTCACCGCGCGGATATTGGCCACAAGTACCAGCTTCAGTGCTTTACCTTGTGGTACCACGGCTTCGGCATCTTCCGGCAACGGGTAGTCAACAGGGTCGTAGCCATTATAAATAACCTCAACCCGTTCAGGTAGATATCCCTCCCTGGCGACTGTAATATCCCGAACGGCCTCGCTGTTCACGATAACTTTGTCGACATAGCGGGCGTTCAGGCGTAGCGGCAACAGGTTGCGGCGATTCTGCCAGTAACCCATGTCGCGCCGGGAAATTATCATCCGGCAGCCGAGCAGTTTCAGGATCGGGGGGCAGATGATCGAGGCGTCATTGAAAAATATGTGCACCAGCCGAAAACCGGCGCAACGTTTCTTCAGGAAAAACCTGAACAGGCGCAACCAGTTCAGTGGAGACGCCAGCCGGGTTACATTCAGTACACTGACCGGTACCGGGAAGCCGCGATTGGCCAGATATCCGGACCCGCGGAAAACGGCAAGCTCCGCCACGAACTTGTCCGGGTCAAGGCCGGACAGCAGCTTCAGCAACTGTCCTTCGGTTCCCGCGTAGGGATTACGGTAACAGTCAATGACGAACAACACCTTGATCTGCTTGCTCAAGCGGCTGCTTCCTATTGGCTCTTGTCCAGCCCGAGCATGACTTTAACTGCGCGCCGCGGATCCAGCAGGAAGGCCTGCGCCAGGCAAAGCATGCCAGGCAGGTAGCGGCGTTCCTGAAGTCGTGCCCTGCCCAGCCGGTAGTTCAGCACGGCCTTGCGCTTTCGCAGCGTGGACCGCCTGTAGGGATGGCGTTGCGCGGCACTTGCAAGAATCCTGAAGCCGGTTTCCCAGCGCAAGGCCTGCTTCGTGCTGCTGATACTCCCCGGGTGGCGCCTGTAGAAGAACAGAAAATCCTGCAGATAGGCAAACCTTGCGACCTCAGCGATACGGATCAACATGTCGTGGTCCTGTGCAGACCGGTATGACTCTTCAAAAAAACCCGCCTTGTCATACACTGATTTTCTCACCAGTGAATTCTGGGGAAGCAGGATATAGCAATCCAGCAATACCGCATCGACGTCATTAGTTTCCTGGTGATTGTTTCCATAAATGGGGTAGATTATTTCACCCTCCGCATTTACGGCGTATCCATTGGTATACACCAGCCCGATATCGGGATTCTTCTCCAGAAAATTTACCTGAACATCCAGTTTTCTGGGTGCCCAGTAATCATCACTGTCCAAAACGGCAATATATTTACCCTGGGCCTGCCTCAGCCCCAGATTGATGGACGCAGACTGGCCTTTATTGCAATGGTCTGCATGTGTCAGCAGTTCCAGCCGGCTGTCGTAGGCACGGATTTTTTCGAATGTCCCGTCAGTCGAGCCATCATCAATGACTATGAGCTGGACACGGGAATATGTCTGGTCCAGTACGCTGTCAATTGTCTGCTCGATGTAATCTGCCCTGTTGTATGCAGGGATTACGACTGTTACTAATGGAGCCTCAGTCATTTGCCATTTTGCCCTGGGTAACCTGTATGAGCCCATGTCAGCCCGGCCCGGGCAGGTACATCATGTTCTGTAGTGTGTACGTATGCATGGCAGGAGCTTGCCGGCAGACGCCGTACCGGGCTGGCCGTGATTGGCCCGGCTGGTAGAAACGTATGTGAATAGGTATCCTTGCTGGCTGCCGGTTCTGCGAGTTCCCGGTGGGGGGAAATACTGCAATCAGAAGCGGCAAGGCGGTACTGGAACAGTCATTAATGGATGCGCGATGTTTCATGATTGCCTCTTTTGCTTTTTTTGTTGTTCCGTGCGTTGCTATTGATTACTGTTAGCATCCAGGGATGCAATAATGAGGGTATGCATAAAAGGTTATCATGTCACCATCCATGCCGGTATCTGGGATGACGTATGGAGTCAAATACCCGAGGTGCAACAGGGCGCAGAGTTCGTGCGTGTCAGTAGCCGAAGCCATCATAACCGTTACATCCTTCCATGCAATCCTGTTTTGCCTGCGTGTAAAAAAGCATGGAATGGAGCATGCCTTGATTCGGACCCCGGTAATATGTGCTGGCCTGCTGACAGGAATTTTTGCTAAATATATAGCGTCACGGCAAATTCGTACCTAACAATGAAATGAATCGGCCAATTGTCATAATAACAGGTGCGGACAACCCTACGGGACTGGGTATGGCCAGATCACTGAGAGGTTACCCGGTGGAGTGCTGGGGAACCGCCGTGAATCTAGAAAACGCATGTTGTCTTTCCCGTTTCTGGGCACACATTGAGGGTATGGGCGGGGGAGATGGTGAGCAAATATCAAGCTTGCTGAGCCTTGCCAAAAGGGCGATAAGCGCTTCCGGTCAATTACCACTGCTATTGTTTTCCCAGGATGAATGGGTGATCCGGGGGAGTGAGAATCGGGAAGTCCTGTGTGAATATGTCCGGATGGTTATTCCGGAGCATCAGAACCTGATGAACCTGATGGATAAAACCCTGTTCCATGACTGGGCTGCAGCGGGTGATTATCCGTTACCCCTGTCAAAGATTGTCGATAACAGTGACGATTTGTACAGGGTGGTCGGGAGTTTTGCGCCGCCGTTTGTAGTCAAACCCTTAGTGCGCACTGCAAAATGGGACGCTGTTTACAGAAATACGAAAGTCATTAGCTGTGAAAATGAAGAGGACGGTCGCGATCTTCTGAATCTCGCCGACACCCTGTTTGATCTCTCGCCGCGGTATGTTGTCCAGGAGTGGATTGCAGGCGATGACGGGGATGTCGTGTTTTGCCTGTTATGCGCAGACGAGACCGGTAAAATCCTGGACGCCTTTACCGGCCGGAAACTGTGGCAATGGCCTCCCCTGACAGGATCGACGGCAATCTGCACGAGCTTCGAGGGTTCCGGGATCGAAGCGGTTTCGAGAGCGCTGATGACGGATGCACGACTCAGGGGGTTGGGTTCGGTTGAGTTCAAATACAACAGGAATGATGGCAGATATCTTATTACCGAGCCGACGGTCGGCCGGAATAATTACCAGTCGTATATTGCAGTGTGTGCCGGGCACAATCTCGTGGGGAGGTTGGTGGAATCGGTATTTGACCTGCCGGTCATGCTCAAGCGTAAACCTCGACAGTCCATCTGGGTGGATGAGATATCCGCCCTGCGAAGGGCAAGAGTTGAAAAACGGGGATTCCTGAAGTTGCTGATGTGGATGCTGCGCTATTCCCTGGCCAGCAAATGCTTCCTGTTGACTGACAGGAGTGATTTACTGCCAGCCAGAAGGAGAATCAGGGAACTGCTCTGATTTTGGGGGCAATTGTTGGCAGAAACGGTTGCAGTGATCGGGTTTCTACAGGGAGGTGGCAGACGAATTTTCAGCTATAAATTCGATGCCTTTTTTGTTTTCATGGTGAGGCTGGATGATGATGCGGATACAGGAGGCATGCCGAAGCTACAGGGGTATGCTGCAGGAGTTGTAAAGCTGGATGCTGATGAAGCATTCCTGCAGCCTTGCGATCTATGGCAGGAGGCGTGCTGCCAGGATATCAGTCGAAGAAAGGTCTCATTGGAGATTTCTGAAATATATATTCGAGACAGGGAATATACACTGCTGTCTGCTCTATGAAAAGAAACCGGCTGGTGTGTGTTGAACGGGCCCCGCTTTCTGTTGGTCAGCATAATGCTTGTCAGCAAATCGCATCGAGGCAAACCCTTCAGCTGGAAACCGATGCACTCAGAAAACAGGTCGGCCGGAAGGAGATAGCCGTTTTCCAGCATGTGCTTGTGGGAGTCAATCACTTTGCAAGGGTCATATACATGATGCAGTGCCACCATCACTACAGGCATGGTTTCCGTGTCGTGTTGAATGTACAGGAGTGTCACGTTGTTGAATGCTCCGGACTCATTGATCTGGAAATTTTCCGCGGCGCCGGAGGGGCAAGCGTCTTGTGCGTCGCCTGAAGTATGGTCAACCCCCGAGGTTTTCGAGTGACAGATTATGCGTGCGTTTACGCTCGGGAACACCGGTAAAAAAGCCCGTTATAGATCAATCGGCTTTGAATGCTGGTTACGAATGCTGTAGAGAATCGCATACTGTTTCCTGCTGCAGATTGGATGATTGGATGGGCCAATGACGGCTGTTGTAATTGAATGGATACCCGGGTTTCATGTGCGGATTTGCAGGATTTAAACTGGCCCCTGGCCGTATGATGGACGCTCCCCTGGAGTGTCTGCAGAAAATGGGCGACACGATCCGGCACCGTGGCCCGGATGCGGACGGAATATGGTTCGAGGCGGGACGCGGACTCGGGTTTTCACACCGCAGGCTGGCGATTCAGGATATTTCGCCACTGGGCAGCCAGCCGATGCAATCGGCAAGCGGCCGCTATACCATCGTTTTCAACGGCGAGATATACAATTTTATAGAACTGCGCAGCGAGCTGGCCAAACGTGGCCATGTATTCCGGGGCGGTTCTGATACCGAGGTCATGCTGGCAGCGTTCGAGGCCTATGGGCTGCAGTCGGCTGTCACCCGCTTTGAGGGGATGTTTGCCTTCGCTCTGTTTGATGCAGAGCGGAACCTGCTGCACCTAGTCCGTGACCGGTTGGGTGAGAAGCCACTTTACTACGGCTGGAACCGTAACAATACCTTCCTGTTCGGTTCCGAGCTGAAGGCATTGCGCTGCCACCCGGATTTTGATGACAGCATCGATCGCAATGCCATCGGCACCCTGCTGAAGCACAACTATATACCTGCGCCGCGTTCGATCTATCGCTCAACGAAGAAGCTGGAAGCTGCCGGCATGCTAACCCTGGACCTTCATGGCCGGCAGACCGGCTGCCGGCTGGAAAAATACTGGAACCTGCAGGAATGCTATAGCCAAGACATCGATACTCGAGACAGGAGTACGCTGGTAGATGCACTGGAGCAGCAATTGAACCGCTCCATCAGGCAGCAAATGATTTCGGACGTACCGCTGGGGGCCTTCCTCTCGGGGGGCATAGATTCATCAACCGTCGTCGCACTGATGCAGGCGCAATCATCTGTCCCGGTCAATACCTTCACTATCGGCTTCGAGGAGGACGAATTCAACGAGGCGGGGTATGCCGGCAGAATCGCAGCCCACCTGGGGACGCGGCATACGGAGTTATATGTCAGTGCTGCAGACTCGCTGAATGTCATACCCCAGCTGCCCCGGATCTACGATGAACCATTTGCCGATTCTTCACAGATTCCGACCTACCTGGTATGCAAGCTCGCGCGGCAAAACGTCACCGTTTCCTTGTCGGGCGACGGTGGTGACGAGCTGTTTTGCGGCTACCAGCGCTACTTTGATTATGTGCGTGGCTGGCAGGCAAACCGGCGTGCCGGGATGGCCCAACGTATCCGGCATGCCGCTGCCGTGAATGTCCCCGGCTCGCTGCTCGCCGCAGTGATAAAGGGGCTGGTCCCCTCGCAAAGGAACAATTCCGTCAGCTTTCTCAAGGAAAAGCTGGCGCGGCAGCTGGGTTTGGAAAACTCGGCAACATTGCAGGTTTACTATGCAAGCAGGATTAGTTACTGGCAGGATACCTCGGGTGTCGTGCACGGCGCTGATGACGCGAGCACGCTACTGAATACACTGGATGTGGCAGCCTGTACAGCAGATGAATTCCGGCAGCTGATGTTGCTGGATTCGCTGACTTATCTGCCGGACGATATCCTAGTCAAGGTGGATCGCGCAGCCATGGCTTGCAGCCTCGAGACACGGATCCCGTTTCTGAACCATCGTATAGTCGAACTGGCGGCACGGATTCCATCCTCCCTGCATGCCGATGGAAACCATGGAAAATTGTTACTGAAGGAGATTCTTTACCGGTATGTACCGCGAACCCTGCTGGAGCGTCCAAAGAAGGGCTTTGCCGTGCCGGTAAAGTACTGGCTGCGCACGTCGCTCAGGGACTGGGCCGGAGATCTCCTGAATCACGACCGGCTCGTGGCGCAGGGATATTTCGATGCGGGCCAGGTCGCCAGGAAATGGCGCGAGCATCTTGATGGCCGGGTTGATCATTCCTTCCAGCTCTGGGGAATCCTGTGTTTCCAGGCCTGGCTGGAGAACGCAAACAGCGGCCCTGGCCGGTAGTGGAGTGGTGTGATGCTAGGGATCAGGCAATACAGGTCATCATGCCGGGAAGATATCGTGGCGTTGACGTGCATGCCGCCACACAAGGCAAAAATACAGCACAGGCAGCTCGGGTTGCGCTAGGTAATGACTGTCATCATGCCATCTGACAGGGGTGCGGCTACAGGTTACGATAACGGCCGGTTTGACAGTGCCGGTGTTCCCGACAAGGAACGGCAGGAACCGGTTTCAGGAAACGGCGACATCACTGTGAAACGGGTGAGCGACCCGACTACCTTCGAGAAGCTTGAAGCCTCCTGGGATGATGTGCTGGAGAACTCGCCCGCTAATGGCCTGTTCCTGAGCTGGCAATGGCTTTACAGCTGGTGGGAAATCTGGGCCAGCGGTGGTGATCTGGAGCTGTACCTGCTGCTGGCTTACAGGGAAGAGGCACTCGTCGGAATTGCGCCGCTGTATCTGGAGAGGGTGCCACTACCGGGCGGGATCCGTGTTCGGCGACTGCAGTTTATCGGGAATGCCTGGTGGCGCAGGGGAACCGTGAGAACCGAGCACCTTGAATTCATTGCACACGGTAAGTACCAGGAGCAAATCTGCACCGCGTTCGTCGCATACATGGCCTCCACGAAGTGCTGGGACGAGCTTGTCATCTGTGATCTTCTCAAAACGACAGAGACATATCGACAATTTCTGCAGCATGAGCAGGAAAATCGCTGGCTGGTATTTGACAGGTATGTCGATTATGGCGTCTGCATAGACACGACCGGATCGTTTCAGGACTATCTTGCCTCCCTCGGGAAAAATACACGGCTCAAGCTATACAATCGCAGGAAGTATCTGTATAGCCTTGGCGCTATCAAACAAACACATGCAACCCTGGATGACCTGGACCGCTACTTCGATATCCTGAATGGCATGCATCGCAAGCGCTGGGACCGGGATTGTTTTTCCGCAGACAGCCTGAATTTTCACAAGCGGTTTCTGTCCCGGCTGGGTACCGGCCGCGGCTTTGACCTGGCTTGCATCCTCTGTGGTGATATCCCGATCTCTGTTATTTACAACATCAGGGTCAAGGATGCGGTATTCAACCTGCAGTCCGGTTTTGTCGAAGACTTTGACAGGAAGCTTTCGCTGGGCACACTGCATCTGGGGCTCTCGATCGAGGCTGCATTCAATGACACGGGTGTAGATTCATTTGACCTGCTTGCCGGCAGGGGCAGGAAATATTTCTACAAGCCCCGCTATCATGGAGAGAAAGTCGAATTTACCACCCTGCAGGTTGTGAGGAAGCGATCCCTGAAGCTGGTCTACCGCCTGTATCTGCTGCTGGCGGGTATGGCGAAAGGAAAGGCGCAGATGCAGGCCGCAGGGGAGGGCAAGTGGTGATGAAGGCGGAGAGTAGCAGGTTGTTTCAGTCGCTTCCCGGTGGTGGCGCTTGGTTCCCTATCCTCCTGCTGGTTGCCGGCATCGCTCTGTTTTACGGATTTACCCTGAGGGAAGGTCACGCCTGGGGAGATGATTTC
>Ga0055476_10000044_pt1 | contig 24631 bp, 17 predicted proteins | sample Muzzi_CordC_D2_FD_57682 | JGI IMG/M metagenome (GOLD analysis project Ga0055476, IMG submission 57682) | Wetland microbial communities from San Francisco Bay, California, USA, that impact long-term carbon sequestration - Muzzi_CordC_D2 | ecosystem: Environmental > Aquatic > Marine > Wetlands ... | reverse complement strand
CGGTGGGTCTGCCGACGATTACCGGCACAGTGACCGAGAATCAGATCCTCACGGCCGATAACAGTAGTATCAGTGATGCCGACGGTCTGGGCGCTTTCAACTATGAATGGTTGCGCGATGGCGTCGCCATCGGTGGGGCGACCAGTTCCACCTATACCCTGGGTGACGCGGATGTCGGCGCTCTGATGAGCGTCGAGGTGAGTTACACCGATGGCAACAGCACGGCCGAAGGGCCGTTGACCTCTGCACAGACAGCAGCGGTGGCTAATGTGAATGATGCCCCGAGCGGTGCGGTCAGCATCGACAACGCCACCCCAGGCCAAGGCGACACCCTGACTGCTTCGAATACACTGGCCGATGCTGATGGCCTCAGTGGTCCGATCATCTACCAGTGGCAACGTGATGGCGTGGCTATTGGTGGCGCGACTGGCACGATCTATACAACGGTGCAGGCGGATGTGGGTGCAGTGATTACGGTGGTGGCTACCTATACCGATGACCTCGGCACCCCGGAAGTCGTGTCCAGCGCCGGGACCGCGGCGGTCACCAACGTCAACAATGCGCCAACATTGGTGCTGTCGAGTACTGTGACAAGCCTTGCGGAGAATGCCGACACCTCGACCCGGATCAAAGTCGCCGACATTTTTGTCACTGACGACGGCATGGGTAGCAATGTCGTGTCACTCAGTGGGGCCGACGCGGCTTTGTTCGAAATCGACGGAACAGAGCTCTTCCTGAAGGCCGGAACGGTAGTGGACTTCGATATCCAGAACGCCTACATGGTCGCGATACAGGTGGACGACACGACGGTGGGCGCCACGCCGGACGACGAGGCTGTACTGCTGATTGGGGTCGTTGACATCAATGTCGGCGTTGCCGATGGGACAATCGAGAATGCTGTGCCGGCGCCGGTGTTTGAGACGCCGAATTCCGTCGTCCCCACTGTCGACCCGGTTCCGTCCAGTACTGTGGAGGAAACGGTGATCGAGGTCACGGACTCTGACCATGCAGTGGAACACAGCAGTCCAGGCGAGGCATCTGCCACTGGTTCAGACGGTGGACTCAGCGAGCCCTTGGGCACTTCCATTGGGTCGGAATTGGAAGCCGATGCAGTTTTTGGTGACGAGCCCCCTGTCAGTGACAACGATCGTGTCGTCCTCAAGGTGGCGAAGCCCAGCGTAGCGGACGTGCTCGCGAAGGAAGTGGCCGCCATCATACAAAAGGATGCAGTCCTGTTTGAAAAGCTGGCCATCGCGCCGAAGGACGCGATGCTCAACTCAATCGCGGGTGCAGTGTCGCTCCGGGAGCTAAAGGCTCAGCTGAGCGCATCGGACTTCACACGTGAATTGGATGGTATCAGGGAAGACCTGCTTCAACAGGCCACACTGGAACAGGTGGTGGCAGGTACCGCCTTGGCATCCAGTACGTCCCTGGCCGTCGGCTATGTGATGTGGTTGTTCCGCGGCGGTGCACTGTTGAGTGGTTTTCTCTCGTCTATGGCCGCGTGGCAGTTGGCGGACCCGTTACCGATACTGGCGTATAGCTTGTTGGGGGGCAAGCGTGAAGGACGTGGTGATGAGGATTCCCTGGAGTCTCTGGTACAAGAAGGCTCGAAGGCCGCCCGGGAAAAACGAGGAGCAGAAGATGGACGCGCTTAAACATTTTATTGAAGGTCTGACCGGTCGCCTGTCGACCAAGTTACGCGTCTCGATTGGACTCGTGCTGTTATTGCTCAGCCTGATGATGAGCCTGATGTACGTTGGCCTGGTGCCGGATGAGAGGCAGCTCATACGGGAGGCGCGTGCCAATCTGGCCGAGGTGGTCGCCGCGAATGTGACCGCATTGATCGCGTTAACAGACAGTGAACGCCTTGAAACGGTCATGCAATTTGTCGTCCAACGCAACGCGGAGCTGCTGTCCGCCAGTGTCCGGCGAGCCGATGGGGTGTCGTTGGTGGTGGTAGGCGATCACGATGAGAATTGGAAAAAACTTTCTGGACAACACTCGACCGATACTCAACTGCAGGTGCCGATCTGGAACGGAGAGGGAAAATGGGGACAGGTCGAGCTTCGTTTCGACGATGCAAATTTGCTGGCTGGCCTTGGTGTCGAAATACATCCCCAGATCCTGCTGATGCTGGTGGTCGGTCTGACCTCCATGCTCATCTTCTATTTGTACCTGAGCCGTACATTGCGTCACCTGGATCCATCGAAGGCGGTGCCGCCGCGGGTGCGTGCAGCACTGGATACCATGGCGGAGGGCCTGATGGTCGTCGACCTGGAGGGCTACATCGTGCTGGTCAACCAGTCCCTGGCAGGTATTCTTTGCAAAGAGGCGGACGACATTATTGGTGATAAGGCGGCCGCTTTCGCCTGGACTAACGCGGAGGGCGAATCACTGCAAAACTCTGGGCTGCCCTGGGAGCGGGCATTACGGGATAAACGGATGTTGACAAATTGCAGGGTTCGCCTGGCCGAAGGGGGTGAGCCGGTACGCAGCTTCAACGTCAATTGTTCGCCGGTGCTGGGCGACGGTGAGAAGTACGGCGGTGTGCTGGTGAGCTTCGACGATGTGACCGTTCTCGAGCAAAAGGAGGTTGAGTTGCGTGAGTCCAGGGACGCCGCCGAGACAGCCAACCGGGCCAAGAGCGCCTTCCTGGCGAACATGAGCCACGAAATCCGTACCCCGATGAATGCCATCCTGGGCTTCACCGAGGTACTGAGGCGTGGTTACGACCGTGGTGGGCAGGAGTGGAAAAATCACCTGGCTACCATCCACTCCAGTGGCAAGCATCTGCTCGAGCTGATTAATGACATTCTGGACCTGTCCAAGGTTGAAGCCGGCAAATTACAGGTGGAGCGTATCGACACGGCGCCTCACGCCATCGTCAGGGAAGTCGTCAAGGTGCTGGGAGTCAAAGCTCGAGAGAAAAACATCTTTCTCGATCTGTGTGCCGGCGGTCCTGTTCCGGAGACTATCTCGACAGACCCCGGGCGACTGCGACAAATCGTCACCAACCTGGTTGGTAACGCCATCAAGTTCACTGAGACCGGCGGGGGCAACGTGGTCCTTCGGGTCGAATCCTCGGCGCAACCGCCGATGTACGTTATCGACGTGACCGATACCGGCATCGGGATGGAACAGGATACCCTGGACAATATATTCAATCCGTTCGAGCAGGCTGATACATCGGTAACCCGGCGTTTTGGTGGCACCGGTCTGGGACTGTCCATCAGCAAACGCTTCGCTGAGGCCCTGGGTGGTGCAATTAGCGTGCGCAGCGCGCCCGGGCAGGGCAGTACCTTTACGGTAAGCCTGGACCCGGGGCCGTTGGACAGTATCCGGATGCTGGAGCCGAATGAGTTAGCTTTGCATGGGGAGAACGTCGATCCTGATGGGGGCATGGTCTGGAAATTTCCGGCCAGCCGAGTGCTGGTGGTCGATGATGGCAAGCAGAACCGCGATCTCATTCGGCTGGTCCTGAATGAGGCAAAGATAGAGGTCGAGGCCGCGGAGAATGGCGAGATAGCCGTTGAAAAAGCGTCAAACGGACCATTCGACGTCATTCTCATGGACATCAACATGCCCGTCATGGATGGCTTTACCGCTCTCGAGTTACTGCGTAGCCAAGGGCTGCAGATACCCATCCTGGCGCTGACTGCCGATGTCATGGAGGGTTTTGAGGAGAGGGTCCTGTCAGCGGGATTTACCGGTTATATCAGCAAACCCATCGATTTCGATGTGCTGCTCGACACCCTGGCTAAATACAGGGGGGCCGTCCGAGTACCGGCTGACGGCCAGTTCGCAGCGGAAGCGGCAGACAGCGCCAGTGCACCATCAGAACCACCCGCAAGCGCGGCGGGTCCACCTATTGTATCGAGATTGCCGACCCGGGATCCACGCTTCCGCGTGATTGTTGAGGAGTTCGTCGCTGATCTGCAGCACCAGATGAGCACCACCGAGGCTGCATGGGCACTGCGCGACTTCGAGGTCCTGAGGAGTCAGGCGCACTACCTGAAGGGTGCTGGTGGGTCGGTCGGGTTTGACGAGTTCACCGAACCATCGGCACACCTGGAGCAACTGGCAAAGGCGCAGCGCGAAGAGGGTATTGAGGACGCTATTGACGTGCTGCGTGCCTTGGCGGCGCGCGTGGTGGTTGACGCCGCAGGTGATGAGCTGACACAGATCGCTGTGCCGCCTGCCGAGGTTACCGTGAAGCCGGTCGGCGTGCCTGTGACCGATGAGTCGCCGATTTACTCCCGTTTGCCAACACAGGATCCCCGCTTTCGGGCTATTGTCGAGGAATTCACCGAGCAGTTGCACGAGCAGATGGCGGCGATCGACCTTGCCTGGCAGGAGCGGGACTTCGATTCACTGAAGAGTCAGGCGCATTACCTGAAGGGCGCCGGTGGCTCAGTGGGGTTCGACGAATTTACCGAGCCATCGGCGGAATTGGAGCAACTGGCAAAGGCGCGGTGCGAACAGGGTATGGAGGCAGCCATTGGCGTACTGCACAGCCTGGTGTCCCGGGTAGCCATTGGCGACACCGATTCCCGGCCGAGAGTGGTCGCGAGTTGAGTGCAAGACGGAATATAAACTTAAGTCTGTTGATCTGAGGCCGAATACAGGGATATGGCACTAAGCCGGGATGCGCGCAGTCGGCGTTGAAGGGACTGTTGCCGATGGGTATGAAAGTTGGCAACGGGCATCTGACGATATTGGCCATCCCGATTTGCCCATCGGCGCAAGTTCGTCGCTGAACACAAATATGCTAAATCAGAATCTATCAACAGACCAAATATTGGACAGCGAGGCCCCAGTGGCGTTGCCGTTGGTGCAGCGGCCGGCCGGAGAATCAGGTCTGGGACGGGGCAACGAAGGTCTCGAGAACATCATGAAGGATACCACTATCATGATGGTCGACGACGCCACGACGACGCTCAAGGTTCTGCAGGCATTTCTCGAGGATGCGGGGTATCGCCACTTCCTGCCTGTGAATCGGCCGGCGGAAGCCTTCCAAACGCTGATCAATGAGATGCCCGACGTGGTGTTACTGGACATCAACATGCCTGGAGTGTCTGGCTTCGACATCCTCGATTTCATGCGTGCTCGGGAAGAGTTTCAGCACACGCCGGTTATCGTACTGACATCCTCTAGCGACGCCGAGACCAAGCTGCGGGCGCTGCAGTTGGGGGCGACCGATTTCCTCGCCAAGCCAGTGGATGAAAGCGAATTAGTACTGCGCTTGCGTAACACCCTGGTGGCGAAGCGTTATCTGGATCAACAGACCTATTATGACCGCGTCACAGGACTGGCCAACCGGCGCCTGTTTCTGGATCGCCTGGGGAGGATTGTTACCTCGTCTGAACGGGACTCCAGGAAAAGCGCCGTGCTGCTGATCGATGTGGATCGATTCAAGAAAATCAACGACAGTCTGGGTCACTCGGTTGGCGATGAACTGCTGCAGGCCATCGCCGGTCGTTTGGAGGGCCTGGTCCGCTCGAACGATTTGGTTTGCCGCACTGATGCTGCCTCGTTGCGCGGTTGTCTAGCGCGTATCGGCAGTGATGTATTCACGGTGTTGCTGTCGGATGTGGACGGAGTTGAAGTGGCCTCTCATGTTGCCGAGCGGATACTCAGGGAATTGGCGAAGAGCTTTACTATCCAGGGACAGGAACTGTTTATTACAGCGAGCATCGGTGTTGCCCTGTTTCCGGAACACGGGCAGGACAAAGAGATCCTGCTCAGACATGCAGATATCGCTATGTCACATGCCAAAAGGCAGGGGAGAAATTGTCATCGCGTCTATTGCAGGGATCTGGACAGGAAGAACAGGCACCTGCTGACGCTGGAGGGAGAATTGCACAAAGCCCTGGAGCGCGAAGAGTTCGTGCTGCACTACCAGCCCAAGGTAGACGTGCGTACGGGGTTGGTGACTGGGGCGGAGACCCTGGTGCGCTGGGAACATCCCGAGCGCGGCATGGTGCCGCCGGTAGAGTTTATCGCCCTGGCCGAGGACACCGGTCTTATCGGCGCTATCGGTGGCTGGGTATTGTCGGAGGCGTGCCGCCAAAACGCTGCCTGGTACTCTGCGGGTTTGAGCGGCTTGCATCTGGCCGTGAACGTTTCCGGCTACCAGCTTCGGGCCCGGAATTTTGCGCATCAGGTACGGGACACGCTGGACATAGCCGGTGTGGAACCACATTGCCTGACGCTGGAGTTGACCGAAGGTGTGATGGTCGAGGATGCCAAGGAAAACATCGAGCTGTTACATGCGCTGAAGGATATCGGCGTAAAGCTGTCGGTTGACGATTTTGGGACCGGCTACTCCTCCTTGAGCTACCTGGAGCAATTCCCGCTCGATGAGTTGAAGGTGGATCGCTCCTTCGTAAGCAAGATTGAGTCGGTGACGGGTGGCGCGCCCATCGTAAGTGCGATCATCGCCATGGCCAGAAGCCTGCGATTCAAGGTGGTGGCCGAGGGTGTGGAGACGGAGCAACAACTGGAGTTCTTGCGCAAGCACGAGTGTGAACAGTACCAGGGCTATCTGTTTAGCAAACCGCTGCCAGCGAATGAATTTGCGGAGCTGGTGGCCCGTTCGCGACTGGCACGGACATAGAGCGTGTTTACCATTATGTCTTTTATCACTGCTAGTTATGCTTTTGTGAACGAGGAGCACAAGTGAAACCGGTTTCTGCACGAGTATCCGTCCTACGTCAGATCTGGATCTGCCTGGCCGCGGTTTCCGCAACGCTGGTTCCCGGGGAGGGGCTGGCCGCAGAGGCCGCTATTCCCACCGAACTGCACTGTGTTGTGATGCCTTCGGCCGTGGTGGATGTGAGCAGCGGGGTGAGCGGCCGCGTCGAGACGATTGAGGTGGAGCGTGGTGACACGGTGCAAGCCGGGCAGCTCGTGGCGGCGCTGGAATCCGGGGTGGAGCAGGCCAATCTGGCGCTTGCCCAGACGCGTGCCGACCTGGACACCGACATTAGCCTGCATAAGGCACGCCTCGCGTTCGAAGTGCGTAAACGCGACCGCACCAATAAGTTGCATGCCAGTCGGGTCGTGTCAGCATATGAGCAGGACGAAGTGCAGACAGATGCCAGGCTGGCAGGCTGGCAGTTACGCCAAGCGATCGACGACCAGTCTCTGGCCCGCCTGGAACGGGACCGGGCCGAGGAGGTGCTGAAGCGGCGTTCGGCGCGCAGCCCGATAGATGGTGTCGTGGTCGAGCGGTTCAAGTGGCCTGGGGAGTACGTCGAGGAAGAGCCGATCCTGCGCGTGGCGCGACTCGATCCTCTGTGGGTCGAGGTGGTCGCACCGGTAGCACTGCACGACGACATCAGCAAGGGAATGTTGGCGGAAGTGATGTCCGAGACCGACCCTAATGTGGTGCGAGAGGCGCGGGTGATAGTGGTCGATCCCATGGGCGACGCCGCCAGCGGGACTTTTCGGATACGCCTCGAGCTGCCCAACCCGGAACTGAGTCTACTGGGCGGTATCAAGTGCAAGGCCCGTTTCCCCGACCTTATCCACCCTGCTACCCCGGTGACGGGTGAAGGGTCGACGCAACAGCCGCAGGAAGCCGGGTTACCATCGCGGACTGCAGGACGTTACGATGAGCGCGGCTGACACCGTATGCCGGGCTGCGAAATCGCCTGTAACTGCCGGTTGAGGTCGTGCCTCACGCTGTAAGCGAGCAGAGGCCGCGAAGAAGCCCCAGGTCTTGGGTTTCCAGATCATCAAAACCAAATGCCAAAGGCGCTCACACTGTAAACCGGCGCAGTAACAGCTGCCGAATCGCGCGATAGAGACGGTGTGCCAGGGGTTCGTCGTTATGCTCAAAGCGGATATGAACCCGCGTGCCGACGCGCTCCACGCCCACGTTTGCGGGCAGCGCCAAGTCGACTAGAAATACATCCTCTGCCGCCGTACTTCCCTCCGGGTCCCGGGGATCTACGGTTATCAGTCCGCCACCCCGTGAACCGAGAGCCTTGCTGGGCAGTCGGGCCGTGGCCGAAGGAACCTGGTGCTGGATCGTCGCGGAGATGGTTTCCCCGGGGCGATCGGCCAGTCGCAGCTTCACCGCCCTGGTCTGCTCCCGGACCAGGGCGATGTCCCCCTGCCGTACCACGGCGCGCACGGTCGGGTTTGAGAGGTCGGTGACATACCCGAGTACCTCGCCCTGGCGCGCGAATCGACCGGACAGATGGCGTGCCCCGGATACCAGAAAAGTACCGGTGGCCGGGCTGATCACAGTGAGTTCCGCGGCGCGCTTGCGGGCCTCTGCGAGATCGGCGGAGACACGCTCCACCTGGCCCTGGAGTATGCCAGCCTCGGCACGGTCATCGAGTAGCTGCTGGTCGAAGCGGGCCTTGAGTGCGCGCAGTTCCCAGCCACGGCTCTCGACTTCGACCTCAAGCAGCGAATTCACGGTTTCGAAGAGGGCCGCACCCTCGGCTACCTCTGTCTGCGGTTCGGCGAGGATTTGCGTGATGAAGCCGTCGGCATTAGCGCGCACCTGGGCGTGCTGTGGTAGCCAAATGATGCCCTGGGCATAGGTCGAGGCCGGCAAAGGGACGTAAACGAGGGCCGCGACGACCGCACCGATCAGTCCGGCGAGCGTGCCTATGGCCCGCAAACGCCGGTTCCGCAGCACCGGGCTGCTCAGTACAAATCGAAGGTGCCTGGCAATGGGATAAACGACCTGTAGTAGGACCGTGAGTGCGCCGAGCAGCACTCCGACGAACAGGTATTTCTCGGCGAGGAACAGCACGATGTTCACCAGGATAAATAAGCGGTAGACGGTGGAGGCAGACGCGTAGAACAGGAACCAGGGGCGTTCGCCGGGCGCGCCCACCGGTGAGTGCACGTCCGCTACCGCGAACAGGTACTTTTGTACGAGGTAACCGTAATAACGATTCGCGCGTTGCGCCAGATTAGGTATTTCGATTGCGTCGGCCAGCACGTAGTAGCCGTCGAAACGCAGCAGCGGATTACCGTTGAACAGCAGCGTGGAGATCCCGCCAATCAGCATGATATCGAATGCGATATCGCGCACTGTGCCGGTTTCGACGAAGAACCACACGAAGGTTGCAATGGCGGCCAGGAACAACTCGGTGAGGATGCCCGCGGCACCCACCAGCATACGCTGGTGCTTGTCACGAAATACCGATGAGGATGATGCATCGACGTAGGGCAGGGGCATGAACACCAGCAGCATGATGCCCATTTCATGGACCTCGCCGCCCCATCGTTTGACCGCAAGCCCATGGGCAAGCTCGTGCAGTCCTTTGACCACGGGGTAGGTGAGTACGAGGAACAGCAGGTTATAGGGCGCCAGCGCACGGCTGTCCCAGTAGTGAGTGATATCCGACCAGTAGCTGGCCGCGAGGGTGCCGGCCAGCGATACCGCCGACAGCCAGACAAACAATCCCAGTTGACCGAACAGAGGCGCAGTCACTGCGCCGAGGCGTCCGAGCAAGGTGTCGGGGTCAGTTAACGGAATTCGAATCAGCAGCGGCCCCTTGACGTACTGTTTCATTTTCGTGCGTTGTGCCGTTTCGTAACGCGTGAACAGCTCGCGGGTGTCCGGCGGGATATTGCACTGAATCAGGTCGCTGGCATGCAGATTGGCGAGCAGCTTGATGATCTCATCCTGGGTGAGGGGATCATCGTTATGCACGGCCGTGACGCCATCCCAGATTTCCTGGATGGTCCGCTGGCCGTCCAGCAGCCGTAGCAGCCGATAGGCCTTTGGGCCGAAGCGATAATGCCGATGAGAGGTGCGGTCCTGGACGACATACCAGAGTTTGCCACGGTAATGATGACGATGGATGGCAACGTGGTCGTGAAACTGTGCTTTGAGGTCGGCGACGCGATACCACAGAGGGCTGGATTCAGGATTGATCATCGGGCCGCGGCCTCAGGGCAGGTGTGACCACAGCCACAGGGATATGCGATTGAGCAGAGTGTGACTCCAGATCCAAAGCAAGTTGCGCTCACTGACTTCGATCTTTCCGACCCCGCGCATGCCCGGGCGCAGCTGGTCTGCTGTGCCCTCCAGACGGGCTTCGACGCGAAAGCCGTTCTGGCCCTCGTCGGTCTCCGCAACCCCGATGATGTCCTCGACGACAAAGGTCAGGCGTTCACCGGGCATGGCGGCCAGTGCCAGATAGCCGCGCTGTCCCCGTTCAACGTCGGCAATGTCGCTTTCGTGTACCTGCAATGCCATCCGATACGCGTCCAGTGGCGCGACTTCGAACAGAGTCTGCCCGCGTTCCACAGGGGCGCCCAGCGAGCGGCTGAGGTCGCCGCTTACGATAACGCCATCGATTGGGGCAACGATCCGGGTCCGCGCCAGGTGCTCCTCGATCAGGGCGAGTTGGGCGTTTGCCTTGCCCAACTGGGCCTCAAGAATTGCGGCTTCGGCACGGTCCAGGCTGCCAATCGCACGGCCGTGTTGTTTAGCCAGGTCGTCACGCTCGCTAGCCCATCGGCGGCGTTCCAGTTCGAGGTCTCGGTCATCGAGTGTGGCAATGAGATCGCCTTGCCTGATCAATTCTCCGGCCCGCGCATGCGCTTGCTTGATGTAACCGTCAATAGGGGCTACCAGCGCCCGCTGTTCGATGCCTTCGAGTACCGCCGTGGCGCTGATACGGTAGTTGCCGGTTGCCTGAATGAGCCAGATCGCCAGTCCGAGCAGGCCAGCGAACAGCAGTTTACTCCACAGCCGACGGCGGCCGACGACCCTGCCCAGTGCGCCAATAGATGCGTCGCCGGCCTTGGCCGGGAGCGAGCGATCGTTCAGGCGTTTCATTTCGAACACGGGGCCGAGCAGGGCAACTATCGCGTCGCAGACATCGATTGTGGCAGCGTCGAACGCTGGACCCTTGCAGCGCTCGAAGGTAAGTGCACCGATTATCTTGTCAGCATCGCTCAGTAATAGCGTGCATACGGCGCCGCCCTCCGAACCGGCACACAGCTGTTCGTGGGCGGGCAGACTCTGGATGTCGTCAACGTGTACAGGTGGATGTGACAGGGGGACGCCCTCGTCCAGCGCCTCATCCATGGCCGCCTCGATTCCGCGTATGAGGTCTGACCGACGATCGATCTGCGCACTGTGGGAGAGGGCGCGTACCTGCAGGTGTCGCCCTTCCAACTGCCCGAAGCTGACACGATCGCAGGCGAATGTTTGCGCCAGCTGCGTTAGCACCGCAGTGGCAGCCGCCTGCAAAGACGGTTGCTCCAGACTCTTGGCGGTGATCTCGATGACAGTCGCGAGGCGCGCGGCGATCACCGGGGCGCTATCCTCCCGGGGCAGGAGTTGCAGCCAGGCCGAGCCCCATTGGAGCAGCTGCAGGAGGGTATGTTGCTGCTGTTTGTCGAGCGTCTCGACTTCGAGCGTCACGACGCCAAACAGCTGCTTATCCTGAAACAATGGACAGGCCACGATAACGGGACCGTCGCTGTGCTCGGCATTCCGTGCGCTCTGGGGTTGCACCACGGCGGCCTTCTTCTGCTGTGCGAGCTTACCCGCTTCGGCAAGCACTGCCATGTCCAGATGATCGCTGGGCCAGCACGCCGCCGGTGCCACTGCACCGTCAGTGACTGAGCCCAGTAACAGTATCGCCCGGCGGACCCCTGGTATCATCTGACATTGCAGGGTGAGCCAGGACTGTGTGAGTTCGTTCAGCATCTGAAATCATGGGGGCGTCGTTGACATGGAGTGTGTGCGTCCGACAAGGTGAAAAATGGCGCAGAATATACAGCGCCGCTTGCCGGCGGCGCTGCCGCATCGAGATCCGTCATGCCGGGTAGTGGTGTGCAATCCATGGTCTGATTTCTCTACCTACCGGACTGTATCGTCCGCGAAAGCGGTATTCTTTAGTGTGACGACAATCGGTACCGTCAGGGCAGGAAAAACCCGCCAGGTGGCGGGTTTCTGATCGTAGGCGAGGAATCAGTGACAGCAATCCGACCCGGGAGATCTTTCTCTACGTAATCGGGATCAGCAGGTCCCTAAGATTTCACAGGAACCTTCCATACAGGCGGCCACTGCCGGATCTGCAGCCAAATCTACACCGACCGTGTTGCACCCATCCACTACCAAGCCGATTGCTGGGACCAGTGTGCCGTTTAGGTTGCATACCTTAGCCGCCAGAACCCCGAGGGCGTTGCATCGACCAAAATTGGCGCCGTTGACCATGATGTTGTCATGAACGCTGGTATAGCCATTGACCGCATTGGCGGGGGCGGCGTGTACCGCGAACGTTCCGGCGAACATGACGCCAGTGAGTGCGGCGGCAGCAAACAGTTTTTTGTGTATTCCTTTCATATTGATAACTCTACCTCGTTGATTACGTTTAAATTATCGCCCAGCCTGCGGTGCGAGTATTGATGCTGTGCCTCGAGACTGCAGGAGGTGCCAAACTATCAATACTTGCCCGCTACCGGTTGGCAATTCAGGGCGGTGTTGGGCCCGTTTCTCGTCTTGGCTGATTGGTTGGTTTCAATCAGCTGCCGGGCTCGCTGATATGTAGCGTCGAAACAGCCGTATACTTTAGGTATGGGTCTCGGGCAGTCCGCAACAATGCTATTGCCATGCGTAGCACATGATTCATTCCGCAAATCAGGAAAAATAACCATGGCAAGTCATACACTCTTTACTCATAATACCGCGCTTTTTGGGGGCTTCCATGTGGTTCAGAAATCTTCAGCTATATCGTCTCGGCCAGCACTTTGAGCTGTCGCCGGAGGCTCTTGACAAACGTCTGCTGAAACAAGCATTCAGGGAATGCAATCCGGGCGAGACAGCCACTGCCGGATGGGCGCCACCGCTCGGGCGTAACGGCCAGCAGTTTGTTCATGCTGCCAATGGACGCATCATGATCTGTGCACGCGGGGCCGAGAAAATCATTCCTGCGAGCGTGGTGCGGCAGCTGCTGGACGACCGGATCGCGGAAATCGAAGCCGCCGAATCAAGGGACGTACAGCGGCGCGAAAAGATGCGTATGAAAGACGATATCATGGTCGACCTCCTGCCCCGCGCATTGACCCGCATCACCAATCAGTATGCCTATATCGACACCACCAGTGACCTGCTGGTGGTGGACAGTGCCTCCGCGGCCAGGGCCGAGGCGCTGATCAGCCTGCTGCGTGACACGCTGGGCAACCTGGCCGCCTCGCCGGTGCAGGTGAAACAGTCCGGCAGAGACATCATGACCCGCTGGCTGGACGGTGAGCCGATGCCGGCAGGCTTCGAGCTGGGAGAGGACTGTGAGCTGATGCACCCGGATCCCGAAGGCGGGGTGATCAGCTGCAAGCGCCAGGATCTTTCTGCCGCAGAAATCCGCAATCACATAAAAAATGGCAAGTATGCGGTCAAACTGGGTATCCATTGGAAACAGCGTCTGTCCTGTATATTGCATGAAGATCTGTCCATTAAACGGTTGCGTTTCGAGGACATAATCACTAGTGAAGCCGACGATATGCCCGACGACGACCCGGTAACCCGGTTCGATCTCGATTTTTCCCTGATGACGCTGGAACTGTCGGACTTCCTGCCTGCGATGCTCCATGCCCTGGGCGGTGAACATCTGTCGTGACAGTTACTCCTGGCGCCGGATTCCCCTGCAATTGGGGATCTTCAGGTTGCGTTCGAAATCAAGCATGTTCCTGCTCTACAATACGCACCCTGTCCGACGGACGGTGCCGATAAATCAGCCGCCCGAGTGGCCGCGAGAAGAACGTGCAATTAGTAAAGCAGATGCTATGAATACGGAAACCGTATTGATGAAAAAAGGATTGCCGAAAGGCGTAATGTTTAACGCCTATCCTGACAGCATTGGGCGAAACCTGGCTGATATAGCACATATGCTCAAGAGGCCGGAATTCAAGGATGTTTTTTCTTTGTTCTACATCCTGCCTACCGTTTTCAATAGTGATCTGGATCGCGGCTTTTCTATCATAGATTACGATCTCAATGATGAGCTTGTTTCCCGGGAAGATTTGGAGAAACTCCATGAGCTCAATGTGATGTTCAAGTTTGATCTCGTTTTGAACCACCTCTCCGTAGGTTCTCCCCAGTTTCAGGATTTATTGAAGCATGGGGACAAATCAAAATATAAGAACTTCTTTATAGATTGGAATGAATTCTGGCGTTCGCACGGAGAGATGAGCCCTGACGGTCACGTGGTACCACATGAAGAACATCTCGAGAAACTTTTCATGAGGAAACCCGGTCTTCCGATATTGAAAGTACGCTTTCCGGATGGATCCGACAGGCCTTATTGGAATACTTTTTATCAGGAGGTCGCTTATCACGAGATTACCGCCCACGATCTACTACAGGCATTAGAGATCGAGGAACTCACACACGAGCACGCTGAGAGTATTGCTGCGATCGTGAATGATGTATTGAATGCGAAGCGGGATGTTAGTGAAATCGATTTAGGCGACTTTTCCCGTCACAGAGATGATATTGTTTCCGTTGTTGAGCAGAACCGCAAATATCTGGGGCAAATGGATTTAAACGCTCAATCGGAAGAGGTCTGGAATTTTTACGATGAGACCTTAAAGAAGCTGCGCGAACACGGCGGCAAGCTTGTCAGGCTCGACGCATTCGCCTATTTGCACAAGGAGCCGGGTCAAATCAATTTTTTCAATAAACCCGGCACCTGGGAGTATCTGGACAGACTGAAGCGGATAGCGGATAAGTATGACTTGATTCTCCTGCCTGAAATACATTCTGAGTATGGCTATGGCCTCCATGAGAAAGTTGCAGGTAAAGGATTCCCCATCTACGACTTTTTCTTTCCCGGTTTGGTTATTGACGCGCTGGATCGAGGGACAAACAGGCATCTTGTGCGCTGGATTGCTGAGATACTGGAGAAAAATATAAAAACGATCAACATGCTTGGCTGTCATGATGGCATCCCTGTCCTTGACCTGAGAGGCAAGGATATAGATGGCATCTCGAATGAGGGATTGTTAAGCGATGAAGAAATCGACACTGTCGTCGACGAAATAATGGACAGGGGCGGAAGAGTGAAAAACCTGTATGGCCCGGACGGCAAGAAGATATCGTATTATCAGGTGAATGCGACGTTCTTCAGCGCACTGGGGGAAGACGAGCGAAAGTTGCGTCTTGCCCGGGCAATTCAGATGTTTATGCCGGGTGTCCCACAAGTGTGGTATCTGGACCTGTTTGCCGGAAAAAACGATTATGCGGCAGCGGACAAAGGCGGCGCGGGTGGGCATAAAGAAATCAATCGCACAACGCTCGCAAACAGTGATATTGAGCAAGGACTCTCACGAATTGTTGTGCGAGACCAGCTGGAGCTCATGAGGCTGCGGAATAAATCGCCCGCTTTTGACGGCGCGCTGGAGATTCATAACTCAGATGAACACCGTTTACACCTGACCTGGAAACATCATGGCTGTGTAGCGACACTGAACGCTGACTTACGAAGCTATGGCTTTAGTGTTACACATAAGGGTGAAGCCTGCGAAGAATATGTGACGTCTTATCGCTGAACGAATATACGGAAGCGGAATCGACTTTTCGTGGAGGACGAATATGAAAATATTAGCTACCGACCTGGACAGGACGCTACTCCCGAATGGTAGTTGGAAGGCTGATAGCGAAGCCATCAAATTGTTTAATGAACTGACGGAAAAACAAGGTGTGCTTGTCGTTTATGTGACGGGACGAAATCTCGCACTTACTGAAAATGCGATAAAAGAGTTCGGGGTCAGATATCCAAATGTTCTGTGTGGTGATGTCGGTACTTCGATAAGGAAGTATGAGGATGGTGAGTGGACCTTCGATGATGGATGGATTGCTCATGTCAAGCACGTGAGTCCAAGGTGGGATGCCGCCGCAATAAGAGATGCAGTTGCCGGGGTTGATGGTATGCGGGAACAGGAAAGCGAGCATCTGAACCGGTTCAAGCAGAGTTATTATGTTGAGCATCATAAAAATGATGAGGTATTAAAAAAGGTGGAAGAGCTGGTGAAGGGAAGGTTTGATGAAGTAATCATATACAGTTTTGATTCACAGGACGGCAAGGGGCTTCTGGATATTTTGCCTGCAAGCGCGACAAAGCAGACTGCCCTGGAGTATGTGGCTGAAGAGTTCGGTGCTGCGAAAGAGGATGTTGTATTTTGCGGGGACAGTGGCAACGATATTTTTCCATTGACAGCGGGGTTCTGCGGTGTGCTCGTGAGGAATGCCGATGACCAACTGGTAGAGAATGTAAAAAAAGCAATGGATGAGAGTCCTGGCATGAAAGTGTATTTTGCAAAAGGAGATTTCAAGGGTTTGCAAGGATATTATACGAGCGGCGTGATTGAAGGGGCCTATCATTATGGGGTTTTTGATGATGCCATGGAGAGATAGCAGGTTTTCTCCGGCTGGCCGATAGTATGTAAACAAAAGACATGCTTATCCACCAGGCAGGGAATACAAGGTGAAAGAAATACCCATCACAGAACTCATGAGCCACAATGTTGAGCTGGTTACACCCGATACACCGCTGAGAACCGTAATCCATTACATGCGCAGCAGGGGGCATTCATGCTGCCTGATCGGGGAGGATAACCGTCCGGCCGGTATTGTCACCGAACGCGACCTTGTGAAAGTGATGGAGTCACTCGTTGAAAACCCGGATCTGGCTCAACAGCCTGTGGCCGGTTACATGGCAGCACCGCCACATACCGTCCAGAGTGACCAGTCTCTGTTCGATGCGCTGGTGATCTCTCATGCCGAAAAAGTCCGCCACCTGCCCGTAGTCGACAGTGATAACAGGCTGGTAGGCATCGTCACTCATACTGACCTCGCCCATGCGCATTTTCATGTAATTGAACTGCAGCGCACGCTGATCGACCGGGCCATCCAGGATCGTACAGAGGAGCTTGAAGCCGCCAATCGCGAACTCGAGTTGCTTTCCATGGAAGACGCCTTGCTGGGCATCGGTAATCGCCGTGCCATGGAAGTGGATATGGAACATACGCACTCACTGGCAACGCGCCATCAGCGGAGTTACGTTGTTGTCTTGCTGGATGTCGATCATTTCAAGTCCTATAACGATCATTATGGACATATGGCAGGTGATAATGCATTGCAGCAGGTCACTGCCGTGATTCGGAGTTCTATTCGCAAGTCCGACCGGCTGTACCGATACGGCGGTGAAGAATTTCTGCTGCTGTTACCGGACACGGCTGCCGGTGGTGCTCGTACCCTGACCAAACGATTGGTTGATAAACTGCATGCAGCCGCGCTGGAACATGTCATGAGCTCCTATAATGTCGTCACCATCAGTGCCGGGCTTGCAGAATACCGGCAGGATGCTGCGAGCAGGACAGAAAACTGGCAGGACATTGTCCGCAAGGCTGACCAGGCGCTCTATCAGGCGAAGGAAAACGGACGAAATCGTGTTGCCTGAATCGGCGAGCGCTCATGCAGTTTGACCGGCGGCATCTATAGCAGGACTCGTCTTACGAAGGTGGGAATCCATTTTCATTGTCTACACGCTTGTCTTCAGATGGTGTGTGCTTGAGAGTGTTTTCCTGCTCGTAGTTCAACGGAGCCCAGGGGGGTGTACTTGGCACCTGGGGCGCTGTAACCAGTATCTCTGCAAGATCAGGGCTGCCGGTACCGACAGGAACCGGTATGCCATGCGCCTGACCTGCAATTTTTCTTGCCTTCCCCCAGTTTATTTCGACAGGCGAATCGGATGCTTTTTTTTCCACCGCCTTTTCCATGGGTTCAAGGCTTCCTTTCCAGCGTCTGGCATCCTCCGACAGTGGCTCGTGCGCCTCAAGGTAAAGTTGACCATCGCGCCGCCCCACGACATAGGGTTCGTTGATAATGCGTACCTTCGTGCCCACGGGAACCTGTGGGAAGAGTCTTGATATGTCCTCGGGGTAGAGCCGAACACAGCCATGGCTCACCCGGATGCCAACCCCCCAGGGTTTGTTAGTTCCATGGATAAGGTATTGCGGACGACTGAGACGCATGGCAAATTCACCGAGCGGGTTATCGGGTCCTGGAGGCACGATTTGTGGTAAAGGGTTGCCGAGCCTGACATGTTCTCTGTGTACCGATTCCGGCACTGTCCACGCGGGTTTTTCGATCTTTTGGGTAATGCGTGTCGTACCTTGTGGCGTTCTCCAGCCTTCGCGGCCGATGCCTATAGGGTGAGTGATGACTTCTGCGGGTTGTCCCGGTGCCGGTTTCGGGAAGTAAAAAAGCCTCATGGATGCAAGATTCAGCAGGAGTCCTTCTCTTTCCTGTCCCGGAAGAATGAACTGTGTGGGGAGTATCACGCTGGTATCTTTACCGGGCAGCCAGGGGTCGACGCCGGGATTGGCCGCGATAATTTCCTCGTATCCGAGGTCGTAACGGCGAGCAATATCGAGCAGGGTATCCGCCTGGCGGGCAGCGGTGATCTGAACGTGTCCGACAATATCCACGCCTTCCGGCGGGAGCAGAAAGCGGTCACTGGGCGCAGGAACCTGTAACGATGCCCCCTCCCGGGTGTGCTGCCGGTCAGGCAGACTGCTACACCCGGAAACATAGACAGTTGCCAGGCAAAGGAAAATTATCTCAAACCATGAGTGGTGGCTGGGCCATGCTAATGGTGATTTCATGAAGCAGAGCATGAATTGTAAGCGCCCGCTACGTCAAGGGGCGCAAGGCATCAGGGTATGTTCGGCGGTGTGTGATTCCGTAATTGAGAACGCCGCTAATATGGCTTCACCGCTCTGAACATAGCGCCAATCGTACTGGGTGAAGTACGATACGCCGTAAAACCGGTCAATTCTGCATTGATAAATCCGGCCTTGCTTATCATCGCCAGAAATACTTCGGGCAGCAGTGTCCCGGACACGCAGTCAGCCCAGGACTCTTTTCCGCCGCAGCCGGCTGAAATTGCAGCGGACGGGTCACGAATCATGTCAGCAAGCTGTAAGCGGCCGCCGGGTTGCAGAATCCGGAATATTTCCTCCAGTACGGTGTTTTTATTCTCAGCGAGATTAATGGCTCCGTTGGAGATAACCACATTCGCACAAGCATCAGGCAGCGGAAGTGTCCTCATATCTGCTGCCTGAAAGGTGACTTGCGTGAGACCAGAAGCGGCGGTGTTCCTGGTGGCCTTGTCAACCATCGCCGGCGTACTGTCGATACCGAAAACCTCTCCGTTTTTTCCAACCAGAAGTGCGGCAACACAGGCGTCGGCACCGGCGCCACAACCGACATCAACGACGGTTTCGCCGGCATGGATAGGTCCGAGGCTGAACGGATTGCCGACCGCTGCGGCTGATTCCCAGACACACTCCGGCAAGTGATTCAACCATTCCTCCGCATAGCCCAGTGCGCGGGCATTTTCCCTGCCGCTGGCCCAGCCAAACTCTGCGGCGGGTTCATTCGCCAGGCGGGTGTACAGTTCCAGGAGCTGGGTATGTGTGTCCAGAAAGCTCATGGCGTCAGAGAGATAAAATAAAAATTCACCTGCTGGCATGGGCCATGCAAAGTGATAACCCTGGACTTCATCACATTGGTGCATGCGAAGAGGTTCGGGCATGTTTTCATTCTCGACTCCTTCTGCGATGGTTTTGAGGCTCAGGCTCCTGACCGTCTGAACAATAGCACGGACGATAGCAGCATCGCTTGGATTGTTCAGCATGTTGCGAAATAATTTCCGTTAATCCGGGCTCCAGATGAGCCGAGTCCAGCGGTATATGGTTGCTGATGTTTCCTTGCCCTATCCAGATGAACCTGCCATGTGCTTGCTACCCACTGTAGATAGGCTGTATCCGGGTAGGCCTTTGGCCACCAGTCTGCGAGCGTGAAAATATCATCCAGGTCGTAGCCAAAAGTGAGAATGAAAGCAGGGTTCAGGCAGGTGATGTTCTGTTGTTCATCGTTGAGTGCGCAGGGAACCAGAGAAGCATCGATGATGTTGCGGAACCGGGTCTCGCTCTGTCGCAGAGTTTCCTCTGCCCGCGCGCTAGCGGTAATCACTCCAACAGGACCGGTAATTCGTCCGCTCTCATCCGCCGCTTCCAGTTCGGCAATTCCGGCGTGTGCGTCAACCAGGTCTTCCAACAGCTAGTCGTGCACCCACACTGGTCATGTCCCTGCTGGTTAAGTGTTTTTAATCGGGCGATAATCTGTATTTCACCAGAGACACGTTATGACGCCCTGGATTTTGCTTGATAGCGCCCAGGTACCCGGTAACGGCGGGGAGTTGCGCCTATACCGGCGAGGCAATGAATTTTCGATCAAAATCGTGGGCCGTGGCGAGCTGATGAACAGCCGTGTCCATGGTTCCGAAGATGCGTTGGCTGAACATACCTGTGCCAGGCTGGCGGGTTGCTTAAAGCCCCAATTGCTCATCGGTGGGTTGGGCATGGGGTTTACCTTGGCTGCGGCACTCCGACACGCCGGTGACCAGGCGCAGGTGGTGGTGGCTGAGTTAGTGCCGGCAGTGGTGGCGTGGAATAGGGGGCTGCTTGGGGAGCAGGCCGGTCATCCGCTCCGGGATCCGCGGGTGACCGTGCGGGAGGGGGATGTCGCCCGCTTGCTAATAGCCGGGCAGCAAGCTTACGACGCTATCTTGCTGGACGTGGATAACGGCCCTGAGGGACTCACTCGCAGGGAGAACGATTGGCTCTATAGCACGAACGGGTTGAACGCGGCATATGCGGTGTTGCGCCCTCGTGGTGTTTTGGCAGTGTGGTCGGCCGGTCCAGATCAAGCGTTTATGCAACGGCTGCGAAAGGTGGGCTTCGAGGTGGATGAGGTGCGTGTACGTGCACATGGATCGAAGGGCGCGCGGCACATTATCTGGCTCGCCAAGCGGGTGGTTTAGATAGTACACTATGGTTTTTTTAACCGGCCGAACGCAGACCTATGCCCAAGAAAATTGATCACAACAAGATGTTTTATGTCGACGACTCCCCTATTCATGGCAAGGGGCTCTTTGCACGCACCAAACTCAAAAAGGGTAAGTACCTCGGTACTTATGACGGCCCCAAGGTCAAAAAAAATGACACTCACGTACTTTGGGTCGAGAAAGAAGAAGGCAAGTGGATCGGCAGGGATGGTAAGAACATCCTGCGTTATCTTAACCACAGCAACAAACCCTGCGCTGAATTCGATGGCTTTGACCTTTATGTCATGCGCGATATCAAAAAAGACGAGGAAGTCACCTTTGACTACGGGGAAGACCCGGCTGGCTAGGACAGGCTCCTACTCATTCATGGTCAGGTCAAGCGCAATCACCCCGGTGGATATCGATCTGCGCGTGGCCAGCCGATCATCGGCTGGCCATTTTCGATGCTTTAGCTGACGCCTTTCGCATGCCAGAGCTGTTCCTGTCAAAAATCCTATCCACCGCGGGTTTGCAGCAACAGTGTTGAAGGTGACCAATATTCTAGACGGTTTCCCAGAATTCCTCTGGCATATCCCGGGCCAGGGCAAGGGCGCCGTCGGCACCCGCGAACAGTGTGTCTTCAATACAGCGCATGTTACAGGTTCCATTCTCGCGCAGGGACTGTTGCAGCCGATCGGCCAGACCGCGAATCTGGCTACCGCCACCTGACAGGACGATGTCGGACATGATCTGGTCCTGATACTCAGGGTCAAAACGAGATACCAGTTCCAGTGTGGTCTCCACAATGGGCTGTATGATGCTTTCGCATGCGCAGCGCATTTCTTCGGTGATATCGTGGGGCGTCATCTTGCCATTGACGGGAAAGTCCACTTCCACCTTGCCTTTTGCCGTGCCGACAAAGCTGTGCTCTTCCTTGAAGCGGCGTACCATGTTTATGTTGAAGTCGGCGTTTGGATAGCGTTCGGATAAGGCGTTAAACAATTGCTGGTCGATGTAATCACCGGCAGTCAATACGGTTCGTTGATCATCCTCGGACGGTATGGTTCCATGCATGATGCAGAAGTCTACAGTACCGGCGCCAATGTCAATGATCATGGCGTTGTTCAGCAGGTTCTGACCATAGGCGACAGCAAACGGTTCGGAGGTCACCATGAGGGAGTCAACATAGTCGGATACGGCGCGTTTAATCGCCAGTTTGTTGGCCGTGAAGGATTCGGCAGGCACCCCGACGACCGCGTGCACTTTGCGATCCTCCTTCTTTTCCACCAGATTTACCAGATATTGAATCAGCTCTTTTACGGCTTCTTCATCACGCGTGGTACCTTCTTTGATGACGCCACGTTCCAGTGGCCGGCATATATCCAGCGACAAACGGTTGGAAAGCGCCTGCTCGCCTAGCAGAACTGGTTTGCCGAGCACTTTCCGGGCGATAAAGTCCTTGGGCCAGCCAACATAGCTTTCCACCCATTCGCGGTGCTCGTCGCTTGACGCAATTGCACTTCGGGAGGTGCCCAGGTCGATGCCGATCTTCAGTGTAGAATCATCCGTTGTTTTGCCGTTCATTACTGTTATCTCCTGCTGTACGCGACTGCTTGTGTCGCAAGTATTCCTGTACGCCCTTTTCGAGAAAGGACGCGATTTTTGCCCGATAAGCCGGGGTATTCAGTTTCATCTCTTCATCCACATTGGTGATGCATGAGATCTCCGCCAGCACGCTGGGCGCATCAACGCCCAGCAGTACGACAAAAGGTGCGGTTTTTACACCGAAGTTGCGCATTCGATGTTCAAGCCTGTGAATATTGTGAAACAGACTGTGTTGAATCGAGGAGGCCAGCGCCGCGGATTCCTGATGTTTCATGGTATAAGCGATTTTTTTTATCATGGTCTTGAAATCGGCCATGCTATATTGTGAGTCGGTATTTTCCAGCTTTGCCAGTTCGATAGTCGCTGTGTCCGGTGGTGCGCCGAAGTAAAACGTTTCGATGGTTTTCACCCGCACATCGGGGAAAGCATTGACATGGAGAGAGACGAACAGGTCGGCCCGGTTTTCATTGGCAAATTCCACGCGCTGGTTCAGGCGCAGGGTTGAATCCGTATCGCGCGTCATGAGAATCCTGTAATGGCCGGAGCTGCGCAGGCGGTCGCGCAGCCGCAAGGCGATATCAAGCGTGATATCCTTCTCCATCGTGCCCCGGGCGCCAATCGCTCCCGGATCTTTTCCCCCGTGCCCCGGATCAATGACAATGGTTTTGACGTCGAGGCCGAACACTTCGGTCAATGGAGAGAGATCTTCACGCAGCAGCATATCGAAATCAGACAAGCTGGCGGATTCGGTGTCCGGGAGTTGCCCCTGCCCGTTTAGTATCGCGAAGTCGAGCTCGGCCGGCATGAACGGCATATATGCCAGACTGTGCGTAGTCTGGATCGCTTGCAAGGGTTCTGGATGGGGTGGGGGCGGCTGACGTGCGCTGCTTGGCCCTGTTTCTCGTCCATCCACAAAAGCGGATGGGCCCAGGTAGCCAAGCGCGGGTCCGAACACCAGCGTTATCCCCAGCAGGGCCCAGGTTGACCGGCGACGTGAGTGTGAGAGCAGGCGTGGCCGGGGGCGACGCCGTCGCTCCCCGAGGCGAAGATTATCCTCGTAGACACATTGCAGCATCGCGAGACGGTCTGGTGTGTGATAATCAGCCGCTTCTGGCATCGCGGTACGCCACTCGGAGCCCGGAGCTCCTGTGTACAGGTTTTTCTGTGGGCTGGACGAACGGCTGTTGGCCGTCACCCAGCGAAATCCATGTCAAATAATTGCCGCCCGTAAGATGCATTATATTTCACTGAATATCAAAGTAATTATACATATCATCGTATTTAACCAGGGGCTATGCCGGGCCTGATAAAGGTACCCAGGGATGCAAATCACCAGTTCCGTCTCATTGAAGCAATTCGCGTGCCGTGTTGTTCAAATGAGGAGGGCGAGTGTCGCAGAGTGTCAATGACGCCCGATGTGTGGCGCATTCACAATCACACCGTGTTGAAACTGACGCAGCCGGTGGTGATTATTAAAATCGATGTTTTAGGGTTTACGTGATGTGGAAAAATGTTCGTACTGCTGACGGCAATAAGCAGGTTAAGTGGGTTTTTCCTCACTCAGGGTAAAATAAAACGTTGCCCCCGCCCGACTGCGCCTTCCGCCCATAGCTCCCGCCATGGCGGCGGATAATGCGTGCAACGGTGGCCAGGGCCGGTGCCGGTGCCCTCGAACTCGTCGGCTTTATGCAGACGTTGAAACGACCCGAACAGTTTGTCCGCGTATTTCATGTCAAAGCCAACACCGTTGTCACGCACATGATAGATCTTCTTGCCGTTCTTTTTCGTCAGACCGAATTCTATGTGTGCATGTCACCCTGGAGAGCGACAACATATCATCTATCAGCCTGCCCATGCGTTGTGCACTGCTGCGGACCCTGTGCAGGTAACTTTTCCGATATCGTCCAGCTGTACAGCGTAATCTTCCAGGAGCGCATGGCTGAAACCATCGATTGAACGCAGCGGTGCACGTAAATCATGAGACAGTGAATAGGGGAAGGACTCCAGCTCCTCGTTGGTCTCCTTAAGCGCCGCGGTACGCTCGGCAACCATTGCCTCCGATATGCGTTGTGCAGCGGGATTCCGGCTCAATACCTCGAAATCCGGAATTGATGGCTTTGTTCGAATCGGGACTGGGCTGTCATCTG
>Ga0055476_10000043_pt1 | contig 24663 bp, 22 predicted proteins | sample Muzzi_CordC_D2_FD_57682 | JGI IMG/M metagenome (GOLD analysis project Ga0055476, IMG submission 57682) | Wetland microbial communities from San Francisco Bay, California, USA, that impact long-term carbon sequestration - Muzzi_CordC_D2 | ecosystem: Environmental > Aquatic > Marine > Wetlands ... | reverse complement strand
CTCTTTGACGCTTCTCGAACGCGTAATTGGGTTTGGCCATTGGCTATCCTATTCAATTGGATTTAAGTTAAGACAAAATATAAGAGCAGGTCCTCTTACCATTAATCGATCCCGAATCGATCCCGGCGAGCCGCAATGACCGGAATGCGATCATATCGGCAGGCTGGCGGCCAACGCTTGCAGTTCATTTAATCCCCATCTGCTACCGCGTCACCGTCTTGTAATCGACCGACTCTATAAGAGTCGACAATACCAATTAGCCAGGTAATGATCAAAACGGCCGTAGCGATATTTATCAGTTTAGCGTCCGCGCCTGTTGCTTGCTTCGTTACTAATTCAGTAATTACAGCAACATCTGGTTGAATCTCACCACTCTGAATCTTATCGACTATTTGCAAAGCCCGCTCTACCGCTGCAGTAATCGCAAAATAAAGCGCTATAAGGGCAGTACCAGCCAATAAGGTACCGGAAATATACCTCTTTAAGTAAACATGCCCAACGCCGGGAAATACAAAAGCTGATAGCAGGGCCGCTTTCATTGACCTATTCATATAAATGCACCAACGTTTTACACACTGTGGCTGGAAGGACGATAGACTAAACAGGTGTGAAGCAGATGTTGCATTTATACCGACCAAGGCAATTGCCCCTCCAATGCGAGTGATTGGGGTGCCTTGTTAAGTGACATCTTCACCTCCAGGTGGAAGCCCACTGTGACGACAGATACGTGAAAATGAATTATTGAAAACCAGCACGTTGTGAAATAAATAACCACAACGCGGACATCCGGCGAATATAACTAATCGCGTCGCTAATCAAATATATACCTGCTCCCACCAGTAGCACATTTTCCCTGAACATAACGCGAGCCGAGCCTAAAATAGAATAATGCTACCGATCCGATCAGCATGCAACATGCGGCAATCCACAGCTTTCTGAGGCGATGTATTATTTTCAAATTATTTGACACGATTTTCTTTTAGCCGGGTGAAAGCCGAAAAAGCCCTTCAGTTATCGAATCACTGGTAAAATAGAGGGCCCCATCGGGACCGACCGCGACACCAACCGGTCGTGCCAGTCGCTTGCCGTCCGTGCGCTGAAAACCCTGGATTACGTCCATTACCTCCGCTGCTTTTCCTTCCTTGAAGCGTACCATCATGATCCGTGGGGGGCGCCGGCTGGCCGGATCACCACGAAAACCGCCATCTGGCCGGGTTCCCCAGGATCCCCTGAAGGCGACGATGGCATTGTGTTCGAAGCGGGGATCGAGCGCACCCCTGGATACAAAGCATACGCCCATGGGTGCATTGCGGGCCGGAAAGGTGGCTACCGGAACCGTTACGTCCGAAACACGCAGTGGCGGTTTTACCCCGATACAGTTGTCACGGCGGATCCGTTGGTCATCGAACTGGTACCAGGGCATACCGTGGAAGGACCCGGGTGTCAGGCGGGAAAAGTATTCAGGTGGCTGATCGAAGCCCAGGTGGTCCGGGCCGTTGTTGCTGGCGTACAGGTCGCCACTTTCCGGATGCCAGTCGAATCCCACCGGGTTGCGCAGGCCGCTGGCAAAGGGTTTGAAACGGACCCGGGGGCCGGACTCTTCGAGCACCAGCACGCCTCCGCGCCTGTCCTCGATAGGGTAACTTTCATCAAGGTACTCGTTACTGCAGTTTCCGCTGATACCAAGGGAGACGTACACACGTTGATCCGGGCCCACAACCACGCTGCGGCTGGAATGACCGCCACCGCCGGGCAGTGGCGCGAGCAGTTCCAGCTTGCTCCTTTCAATGCGCCGTTGACCCGGGCGATACGCTGTACGGTATAGTCCGTCGGTCTGGGCGATCAACAGTTCTCCGTCCCGATAGGCCAGGCTGTGTGGGTAGTCCGGCAGATTGACCAGCACTTGCGGCTCGCGGTACGGTGGCACCAGCAGGTAGACATTGCCGGATTTTGAACCAATCAGCAGGTCGCCATTAGGCAGAAAGGTCATCAGGCGCGGCATATCCAGGTCGGTGGTCAGTAATTCCAGTTGCATGCCTGACGGCACCTGCAGATTCCAGATCTCGTTACCGACCGTTAGCCGTTGAGTATGCAAGGGCAGCGGTGCAGCGTGAGCGGACAGACAGACGGTCAGCCACACCAGTACCGGCATGAACGGTATTTTCCTTCCGTGGCCTGGTGCTTGGCAGTCAGTGTTGAGCTGAAACATCATTGTCATTCCGGGCTTTACGCATCACGATGGCTGGCTGCGAACATGTGAGAATGTGACGTCAGGACTCGTCTGCCATTACCGTACAGACAACCTTGCGGTCCTGCCTGGGTCCATCGAACTCGCAAAAGAAAATGTTCTGCCAGGTTGAAAGACCCAACTGGCCATCGATTAGCGGAATGATTTCCGACGGCCCAACCAGCCCCGACTTGAGATGCGAATCGCCATTGCCATCCTGCTCATCGTGTAACCACACGCCTTTCGGTATCAGCCTGCCGAGGAAATTCACCACATCGGTCTGCACACTTTCATCCCAGTTTTCCTGGATCATGATGGCGGCGGTCGCGCCCTGGGCGTACACGGATACCAGACCATCACTGATACCGCTGTGACCCACGACTTCCCGTATCTGATCAGTGATATCGACCAGTGTCTCGCGCGCAGTTGTCTCCAGGTGGATAATTTCGCGCATTGCGCACCTCAGCCTCCGTACAGGCCCAATGGGTCGTCTGGATTGATGCCCTGCATAAATGGAAGACGACGATCACTGTGGGTTATCTGATACACCAGCCCCATCCAGTTACCGACCACGGCCTCGGCCGTATCATGCCAGGTGTTATCGAGTCGCCCTTCGATCAGTCGTTCCGGAAATTGCGGCAACCTGGACCCGTCAGCCAGCGCCGCTTCAATACGTCCCCGGTATTCGTTAAGCAGCGCTTTTTCCCGGGTATGGAAATAATTGTCGGGAAACGGCGGGTAGTCATCCCGCTTTCTATTGGCATACAACATGACTTCACGTTTGTATTCCTTTAGCAGGGAAATAGTGTCGTACTCGGGGTGGCCCTGAAAAAACACCACCCGCAAACCGTCAGCACTGGTGGCCAGATGCACACCAATATCTTCGTTATCCACCAGCACATGCAAACCGGCTGCTTCGAACTGTTGGCGGGTCACCGCATTCCAGCGCGAATGCGGTACATCGAAACGTGTATTCACATCATTGACAAGCGGATGTGATTTATCGAGCACGCGGTGAGGAAATACACCCCAGATCTTGTGCGGCTGGGGAACGCGCTTTTTACCATGGCGGAACTGCAACATGGCGTGCGTAGCCAGACAGGAACACAAGGTCGATGTCACATTGTCCATCGCCCAGTCGATGACAGCAATCAGCGGTTCCCAGAACGGCTGGCTGGCCAGTTCAGGTCCGATGACATTTGCACCAGTGACAATCAGGGCATCCAGGCCCTGTTCGCGAATCCTGTCGAACGGTTCGTAATATTCATCGATATGCGTTTGTGCATCCGGCCCGCGCTCCAGCTCGGGCAGGGTAAAAGGATGCACATAAAACTGTGCGATCGGATTACTCTCACCGACCAGGCGGAAAAACTGTCGTTCGGTCGCCGCCAGGGCTGCATCCGGCATCATGTTCAGCAAACCAACGTGCAACTCACGAATATCCTGTTGTGATGCACGACCCGGTGGCAATACGCTGGTGCCTTCGGCACGCAGGCGTTCGAACGTCGGCAACTTGTTATGAGCGACCAGGGGCATTCGGATACTCCAGACTAAGCGGTGCGGGATATCACGGTTTCAAGCAGTTGGAGGAAATCTGCTTCATCGCGAACTTCGGAGACTTCCCGCGACGTCACTGTATAGCCATGCGGTTCTGCAATCGCCTCGTAACGTGGGATGCGTGAATGGAACAAACGAGGAAATATCCAGCGCGTGAATTCATCCGGTTCCATTTCCGCTGCATAGCTCATACCGTTTTCCTCCAGGTAAATGTCGAGTTGCTGCTTGAGAAAATCCGGGCGATAGTACAGGGGCTTTGGATCACTCTGTGCCCTTTCGATCAGCTTCCGCTCTTCTCCCTTATCGGTGACCTGGATATAGAGAATCAGCGTGTGCGTCACCAGCAGGTCGATCACTGATGGATCATCCAGTTCACAAAGACTGCCGCCCACGTCATTGACAAAATGCTGGTAACCGTAAATCTCCTGTGATTTGCGGATATATTCCGGCACATCGTGCATGGCGGCAATCTCGGCTTCCCGGTACTGCGCCTGGCGGTGTACAAAGTCGTCCAGTGCTACACCACCCTGCTCCGGATTACCCAGCTTGCCGACAAAACTCAACACCGGCCCCAGGTCATCGACCTTGATGTTATTGCGGATATAGATCCAGTCTCGTCTCAGCAGGTCATGTAAAAACGGCACCTGCATGGCCTGCTGCTTGATAATATCCAGAATCGCCTCATCCAGATAACGGGTTCCGATACGGTAATCGCCAGAATAATGGAACCAGTTATGACCACACAGCAATGTCGAGAGATAGGTCTTGCCGACCCCGGACATACCGAGCAATGTCACCTTCTTGTTTTCCCAGGCCCGGAATTGTTCAATGCTGAACTTCAATGCCGATACTCCAGATGGTCGGAAAGCGGTTGATTATGCAGCATTTACGACAAAGCTGGAATAGCTGCACCAGGCAAACTCATTTCCATTGACAGCTGTTTTGCTGTATGGTGCCCAACCTTTACCATAGTTACCAAAGACAGAAACCAATCGTACGCGGTTCAAGGAAGCGTTATGCAAGTAGAATCCCAAAAGGTCGTCATCCTCAACTACACCCTGACCGATAACGACGGCAACGTCATTGATCAATCCACTGACAGCAGCTTTTCCTATCTGCATGGCGCCAATAACATTATTCCTGGCCTGGAAAATGCGCTGCATGGCAAAAAGGCGGGCGACGAGATGAAAGTCCCCGTTTCGCCGCAGGAAGGCTATGGCGAACGGGATGATTCAAAAACCCAGAGTGTACCGAAAGAGATGTTCCCCGAGGACGCTGAAATAGAACCGGGCATGCAGTTTCATGCACAGGGTCCAAACGGAGAAACGATTGTTGTCAACGTCACCAGTGTCGAAGATGACACGGTCACCGTTGACGGTAATCATCCGCTGGCCGGCGTCCATCTGAATTTCGCCGTTGAGATTGTCGAGGTTCGCGAAGCCTCCCGGGAAGAAATCGAACACGGACACGTGCACGGTCCTGGCGGACATCATCACGACTGAAGAGCGTCAATCTCAGGAAATTAATCGCGCGCTCAGGCTCGCCATCATTCCCTGCCCGGCATCACCTCCGACAACTCTTCGTGCAGGTAGGTATCCCCCCTATAGAATCGTGCCACCAGCATGAACAAGACTGCCGTCACCAGCATTAAAAGTGTAAATAATTCGTAGTACTCGGCACCGGCGAGCTTGCTGCTGCCGTCCTCCTGCCGGATAAAGAAATTCACTGCACTGGTAAACAGGTTCCCGGCCGCGATCGACATCATAAAAAATGCCATGACGAAGGACTTCATGCTTGTGGGCGCCTGGGTGTAGGAAAATTGCAAACAGGTGATGGCGACCATCACCTCCGCCGAAGTCAGCACCACATAGGCAAGCAATTGCCACACTATGGATGGCGTGCCGCCCTGGTCAATCTGTACCTGAACCCAGGTCGGGATAGCAAAAGCCAGCACTGTTATAAACATCCCTATCGCTATTTTTCGCAACTCGGTCAGCTGCCACACCAGCTCAATGGCGGGATAGACCGCATAGGAAAACAGCGGGATCAATACCATCACCAATAGCGGATTGGCCGCCTGAATCTGCGCAGGTAACACCTCCACTCCGAAGAGAACCCGATCCATGTTTTGCGCCTGCAATATCCAGGCCGATCCAGTCTGATCGAACAGGGCCCAGAACACGGCGACGAACAGATAGATCAGTGACAGGCGACCGAGGATACGCAGACCGTCGCCACTGAATGCCTCCCGGACAAAGCCCCAGCCTGCCGGCGGAATATGTACAAAACGGTACCGTCCCGACCAGAACACCAGCGTTGCAATCAACATCAACACACCCGGTACGGCGAACGCCAGAGACGCTCCATAGTTCTCCATCAACCAGGGTGTCGCCAGCATCGACGCAAAAGCCCCCAGGTTGATGGAGAAATAAAACCAGCTGAATACGCGCGACAGAAGGTATCCATTGCTCCTGCCAAACTGGTCGCCGACATGTGCTGAAACACAGGGCTTGATACCGCCCGCCCCCAGCGCAATCAAGCCGAGGCCTATCGCCAGCCCCACACGGGTATGGTCAATAGCCAGGGTTAAATGGCCCAGACAGTAAACCAGGGAGAGGAATATAATGGTGCGATACTTGCCCAGGACTCCGTCCGAGAGCACCGCACCCAGTAACGGCGTGAAATACACCGCCGAGACAAACAAATGAAACCAGCCTTTCGCTTCTGCTTGCCCCATCGTGTCCGGGGTCCCGTCGGGGACCAGTAGATACTGCGTCATGAACACCACCAGAATGGCACGCATACCGTAGAAACTGAAACGTTCGGCCCCTTCATTACCGATAATAAAGGGTATACCCGTCGGTAGACAGGAGGTCGCAACAGGCGCTGTGCGATATTCGGGTTTTAGGTGGTTACGGATTAACACTGTCTACGAGCATCTTCACAGGGCGCTGGACACAGACGTCCAGGTCGTTACCAACATAGTTCCAGTTCAGGCCATGGAGGTGAAGTTTCGCACAAAACCGGCAATGTTCTGTCATAATTCAAAGGACCCTGGCACTCCTTCAAGGAGTACCAGGATCACAGTTTACACGCCTGTTCGCCACTAAACGTCATCCACTGCGCAACAGTCGATCGCTGGCGTCCGTCGCGGTGAAGCGGCCGTTTTTACAAGGCCTTTGGCCACACCGCCGGATGAGGCCCGAGACAGGTCACATGGACTGCATAGCTGCCTTGCCATCATCGGTCAACGCGGCATGCGCGGCTGCCAGGCGCGCAATAGGAACCCGTGGGCCGGAACAGGAGATGTAACTCAGACCAATGTTGTGACAGAAACGAATCGAAGCAGGGTGCCCGCCGTGCTCACCACAGATACCCACCTTCATATCCGGGCGGGTTTCCCGGCCCCAGCCGACGGCCAGTTCCATCAATTTTCCCACCCCTTTGACATCCAGCACCTCGAAGGGGTTATCCTGCAGAATGCCTCTTTCGTTATACATGGGTAAGAACTTGTTCTCGGCATCCTCGCGGGAAAAGGAGAACGTGGCCTGTGTCAGGTCGTTGGTCCCGAAGGAAAAGAACTCGGCCTCCTCGGCAAGATTGCCCGCACGCATACAGGAACGCACCACTTCCAGCATGGAACCGAATTTGAAGTCAACATTTATGCCGTACTTGTCCTCCACCACCGCGTGCACTGCGTCGGCGTAACTCTTGACCCGATTCAATTCCTGGGCGGTACAGACCTGTGGCACCATGATTTCCGGACAGACATCAAAGCCCTCCTTGACGCACTCGGCAGCCGCTTCCAGAGCCGCACTGATCTGCATGGAGTAGATCTCCGGAAAGGAAATACCGAGACGCACACCGCGGTGCCCCAGCATCGGATTGACCTCGTACAGGACGCGCACCTTTTTCAACATGGCTTCCTTTCTGTCGATGACTTCGTCCACCAGGTGCGGGTCGGTCAGACACTCAATGTTCGGTTGCTGCCCCGCATCCTCCTGATACATCACTGCCACTGCCTCGGACAGGACATTCATGCCCAGAACGGTGTCCTTGAGGTGGCTCAATTGTTCCAGTTCAGCCACCAGCTGTTGTTCGCTGGGCAGGAACTCATGAATAGGCGGATCGAGCAGGCGGATAGTCACCGGCCGTGGCGCCATGACTTTGAAAATCCCCTTGAAGTCTTCGCGTTGAATCGGCAACAGCTTGTCCAGCGCTGCCTGCCGGTCCTCGGTTGTCTCGGCCACGATCATTTCGATAACGACCGGCAAGCGGTCTTTTGAATTGAACATGCGTTCGGTACGGCACAGACCTATACCCATAGCACCGTACTTAAGCGCGCGTTCGGCATCGTGCGGCGTATCGGCATTGGCGAACACCTTCAGCCTGGCGGTTTCGTCGGCCCACTGCAGCAGAGTCTCCAGTTCCGAGGTGAAATCGGCTTCTATCATCGCCACTTCACCGAGGTAGACATCACCTGTCGTGCCATCGATGGTGATCAGATCACCCTCACTGATGGCGTGATCGCCTATGAATGCCTTGCGCATCTGGACATCGACATGGATACCCTCTGCACCTGCTACACAGGGTTTACCCATGCCGCGGGCAACCACCGCCGCGTGGGATGTCTTGCCGCCGCGCGCGGTAAGGATACCCTGTGAAGCGAAGAAGCCATGGATATCCTCGGGTTTGGTCTCTTCGCGTACCAGGATGACGCGAAGCCCACCGCGGCCCTGTTGCTCGGCACGGTCAGCGTCGAACACTGCGTGGCCAACCGCGGCACCCGGTGAGGCCGGTAAACCACGCGCTACCGGAGCCGAACTGGAGGCTGGATCCAGACGTGGAAACAGCAGTTGCTCCAGCATCTCGGGCGGGATACGCAACAACGCCTGATTCTTGTCGATCAATCCCTCACGCACCATATCCACCGAGGTGCGTACCAGCGCCGCGGTATTCATCTTGCCGTTGCGCGTCTGCAGGCAATAAAAACGCCCTTTTTCAATGGTAAATTCGAAGTCCTGCACTTCCTTGTAGTGGGACTCCAGCCGGTCGCGCAATTCCTGCAACTCCCGGTACATATCCGGCATTTCTGTCTGCAGTTCGTCGATCGGCCTGGGGGTACGGATACCAGCGACAACATCCTCGCCCTGTGCGTTGACCAGGTATTCGCCGAACAGATTGTTGACACCGGTATCAGGGTAACGGGTAAAACCCACACCGGTTGCACAATCATCGCCCAGGTTACCAAACACCATGGTTACCACGTTGACCGCGGTGCCATTGGCCATCTCCGGGGTAATATTGAACTCACGCCGGTAGTCCACCGCGCGTTTGCCCATCCAGGATTTGAACACCGCCTTGATGGCAATCTCCAGCTGCTCCAACGGATCATCCGGGAAAGATTTACCGGTTTCCTGTTCCACCACATCCAGGAAACGATCGGAAATTTCGTGCAGATCGCGGGCGCTCAACGCCATGTCTTGCTTGACCCCGGCCTTCTCCTTGACGGCGTCGAATTCGGCATCGAACGCCTCGTCCGGCACGCCCAGTGCCACCTTGCCGAACAACTGTATGAAACGACGATAGGCATCCCAACCGAAACGCTCGTTGCCGGTCTGTGCGATGAGTGCCTTCAGGGTATCGATGTTCAGCCCGAGGTTGAGGATGGTATCCATCATGCCCGGCATGGACATGGCCGACCCGGAACGCACGGATACCAGCAAAGGATTCTCCCTGCCGCCAAAGGTCTTGCCGGTTTTTTCTTCCAACGCCCTCATATCCTCGCGCACTTCATCCATCAAACCCACCGGCAGATCGTGCGCGGCGTTATCGAGGTAAGACAGGCAGGCCTGCGTCGAAATAACAAAACCGGGAGGGACATTGAGACCGATCTGGGTCATCTCGCAAAGGTTGGCACCCTTGCCACCCAGCAGCATCTTGTCCTTGCCGTCGCCCGCTTCGAATGCGAACACATACTTACTGGAACTGCTCATCTAGCCTCTCCTAAAAATAGAAATTTTTACTGAAATCGTCTGCGCAAAAGCGCTTTGGGGAAATACTAATCCAGAAAATCCAACTGCTCCTGGACACTGTTGACGCCGGCTTTGGCACAAGCCTCGTCCTTGTCACCACCTGGAGCACCGCTCACACCGACAGCCCCGAGCAGAGCACCACCCGCCCGGATCGGCACCGCACCGTCCAGTACCAGGATGCCATTAATCTCGTTCATTTCCGCGAGTATCCCGGCACGATTGACCCGGAACTCCGACGAGCTGACGCCGGACAGAATGACTGCATTGGCCTTACGTTCTGCAATCTCGATAGTAAAGCGGCTGGCGAAGACATCTCGCATGACCACTTGCGGCGCACCACTGCGATCCACCACCACGACACTGACCTGGTAACCCGCGTCTGCACAGGATGCCGCCGCCGCGCGGGCAATGGTACCGGCGAGCTCCAGCGTCATCAAGCGGGTATCCACTACAGCACTGCCGGCAAACGCCTTGGATGATAACAGGATTCCAATACAGGCCGCCGCACTTAAACCAGCTGACAACTGCATGCTCACGCGCTCCTAATCGGGACTGAGAATAATTTCATTGCATTCCGAGTCGATGAGTCGCTCCTTATCGGGGCGCTGCATCTTTTTTATGGCTGCCTCGCGTCGACTCGCGGTACTGCGACTGTGGCCACTTTCAAGATAGACCAGCCGTTTCGGCCGACGGGCACGAAAGTATTTGGCTCCATGCTGACTGGCATGTTGCAACACACGTCGCTCGACATCGTTGCTTATCCCGGTGTACAGCGTGTTATCGCTGCACAGAATGATGTAGACCTGCCAGTTCATTCGCCGGAGGTTCGATAAATCTTCGAACCACACCGCCGACAAAGATAACTCGACTCTCCACGCTGGATTTTATTATGCCGGCAGCTACTGAGCTGGTGCGTGCTGCAATCACAGCGATAGCTGAAACGCCGCTGGTGCCGCACAGGAACACCGCTAAGATCGTAACTGGCCGTCACACGCGGATCAGCGCCCAATGACCGCATTACCGCCTTCCATTCCGCACCATGGGGTCGAATGTTGCGCAATCCGTACAAACGGTCCGTCACGTAATGCGCCACTTCATGTGGTACTGTCTCAGCCAGGTTGTTTTCAAAATACTTGGCAAAAATATACGGATTGTAGCGAATGACCCGCTCCCCTCCGCGTACCCGGTACATCCCAGCAGCACTGCCGGTCAAATCGAATGTCACAGCGACGGATCCCGGCACAAACCGGAACATCTGCCCGGCCTGCTGAAGACAGTCCACGGTTGCACGCCGCACCTGCTCGTGCTGTTGTTCATCGAGAGACTGAATGATCACCAGGAGACCCCCACTATACTACCAAGCTAAGGACCGCGGAAATAAATAATCATCCAATCCTGCCTGTCTTTTGGCCCAGCTTCTGTGTTGCGGCAAGAGTTACATAAAACGATTATGCGCCCCTTGAACCTGAACCAAAATCCGGCGTAATCTTTGGCTAACTATTTATTTTCGCAGCCCTTATACTGACATTGCTTACCTGGCCAACCGGTAAAACCGCCGATTCAGATAATCGGTAATATCATCAACTTCCTCGTTACTCCAGCCCAGCCCGGTGTGAATACTCCATGCCGCCACCCGCTTGCGGAGCGCATCGATCGAGGTTACATGCCTCCCATCGCGTGTATGGGCCCAGCTTTCATGACACTCCATGCAATGATTCTCATACAGTGCCTGACCACGGTCGAACTCTGCCAGGCTCGCCGGCGAAGTAAAAGCCAGTCCAACGCATAGGCTCGCTACGAAACCGGGAACCTTCGTCTGCCGTAACAAAACTGCCATTGATCTGCTCTCCTTATCCAACAAAGCGTCAACGCCGCCGCTATTATTGTAGTGGAAATCAATGTCCGAACCCATCCCGGATTCATGCGCTCGATACTTTCAGCGCCGCCTCCGGAATCACATAACCGGCACCCTGCATAGCGAAGAGGATGCTCTCTACCATGGCCTCCACGTCAAAACGATCCGAATTCAGCACCAGATCGTAAAAACCGGCATCCTCGATATCGACATCATAGAGTTCGCGGATATACTCGGACCGCTCCCTGTCAACTGCCAGCACACGCTGGCTGGCAGCTGCGGTGTCCAGATGTTCCCTGGCGGCGATCCGCTCCGCACAACGAGGCAGGGTGCCGACAATCCGGACACGGAAAGCCCTCTCCGATCCCAGTATCAGATGGGCGCCACGGCCAACGATGACCCCGCCGTTCCGGGAGACACTCAGTACAACCTTGACCAGGTGATGAAAGTACTGTTCACGGGAGAAACTTTTGCCGTTGATGAGGCCATGCCACCAGTTGCCTTTAATCCGTTTAACATCTTCATCCAGTGCTTTGACCAGATCAACATCAACATTGGCGCGACGTGCAACCCCCTGAAGAATTTCGCGGTCACAGCAGCGCACCCCCAGGCGGTCAGCGAGAAGCTGAGCAACCGCCTTACCCTGCGCTCCATAGTTGCGGGAAACGGTAACGACATAGGTCTGCCGTTTCTGTTCGGCAGACTCACTGCCTTTCTTGCGGTCGGCCATCACCGCAGCGCCGACCAGCGCCTCGATCAGTCGTTCCACGTTGCATTTCATGGTCACTATTATGACAGCCGGTGACCCGATCACAAAGGCTGCCGCCTTCCAGTACGGGGTTTTTTCCCGCCGCCTCGCAACGGTCTGCGAAAGGCGTGCTAACGACTAGCTGTACATGGCCTGAAAAAGCCCTCGTCGCTTAGCGCCTCCGTGCATTGAAGTTCGGTTGGATTCGCCGCCAGGTCTTTATTGCCCCCCTGGTCAGCGGATAATTCCCCGGCCATTTGCAGCAGTTGTTGTGCGGCGTGACAGGCTGTCTGGGCACTACAGTCACCCTGCATACCACAAACCTTATCCACCAACGCCTCACACGCCGAAGGCGGCCGCAGGCCGGCAGCTTCACCTGCCTGCCCCGGCGACAAAGCGGTCTGACCCGGTATGTTTTTCTGGCCACAGCTGACAAAGAACGCCTTGTCCTGGTTAGCCTCCTGGCACTGCCCGCTGGCATGGGTCATGTAGTTGGGACTGTCATTGGCCATGCGTTCTTGTTGCTCCATCTCGAGCAGTTGCCGTGCCGGGTCGCAGGCCTCAGTACTGCTGCACTCCTGGGCCAGGCCGCACACCCGGCGCACCAGCCGCTCGCAGGGGGAATACCCGGCAATCGGAACACCTATCCATTGCTCGGCCGTGGGCCGTTCCGGTTGATCGGGGAGCCGGCGGGAACCCAGAATGTCTGCATTGGGAACCGCCTGCCCGGAACGGATAATGAGTGTTGATCCATCCTGCAGCCTGTGCGTACCGTCCCAGAGCTGCGTCTCCACCCCGCCCCTCAGGATGGTCGCCCGGTTGGTACGTGGATCAACCCTGACCTCGCCACCACCCACTAGCGGCGCCGACCATCCTGCCGCCTGCAATGTCACTGCAAACAACAGACAGACAGCCAATGCCATGAAGCCGATCAAACGATGAATTATTGACATTTCCTGACGCTCCAAGCCGTTTGATTGAGAGTGTAGCAAGCCCGCTACCCGTCCAGCACCTGAAATTTTTGTGGAAAAGTGGTAACATGTTGATAGTGTTGTCAGTTTCATTGTAATAACCGAGGTAACATGGCATGTATTCTTTGGACGAACTGAAAAAACAGAATGAAGATATTGCTGAATTATGCGACGTATTGTCCGTGCTTATCGGACACAGATCGCTGCATAATAACAGCTACGTCTGCGAACTCATGGCACGTTTCAGGGAGAAGGTGTGGATGCACCTGGTGTTCGAGGACAACACCATCTACGCAGAGCTTACCCGCCACAATGACAAATCGATCAGCGACACCGCCCGGAGATTTCACGACAGCGCCAAGGAAATCAGGAGATGTTTTTCACATTATGTAAGGCACTGGTGCAAACCTGCAGTCGATGATGCTGACCACGATGCACTGCTGAAGGAAAGCAGCGAGCTTTTCCGCCGGGTCAAAGAGCGGATTCAATACGAAAACGTACACATGTTTCCGCTGATCGAGGATCCGCATTAATAGCTGTGAATAAAGCGCGCCAATTCCTGTTCGTAGCGCGGCTGACTTTGCATAAAACCACCATTGTGGTCACCCTGCATTTTCACGAATACCTTTGGCACAGCGGCAGCCTGATAGACCTTTTCACCCAGGTAAAACGGGATGACGTCATCCTCCTGACTGTGCAGTACCAGTACCGGGCAGACCACGCCTCTGAGGTAACCCGCCGTATCAAAATCATAGCGCAGCACCAGGAGCCGTGACAGAATCGGGAACAGGGATCCGGCGACGTCTCTTGCAGAACTGAAAGTCGACTCCAGGATCACGCCCCCCGCCTGCACCTGTGACGCCAGTTTGGCGGCCACAGCGCCGCCCAGGGAACGCCCGAACAGAATGATGTCTTCGCTGTTGAAACCCTTTGTCTCGATCAGATAATGCCAGGCAGCGGCTGCATCCCGATAGAGTCCCTGTTCACTGGGTGAACCCTCGCTCTGACCGTAACCACGGTAGTCGAAAATCAGAACGTTCAATCCAAGCCGATGAAATATTGCAACTGATTCACCACGATGCGAGATATTGCCGGCATTACCGTGCATAAACAGCAACACCCGATCCGAACCCTGCTGCGGAACATACCAGCCATGCAAATGAACACCGTCTTCCGCGGTCAGAAAAACATCTTCATACTCCAGGCCCCAGCTTGCCGGCGTGGCGCCAAGCAGGCGGTCCGGAAAGAAAATCATGGCCGCCTGTTGCAGATACATCCAGCCGTTTAGGGCAACTAATGCCGATATAGTTATTATTATCATGCTGTTAATCATATTTACGAAACCATCAAAAAGCCTTGACCTGATGCCTGCCCTGATTCTTACCTGCAACGCTTAATCAAAGATAGTTGATTTTAGCGTCGCCACGTTTGAGGGCTGCCACATGATAGAGGGTGCCCTGCTGATGGTTTAGGGTATAAAAAAGCCAGCGTCTCTGCAGGAGTTTAAGGCGCTGGCTCGCTGCTGACGCGGAAGAGCATTCGCATCAACACACAGCGATGACCCCATGGCTGTGCTGTTACAGGCCAGTTTTCGGGATTGCTTAGCGCGGGGCAAAAAAATGGCCACACTCATGTCCGATATAAGAAAACGCTGAAAGACCGTAACCAAGCCCAACCCGGAAGCCCCGGGTTTTTGGCTGAATGTCGTTTTCGTACTGGGTCCCTGGGATCAGTTGCTCCGGCAGATTGATCCACTTCTCGACCCGAGCGATCTCCTCAAGCACCCTACCGCCTGTTACAGTCGTAGCGGGACGCCCCTCGGTCGACCCGAGGTACTGATCTGCATGCTGATCGTGGGTCACTGCTATGGCATCCGGCGGCCAGACCATAAATAGCCTGTCCCCGAACCGGCACCGACCAGCCAAAGCACCCCAGGGCGGTTCCCGAATCCGTCGATTTCATATAAGCCTCGGAAACAAAACCGCCTTCTCTGCCTTGCGGCTGGAGCACCGGCGCCCGGCACGCGCCCTGAACAAGGCAGCTGCATTATTCGCCGCTTTAGCAATAGTCATGTCACTGCTGGCGCCATCAAGTCCTGCTGCTCAGGGCCCCAAGGCACCCGGCCTGTCCCTCACGGGGCTCCGCTTGGTTATCCTGCCACCACGCCAGGGGGCTTCCCGTGTTGCGCGCGTTTTCCCTGTGTACATGCTGTCGCCACTACCCCGGCACAGGGACTGGGGGCACCACGTCGCTCTTCCCCCAGACCTATCAGCCTTCCCCGCATGGGTGTTCGGGTCGGCCCGTGCATCGGCATTTTCGAGGATTGCTCAGCGTTTACTCACGTTTCGGCCTGCGCACTAGCTGAACCACCTGACGTGATCCGTTACATCGAAAGGTTTCCGCGTTATTTCGTTATATCCATAACTGCTCCGATTGCTTCCGGTGTGGGGTGGACGCCGATCGAGCTTAGGTTGAGTCTAGCGAAAAGAGTCGGTTATGCTTACTTTGTATACCGCCGGCGAGCGGTGCATTTCTGTGTAGCCGGTTAGAACCGCTGTAACTTCAGATGGAGTCGATTGATGACGACGCTGGCCAAGTTGAAGAGGGATGGGGCACCAATCCTAGTGTTTGGACTTATTGTCTCCGCGAAGATCTATTCCCTTTGGATCTATCTGACCGGAAATCCGAAACTTTGGGTGATGCTGAGAAACATCGGAAGCATCGACGAGTATGGGCGCGGCGCCTCTTATTACCTCACCAACGAGCTTTCCTACTTGCTCTATTTCGTGACTGCCGTGGCGTTCGACGCGCTCGTATTTTACAGCTTCATCGTGCGCGGCGAGGCGAAGAGTCGGCCCGAGGGTGCATGGGAAAACCTCTTTCCGCTGATCACGGTGTTCGTTCCAGTCATGGGCTTCACGCTGCTATTCTTTCCCCAGGTCCGCCAGCATGTGCCGGGTTACTCGGTAGCGACCCTGGAGATGCTGAAGGACATAACGCCGATGTACGGCTTTTACATCAACATGTTCGGGGTCACGATCGGCTTTACCGGAGCGACGTTGAGCATCTGGGCAATCAGTTACCTCAGGAAATCATTCGGGCTGCGTGCAGCAGTGCGCAAGCTGGTGACCCGCGGGCCGTATGCCAGGATCCGCCACCCCCTGTACGCCGGGGAGATCATCCACATCTTCGGGATCGCGATTCTTTCCGCAACACCCGTCGGCCTGTACCTCTTCGTCGCCGCTGTTGCGCTTCAGCTGGTGCGCGCCCGAATCGAAGAACGGAAGTTCCTGCGAACGGTGTCGGAGTACGAGGATTACATGCACCAAACGGGCTTCTTGTGGCCGCGGCTGCGCAGGTCTTAACCTGGCTGTCTGCTAGCCTTTACGAATCCCCTGTCGAAAGGAAACGACCACACTAAAGTCGCAGGCTGGCATGGAACCCAGCTTGGGAGAGCGCCGCATTGTTGGTGGAGGAGTTGCTGCCCAAGGCACCGATACGCCTGTCGGTGCAGAGCTTCCCGCGTGCGTTGCGGTTCCTGCTTGACACCTGGCCAGCGATCAAGGGCAAGCTGTTCGGCATCGTGTAGCGGGCAATTGCCACAGGCCAAGTGAGGAAGGCTGGGGACATGCACTGTCTGGACCTTGGACAGGGCCAAAATTATTTGGCGATTTACACAGTGTGCAAGAGGACCAAGTGGCTGGTATCAGGCAGGCAGGTAAAAATGCGGGGGTCAGAAGACCCCCGCTTTTTCATACGTGGATCAACCCGTAATTGGAGCCAATGTCAACTCAACACGTCGGTTCTGTTGTCGACCTGCCTCGGTGTCGTTATCTGCGACTGGACGCAACTCACCGTAACCGACAGTGATGAGACGCATGTGTTCGAGCCCCTGAGAGCCCAAATATTGGCTAACACTGGCTGCGCGCCGTACCGACAGCGACTGATTGTAGGTATCTGAACCACGGTTATCCGTATGGCCAGCCACCTCGATGACAGTCTTTTCGTACTCCTTGAGTACCAGCGACACCGAGTTTAGTACACTATAAAAATTGGACTTTACATCGGCGCTGTTGGTTGCGAATGTCAGGTTACCGGGCATATTTAGAATGATTTCATCGCCGACTCGCGTGACACCGACGCCGGTACCCTGCAGCTGCGCACGTAATTTGGCTTCTTGTACATCCATGTAGTAGCCAATACTACCACCGGCCAGCGCACCCACGCCTGCACCGATTAGCGCCTTCTTGCGTCGTTCTTTCGAGTGGCCGCCAGAAAGTGCTCCGACAGCAGCACCGGCAGCTGCCCCGATCCCCGCCCCGATAGCGGCCTTACTTGCCTGTTGTTCGCCCGTGTAAGGGTTTGTGGTGCATCCCAGCAGCATGCTTACAGCTGCTATAAAGGCGAGATTTATGAAGTTACGCAATTGTCGGTACATACCCTAATACTCCTCGAAGCCAGACAGTGAAAAGGTTCATCCAGAATGTGTGCCATCATGCTAATAACACGATTAGCAAATTGTTGAGCTTAACCTGGCGTTCCCGTTAGCCTTCTCTTTGCCAGGCGTTGTTACAGCAGTCTGCTCAACGGCCTTAGCGATCCGTGCAGCCACTTCATCGAAGCGTCGATGCAGCCAAAGGAGATTCGGCAAGACAACACAATGCTGAAGTTTGTCAGGCGGAGAATGTGAGATCAGTCACATACGCAATGCTTGAATGACAGCAATATTCAGTTTGAGGGACGCCAGTTTACTTACGGATGTCAGTCGATGGCTGCCTTTCGAGCTGGATTTACGGGTAAAATTGACTGGCGGGCAGGAACCATTAACACCGATTTTAGCTCTCAAAATAGCCAAGTGACCTCGCGGACAACGGTGACATTACGTTCGAGCGTTACCCGTTGGAATTGATTCCCTTCTACAACTTCAGAAATCATCGTATCGGCGCGGGACTGAGTTAGCATCTTTCACCCGAACTGGACCTGAAGGAACTCGGCGGGGCAAAAGTGGAGTTCGAAGACGCACTGGGCTGGCTGATTGAATATGATTACAGCTTCTCGGGCTGGCAGCGCGGTGGTTTCGTGCTCGGCATCCGCTACCTGCGGATTGATTATAAAGTTGAAAAGGTAGACGGTATACGCGTGCCTGGCGGTTTCGAATTTGATGGTAATCACGTCGGCGCTCACGTCGATTTCATGTTCCGACGAGGATGTGAAGCATTTCTCCACACCTCACCCGGGAAAAGGCAACGCTTGTGAGACTTTTTTGTAACCTCCGACTTACCCGCGCAGCCAAACGCTCAAGTGTTTTCGACCACTCGAGGCGCTTCCTTCCCGATAGTTCTTACCGGACGCAGGCTGGCTGGGTCTGCAATGAGAGTTTACGCAGCGCCATGTCTTCGATCATGTCGTGCCACCCCCTACCGCGCGGAGAGCGTTTAGTCCTCCGATCCTACCCGGAAGTTTAAGAATTCAGATTGAATGTCTGGAGAAGCAATGCGGACGTTAGCAGGTTGATAACGGACTGAGAGCAGGCAATCAGCGGAAAGCGCGACGAGAGTCAACAATGCAGTCGTGTAGGAATGCGCGCCCGATAGTCATATTCCGGATGGATTGTCTCGAGATGTATGGGTTATCCTCCTTTATTCCCGCAACAAGTCGCGGGAATAACATACCTTTATCTTGTTAGAGAGATCCTATGCTAGTGCAGTTCGACGCACGACGAATTCTGACCCTGGTCTTTGCGCCTCTTATCCTGCTTCTTTCGCTCCTTGGTGGTGTGCTCGCGGCTGATGCGGGCAACCCGCTCACCCCGGCCGATACCAGCAGTCCACGCGCAACATTCAGGGGTTTCGTTGAAACCTTGAATCACAGTCATGCGCAGCTGATGGAGATCGTCAAATCCTACCTTGGCTCATCGCGGCTGTATCTCTCGACCGCTGAGCGTATGGAAGTTGATCGCGTCCTGGAACAGCTTGAACTCGCCCGACGGACTCTGAACCTGAGCGAGTTGCCGGCGGCGCTGGCAGAATCATTATCCATGTACCGTGTCCTGCAGCTCAAGGAAGTGCTCGATCGCCTTGAGCTGCCGGCTTTCGAGTCGATACCGGACGCCGCAGCGATGGAGTCCGGAACATTCAAACGCTGGACCCTGCCCGGCACGGAAATCACCATCGCGCGTGTCGAACAGGGCCCACGCGCCGGTGAATACCTGTTTTCCCCAGAGACCGTGGAGCGCCTCCCCGAGTTTTATCACAGGATCAAGCATCTTCCTTATCAACCGGGCGCAACTGCGGGCTGGTATGAAACCTACCGTTACGGTGGTGCGGGCCTGCGCAGGGTTATCCCGTATAAATGGATGATGGCCCTGCCCAACTGGGCAAAAGTGACCATACTGGACCAGCCGCTGTGGCGCTGGTTCGGAATGGTGGTTGTACTTTTTATTGCAACTGGACTGTTTTTTGTCATTCGCCGTGCTGCAGCTGCGTGGGCTAAGCGCGGTTCCGGTTTCGATCTTCGCGCACAGTGGTCACAACTGGCACGGGCAGTCACTCTGCTCATTCTGACGCCTATCGTCGCCCATGTGTTCGCAGCTAATCTGCGGCTCAGCGGCTACGTTCTGGAAGTTGCTACCCTGTCATTGTGGGCCATCTTTACACTCACGTTGACCTGGGCGGTGTGGCTGGGCGCCCACGTTCTGGCAGAGGGCGTAGTTTCATCCCAGCAGATGCTGGCAGGCAGCATCGACAGCCAGCTGATCCGGCTGGGCCTGCGGCTGGTGGCCACTATACTGTCCATTACCATCCTGGTGATCGGCGCCCAGCAGCTCGGCATTCCGGCCTATTCGGTGGTTGCCGGGCTGGGTGTTGGTGGTATAGCGGTCGCTTTGGCGGCCAAAGACAGCCTCGCCAACCTGCTCGGCTCACTGCTGATCATGTTCGAAAAACCGTTCCGCGTTGGTCACTGGATAAAGGTTGATAATATAGAAGGTATCGTTGAAAGCATCGGGTTTCGCAGTACCCGCATACGTACCTTCTACAATTCCCTGATTTCGATTCCCAGCAACCATCTGGTGAACACCACCGTTGATAATATGGCGATGCGGAAACTCAGGGCCGTACGGACCGTTCTGCACATCAGTTACGCTACACCTGCGGATAAAGTCGAGCATTTCGTAGCAGCGATCACACGACTCATCGAGAGCGGTCCATACACCTACAAGAAGTGGTTCCGCATCAGGTTTGACGACTTCGGCGAATACGGCCTGTACATCCTCGTCAATTTCTTGCTGGACGTGTCCGACAATCAAGTTGAACAGGCCGAGCGCCAGCGCATCTTGCTGGAGGTACTAAAGCTGGCCGAGACCATGGACATACAATTTGCAATCCCGCCCTGCCTGCCACCGGTTGAAAACCTGCCCGGTTAGGCGTGGCAGTGTGATGTATGCCAGTAACATTGGCAACGTGTTATCTTTCACATCTTCTAATGTACGCCGGATCAGATGGCCCGGCGCAGGGGCAAGTCTATGAATCGATTCAACATCCCGGCTATTTTCAAGTTTGCAATCGGCATCTTGCTGGTACAGGGGGCGACTGTGCTGCTGGTAATGACGGCGCTGCAAGCCAACCTCAGCGAAACCTGGCTGCTGATGCTCTGTCTCGCGCTGCTGATCGGGTTACTTACCGCGCTCTGGTTCTCCTCGGTTGCCAGTCACTGCAACCAGCAGACACTCGCCAGAGCCAGCGAAAAGTTCAACAGGCAGCGTGAACGGATTCGCAGGCAAAGTGAAAAAGAGAAAACCAAAGAGATCAAGGACAGTCACCGTCAGCTTCTGCGTGAAACCAGGCGCGTGCAAAGCCGTTCCAGTGTAAAGCTCGGTGCCGCACTGGCTGGACTGGCAACCGTGGGCATCGCCCTGTTTTTTACCCAGTTCATAACGCTGGGAATGCTTGCCCTATCCCTGACCGGCGGCGCACTGATTGGTTATGGCGTGCGGGCGCGACAGAATCATCTGCCCGGGAAAGGTAAAATAATCGGCGGAGTCACGGTCGAGAAGATGGCTGATGCTGAGGAAGCTGAAATACTCCTGCCACCGGCCAAGGAAACGCAACACAAGAGCCCTTGGTGAACGTGCACGCTGGCCCATGCTGTTTACCAAGGCGTACACATGCTGGCCGGCATAAGCTTTCGGGACACGCAGTAACCCAGGGCACCCTCTCTTGCTTATGCAATTCACCTTGTGAATTTCCCTGTACACTCGGCTGCCCCGAAGCTTAGCCGAGCAACCATCGATACCAGAGCGGCAATGTCAGCAGGCTAAATACCGTGGTCATTGTCACCGTGGTGGCATACAGACTCACATCCAGATTATAACGATCACAGAAGACAATGCCGAGCACCATACTCGGCATGGCAGCCTCCATCACCACCGCCGCGCGCAGTTCGCCGAGCAGACCGGTGGCTGAAGCAAACAGGGCGACCAGGGCTGGAATCAACAGTAGACGCAACAGCAGCACCGGGACAACCGTCGGTAACTTACGCCACTGATCCCTATTCCACTCCAGACTCAGACCCGTGGAGATCAACATCAGCGGCACCACACCGCGTTCCAGCATGCCCAGCAAACCGGTCAGCAGGGTGTGCATCTGTACGTCGAGCAGATTCAGTGACACCGCCAGAAACGCTGCCCACAAGGCGGGAATACGCGATAACTCACGCGTCATGTTACGCACACCGGCCGCCGCTGTACCGTATCGGGCAGCGATCAGCACACCTAGTGTAAACAACAGCGGTGTACAGGCAAACAAATCGAACTGTATCGCCACGCTTCGCGCCCAGGGACCGAAGGTGGCTTCCAGCACAGGCAAACCAAGATAGGTCACATTAGGAAAAGCGGTCGCCAGAATCACCGCCCCCCTCACTGCCGGTCGCGCTTTGCATACCCGACAGACCAGCGAACTTAACAGAATACCGGAAAAAACGGCAAAGGCAGCCGATAACGCGATAAAAAAGCTGGTATTGCCCAGTTCCGCTTCCCATAACACGGATAGCACCAACGCCGGCAGCAACAGGTAGTAAACCAGCGATGTCAGAACCTTGCGGGTCTGAACGGGCTCCAGACCCGCCGGCTTCAACCAGCGCCAGCCGATACCACAAAGGATCAGACCAGCCATTTGCAGAAGTACTTCCAGCATCATTCAACCCAAGAAATACGGATCACCAATCACCGTCATGGCGATGTTATTTGAATTACTCCTGCAGGGCCATTAAGTCTATTAAACCGATAATCAAACAGGGCCCCTGCGCGCCGCCTTAAACTGGTATCTTATACGCTCCGGTTACAGCTTCAGAGGCTTAAAACGCATGGGACGTTACCGTCCACCAACTCCACAGTCATCGCTCTACATCACACAGGAAGGTTATCTGTCGCTTCAGAATGAATTGAATGAGCTGTGGAAACGGCGCGCTACGGTCACCAAAGCCCTGTCCGCAGCGGCAGCTGAAGGTGACCGCTCGGAGAACGCCGAATACATCTATCGCAAAAAAGAACTGCGGGAAATCGATCGACGTATCCGTTATCTGCAAAAGCGCCTGCCGGCCTTGAAAGTGGTATCTGAACTACCGTCAGATCCCGGTCGGATATTCTTCGGAGCCTGGGTCACCCTGAAAGACGAACACGGGCAGGAACTGGTCTACCGGATTGTAGGGCCCGATGAGTTTGACCCTGCCAAGGGCTGGATCAGCATGGATGCCCCCATGTCCAGGGCGTTGATGCAAAAGACGCTGGAAGACGCGGTGGTGGTCAATACCACCGATGGGTCTGCGCATTATGACATCATTGCCATTCAATACACCGCGCCGGAACAAGACGCCTGACCCGCCACCTTCAGCCTTCGATTCCCTTAGCAGTGATTTATCACAGCCTTAGCCACACAGGACACGAAGGCCAAGAAACAACATGTTAAGGGAACTCTGAGTCAGGCTCACCTGCGCCGCTTGCGTTTTGGCACATTATGCTCCTGGCCACCGCCATCCTGCCCAGCGTGCAATCCGCTATGCCGGGTACGAAACGGTTTCCCTGCCCCGGCTTGAATGTGGCGCCGGCCCTCGGCCTCATCACCGCTACCCTTCGGCTGCCAGCTGGGAATTAGATGCCGTTTGCCATTACCGATCAGGTCGGCCCGCCCCATACGTTTCAGGGCCTGGCGCAACAGCGGCCAGTTGTTGGCATCGTGATAACGCAGAAACGCCTTGTGAAGTCGGCGCACACGCAAGCCCCTGGGAACCGCCACCCTCTCGCTGTCGGCGCGCACCCTGCGCAGGGGATTCCTGCCGGCATGATACATGGCCGTGGCGGTTGCCATTGGTGAAGGCAGAAAGTTCTGCACCTGGTCGGCACGAAAACCATTCCGCTTCAGCCACAGTGCCAGGTTCATCATGTCTTCATCACTGGTTCCCGGATGCGCGGCAATAAAATAGGGTATCAGGTACTGCTTTTTACCCGCCACCTGCGAATAGGTGTCGAACAGCTCCTTGAAACGGTAGTAGGCTTCCATACCTGGCTTCATCATTCTGGACAGAGGCCCGCTCTCGGTGTGCTCCGGTGCAATCTTGAGATAGCCACCGACATGGTGGGTGACCAGTTCCCTGACGTACTCCGGCGAACGTACTGCGAGGTCATAGCGCAGGCCGGATGCAACCAGCACCTTTTTGATACCGGGCAGTTCGCGAGCCCGCTTGTACAGGTGAATCAACGGGCCATGATCGGTTTTCAGGTTAGAGCAGATGCCGGGATAAACACAGGACGGACGCCGACATGCTGCTTCGATCTTCGCACTCTTGCAGGCCAGCCGGTACATATTGGCGGTCGGACCGCCGACATCGGAAATGACACCGGTGAAACCGGGCACAGTGTCGCGGATGGTCTCGATTTCACGCACAATGGAGTCTTCCGAACGGTTCTGGATGATGCGCCCTTCGTGCTCGGTAATGGAACAGAAGGTACAGCCGCCAAAACAGCCACGCATGATGTTGACTGAGAAGCGGATCATCTCGTAAGCAGGGATCCGGTCATCGCCATAGCCGGGGTGCGGGCGGCGGCTATAGGGCAACTCGAAAACGCGATCCAGTTCCACTGTCGTCAAAGGTATCGGCGGCGGATTCAGCCAGACATCCCGCTCGCCATGGCGTTGCACCAGGGCACGCGCATTGCCCGGATTGGTTTCCAAGTGCATCACACGCGAGGCGTGGGCGTACAGGACAGGATCCCTCCG
>Ga0055476_10000042_pt1 | contig 24714 bp, 20 predicted proteins | sample Muzzi_CordC_D2_FD_57682 | JGI IMG/M metagenome (GOLD analysis project Ga0055476, IMG submission 57682) | Wetland microbial communities from San Francisco Bay, California, USA, that impact long-term carbon sequestration - Muzzi_CordC_D2 | ecosystem: Environmental > Aquatic > Marine > Wetlands ... | reverse complement strand
CACAATGCCAGCAGACTCAATAGAAGCGATATGAAAGCGGCGCAAATTATACAGGTTTTCTCGGCACTGCAAAGGCTGTCAATGGGGCTTGATCAGCCGGCATGGGGCGCGGTTTGTGGCAGTAACCGGGCTGAAAGGCAGCCACTGCGCCGATTCCCGGCCTCGACTTCGCATCCCGATAATGTCCTGGCTGGGTGCTCATTGTTGGAAATAAGCCCTTCTTTTTGTTGAGGTATCTGTTATAGTCCGCGTCGCCTTGGCGCACATCGGTCTGCGCCATTCGCTCCAGCCCGGCAATTCCGCCGGCATCGGAGCCCTCTTCACCTTCCCAGCCTGGACCGAACCACGAGCGGTGTGTGCCGCGTTCGGGTCAGGCATTCCTGGAGTATTCGAAATAATGTTATTTGATCAACTCGGCCTTTCGGCCGAATTGCTGCGCGCGATTGACGATAAGGGCTATCGGCAAGCGACCCCGATCCAGCAGCAGGCAATTCCTCTCGTCCTTGAAGGCAAGGATATCCTCGCCGGAGCCCAAACCGGCACCGGCAAGACGGCTGGCTTTACTTTGCCGCTGCTGCAGCGGCTTCAAAATTCTCGGCCGACCGGGCGGGGCGTGCGCGTCTTGGTTCTTACACCAACTCGCGAACTCGCCGCCCAGGTCGGTGAAAGCGTGCGCGACTACGGCCGCTACCTGCCATTCAAGGTGGCTGAAATCTTCGGCGGCGTCAGCATTAACACGCAGATTTCAAAGTTGCGCAAGGGCGTCGATATCGTGGTCGCTACGCCTGGCCGTCTTCTCGACCATGTGCAACAAAGAACCATTGATCTTTCCGGTGTCGATACGCTGGTGCTCGACGAGGCGGATCGCATGCTCGATATGGGTTTCATCCGCGACATACGCAAGATTCTCAATCTGCTCCCAAAGAAGCGTCAAAATCTTCTGTTCTCGGCGACCTTCTCGAAAGAAATAAGGCGTCTCGCGGCGGACTTGTTGAATGCGCCGACCGAGGTTCAAGTGGCGGCTCGCAATCAGCCTGTAGAACTTGTCACGCAAATCGTTCATCCGGTCGATCGAAGCCGAAAGCGCGAGCTGCTCTCGCACCGCATTGGCGCCGAGAATTGGCAGCAAGTGCTGGTATTCACCCGCACCAAGCACGGCGCGAACCGTCTGGCCACTCAATTGACGACCGATGGTCTCAATGCCGCGGCAATCCACGGCAATAAGTCCCAGGCGGCCCGCACCCGCGCGCTGGCGGACTTCAAGGCCGGAAAGGTACGCGTACTCGTGGCCACCGACATTGCTGCGCGCGGGCTCGATATCAATCGTTTGCCCCATGTGGTCAACTACGAACTGCCCAATGTCCCTGAGGATTACGTGCATCGAATCGGACGAACGGCCAGGGCAGGACAGGAAGGGCATGCGGTATCGTTGGTTTGCGTGGATGAAAAGCAGCTGCTGCGTAACATCGAACGACTGTTGAAAAACAACATTAACGTCGAGGTCATCCCAGGCTACGAACCCGACCCGCGCATCAAGGCCGAGCCAATCGAAAATGGACGCGGGTCGCGGCCGTCCGGACACCGTCCTGGTGGCGGAAACGGCGCGGGAAACGGCAGGCCGAAGGTACGCGGTTCGCAGCGCCATCGTTCATCGGGTGGCCGGCGACGCGCGGCAGTCTGAACAGCGGCGCGGAGATTCAACCACGGCGATCACTAGGTAACCTCCCATAGGAACGCGCTTACTCGCAAACGAGGCCGAACGGGATAGATCTTCGATCTGCCCCCGCCGAGCTCGCTCGTAGGGGGGCACTCGAAAGGCGTCGCCAGGCCTACACCATCCGTCCAGCCACGGACAAGCCCCACTGCGCGAATTTGACTGGCTCGGCAAGCGGCTATGTTAAACTGCCGGAAAATTCGGGCGCATGGCGCTCAATTGGGGGGGTTATATTGGGCGACGCCGCACCGGTGGTCGAGATCAAGCATCTCAGCAAAATCTTCCGCGAAGCGAAGGAAGAGGTGCGCGCGCTCGAAGATGCCACTCTGAGCATCCGCCAGAGCGAGTTCTTTACCCTGGTCGGTCCTTCCGGTTGTGGCAAGACGACCTTGCTGCGTCTAATCGCGGGTTTCGAGCAGCCGACCAGCGGCGAAATCCTGCTCTACGACCAACCGCTTGCCGATCTTCCACCCTATAGGCGTCCGGTTAACACCGTATTTCAAAGCTACGCGCTATTCCCGCACTTGACGGTGGATCAGAATGTAGCCTTCGGCCTCGAGATGCAGGGCGTGGACGCTGCCCGCATTACTCAACGGGTGGCGGAGTCGCTTGCACTGGTGCAGCTCGAAGGACTCGGTCCACGCCGCCCAAGCCAACTCTCCGGGGGGCAACAGCAGCGGGTCGCCCTGGCCCGGGCGCTGGCCAATCGTCCCAAGGTATTGCTCCTCGACGAACCTCTGTCGGCGCTCGATCTGAAGTTGCGCAAAGGCATGCAGATCGAACTCAAGCGGCTCCAGCTCAATACCGGTATTACCTTTATTTTCGTAACCCACGATCAAGAAGAAGCACTCACCATGTCCGATAGGATTGCGGTGATGAACAAAGGGCGAATACTTCAGGTGGGCACGCCAACGGACGTTTACGAGAAGCCAGCGGATCGATTTGTCGCGAATTTTATCGGTGATACCAACTTCATCGAAGCGCAATTTCGTGAAGACGCCGGGACGGCCGGGTGTTTCCATCTAGCAAACGGCATGGCATTCGACGCCCATGAAACGAATGATCTGATTGCTGGTCAGCATGTGGTGCTCGCCATCCGTCCGGAGCGTGCGGCGCTTGTCGAACACGGCCTGGGTACTCTGGCGGGGACCTTATCCAACATCGTCTATTTCGGTACCGACACGACCTATCATGTTGCTGTTCCAGGATGTGGGGAGCTGCAGGTACGCAGCCAGAATCGCCAGGGTGCCGGCGCGCATTTCCACACTGGAGATGCCGTCGATGTTCAAATACCGCCCGATGCGGTGCGGGTGCTGGCAAGCTGATGGGTGGCAGTGCAGTCACCAAGCAGATGTTGCGCCGCGCATCATTGATCGGGCCGGCCCTTCTGTTCATCGGCGTGTTTATGCTCATTCCCATCGGACTCATGGCTTATGTGTCCTTTCTCGAGCGTGGAGAGTATGGCGGCGTCGTCTGGCATGCATACACCGGGGAAGCCTATTCGAACTTTCTCTTCGAGCGTGATCTCGATGGCAGTCTCCTTCTCAATACCGACTACTTGCAGATCTTCTCGCGTTCTCTTGGCTTGGCCACAGTTACGTGGGGATTAACGCTTTTGTTAGGATTTCCAACGGCACTTTACATGGCGCTGCAACCTGAGCGCCTGCGCAATCTCCTTATTTTTCTGGTCACCATTCCCTTCTGGACCAATCTCCTGGTGCGTAATTACGCCTGGATTCTTCTACTTCGCAATAATGGTTTAATCGATGGGACCCTGTCGCATTTGGGAGTTACCAATGAACCCATATCCTTGCTCTACACGCCCTTTGCGATCGGAGTGGGCCTCATGTACTCATTCCTGCCTTTCATGGTGCTTCCTATTTACGCCAGCCTGGAAAAGGTGGACTTGCGCCTGGTCGAGGCTGCTTTCGATCTCGGAGCCAACCATTTAAAAGCACTGGTGCGGGTCATCATCCCGTTGGCACGACCTGGCATAATGGCGGGCAGTATTTTGGTATTGATCCCTTGTCTCGGCGCCTATGTCACGCCCGAGTTACTGGGTGGTTCGAAGTCGATGATGATTGGCAATCTTATTCAAACGCAATTTGGCGCAGCCCGGAACTGGCCATTCGGCGCGGCGCTCGCCTTTGTTCTGCTTGCCATGGTATTGATCACCATGATGATTTATACCATGCGTTCGAAGCGCGGACCGGAGCCAGCATCTTGAGCCGACTCAGTCGTAACCCATTGATGCGATTTCCCGGTATGGCGCCGGTAGCTGGTTTTGCCTTCGCGTTTCTCTACATGCCGATTTTCGTGCTGATTGCGCTGTCATTCAATGAAAATCGCATCGCCACGATTTGGAGCGGATTCAGCACGCATTGGTACGGCGTCGTGCTCGGAAACGACGATATTCTTCACGCCGCGCAAAATTCCATCGTTGTTGCGGTTGTCGCCGCTCTGACCGGGACGCTGCTCGCAACGATAGCAGCTCTCGGTATGGCGCGCGGGCGATTCCGGGGTCAGACAGGCGCCACCGCCGTCTTGGTGCTGCCCCTCATCGTACCGGAGATCGTCACCGCGGTTGCCACCTTGTTGTTCTTTGTGCTGATTGGTTTCAAGCTGGGGCTGCTTACCGTCATGGTTGCACATACGGTCTTCTGCATACCGTTCGCGTATTTGCCCATACGCGCGCGTCTCGATGGTATGGATCCGGCGCTGGCGGAAGCTGCGGCCGATCTTTACGCCAACGAGTGGCAGGCATTCCGCCGCGTCACGCTACCGTTGCTATGGCCGGGGATTCTTTCCGGTGGATTACTGTCATTCATCATTTCACTGGACGATTTCGTGCTTACTTATTTTGTTGCAGGGGCTGGTGCCACGACCCTGCCTGTGTATATTTTCGGCATGATTCGCATCGGGGTGACACCAGAGGTCAACGCCGTTTCGGCGTTGATGCTGGCAGTCTCGATTCTTGTCGTGTCGCTATCCTGGCTCATCGGCCGGACGCAGCGTTGAGACTGCCGACCCGGGCATGAGCCCTTTATGACGCAGATGAGGAGATCGTAAAAATGAGACGGATAATCGTGATTTTCGCGGCCATCATGACCGCTTCGCTTTGGCTGGGAGCGGCTGGCGCTCAAGGCAAAGAGTTGTATATCTACAACTGGTCAAACTACCTCCCACCCGACACAATTAAACGCTTCGAAGAACAGACCGGCATCAAGGTGACGCTGGACGTTTATGATTCCAACGAGACCATGCTCGCGAAATTACAGGCGGGCGCCACCGGGTACGACATCGTCGTTCCTTCCGGCTACATGGTGCGAACGATGATCAAGCAGGGTATGGCCGAGAAGATCGACGTATCGGAGCTGGCGAATTTCAAAAACGTTATGAAGCCTCACGATGCGCCGCCTTTCGATAGCAAAAGTGAGTACTCTGCGCCCTATATGTGGGGTACCACGGGTATTACTTACGATTCGGCTCGGGTTCCCGGCGGAAAGCTGGACGATACCTGGAAAGAGTTCTTTGAGCCCCAGGAGGCACTGAAAGGTCAGGTTGTTGCGCTCAACGATCAGGTCGAGGTCTGGAATGCGGCAGCGTATTATCTCGGACTCGACAAGTGCACCGAGAGTGCCGAAGACGGTCAGAAAATCCTCGCGTTGCTCGAGAAGCAAAAGCCCATGCTGGCCATGTATCAGTCTTCAGGAACCATCGATCGTATGGTAGCCGGTGAGGTTATTGCCCATCATCAGTGGAACGGCGCCTCTCATCGGGTGCGCGCTAAACTGCCAACGGCGAGATACGTGTATCCGAAGGAAGGCATCAGCCTCTGGGGCGATCACTTCGTGGTTCCCAAAGGCGCGCCCAACGTTGAGAACGCAAAGATCTTCATCAACTGGATGATGGATCCCAAGAACATTGCGGAAGCATCGAATTTCACCGGTTATATGAACGCCATTTCGGGCTCGGACAAATATCTGGATGACAGTCTGAAATCCGACCCGGCGGTCAACATGCCGGCGGAATATGCTGCGCGCCTGCGGCCGACGAAAGACTGCTCCAAGTCCTCGCGGGAGTTGCGTGACAAGGTCTGGACGCGGCTCAAGAAGTAGCATCGACGAGCATGCGGGCCGGGCGCGGATGGGCGCCCGGTTCGCGGCCGGATAGCCTCCATGGTGGACGAATTCGAACGTTTCAGCGTGGCCTTGTGGGCCACCCATGTTGGAACCCCGATTGCAAGTCTCCAAGAGTGGTTTGCCCTGGTCGGCCAATACATGGAGCGGGCCGCGGGGGAGGGTGCCGATCTGCTGGTGATGCCGGAGCTCGCCGCCGATCAGTGGCTCGCTTTTGCGCCCCGCGATCTCACTTTGCGTGACGAAGTTGCCTGGCTGGCCGATCGATCGGAAGCAGCGATCGAAGGCCTGCGCCCGCTTCCCGGGCGCTACGGTATCGGCTTGCTGGCCGGGACCATGCCGGTGGCGGTCACCGAAGGCAGGAATGGTGCTCCGCCTATGGTTAACCGCGCGCACCTGCTGCTCCCGGATGGCCGGGTTATTAGCCAGGACAAGCTTTGTCTTACGCCTTTGGAGACAAACCCCGACGGTTGGCATCTCTCGGGTGGTGATCAGATCCGCATTGTTGGCTGGCGGGGTTTGCGTCTGGCGATCCTCGTATGTCTGGACATCGAGCTACCGGTGCTGTCGGCGCGGCTTGCTGCGCACGATGTGGATATCGTGCTGGTGCCCTCCATGACCCTTACCCTGGCCGGTTACCACCGGGTGTTCAGTTGCGCCCGGGCGCGGGCTACGGAGTTGTTGGCGGCGGTGGCCGCCGTGGGTTGTATTGGTCCGGTACTGGCCAGCACGCGGCATTCGCCCTGCGTTTCGGGTGCCGCAATGTATTTGCCTTGCGATGTCAATATCGGACCCAGGGGCGTTGCCGTGGAGATCCCGCCCGTTGACCACTGCGACGACGCAGGCCCGTTGGTGCTCGCCCACGATTTACCGATCAAGCGTTTACGCGAGCTGCGCTGTAGCGGCGCCGAGGTCTGGCCAGGAGCCTGGCAGGATGCCCACGTGAGCATCGTCGAACTCTGACTTTGCCTCCCGGCCCCCGCCGGTTTCTTCGGTATGATTGCCCGACTGAAACCATTGGGCGGTTCGCTGCGTCTACTCTGCAAAAGTATTGCGAGAATGAGAACAGAGACGAAGTCATGGATGTAGCCACCATCGCTCTGGTGACCGGCGGATTGCTCGCATTTTCACTGTGCTCCGAGCGTCTGCAGGGGACCATCATCACGCCCCCTCTGGTCTTCATCGTGTTCGGATATGTCGTCGGCCAGGGAGTGCTCGGAATCGCCGACCTGCAACCCGGTCACGGCGCCATCCACGTGATTGCAGAGCTGACGCTGATTCTGGTGCTGTTCTCCGACGCCGCCCGAATCGACCTGACGCGCCTGCGCCGGGATCACAATCTGCCGCTGCGGATGCTGCTGATCGGACTTCCATTGACTATTGGCGCCGGTGCATGGATTGCATTGGTCCTGTTCCCGCAGCTCGAGCTCTGGGAGGCAGTCTTGTTGGCCGCGCTTCTCGCTCCTACCGATGCGGCGCTTGGCCAGTCCGTCGTATCGGCCACGGCCGTTCCCGTGCGCATCCGCCAGGCCATCAATGTCGAGAGCGGACTCAACGATGGCATTGCCCTGCCGGCGGTGTTGCTGTTCGCCGCGCTGGCGAGCGCGCAACAGGAGCCCGCTCAGGATACGGCGCAATGGCTGAGTTTTGCGCTCTCGCAAATTACGCTTGGACCGTTGGCCGGCGTGCTGCTGGGCTTTGCCGGTGCCCGGTTGCTTGATTCGGCTGCTCGCCGGGGCTGGGCGGGCACGGAGTTCCAGGGGATCGGAATCTTGTCCCTGGCCGTGTTCGCCTATGCCGGCGCGGAGCTCATAGGCGGCAACGGTTTTATCGCCGCATTTACCGGTGGCATGGTTCTCGGCGCCACGCTGCGCCATCCCTGCACCTTTCTCTACGAGTTCATGGAGGCGGAAGGCAAGCTGCTGATGCTCATTACATTTCTGGTTTTTGGCGCGGCGCTGCTACCCGAAGGTCTGGAGCACCTCACCGCGCCAACCTTTGCGTACGCGCTGCTGAGCTTGACGGTTGTACGCATGCTGCCCATCGCCCTCTCGCTGATTGGCTCCGGGTTGCGGTTGCGCTCGGTGCTGTTCCTGGGATGGTTCGGACCGCGCGGCCTGGCATCGATCCTGTTCGTATTACTCATTCTCGAGCAGACCGAACTCATGCATCGCGATGAACTGCTGTCCATAACCGTGGTGACGGTGGGACTAAGCGCATTACTGCACGGACTCAGTGCGGCGCCGCTGGCAGGACTATACGGGCGTCATGCGGAAAACCTGGGCGAGTGTGAGGAAAACATGCCGGTCTCGGAAATGCCGCTTCGCGAAGGTTTGAGAATCAAACACTAATCCTGCCGGAGGCAAAGGGAAATGAAGAAGATATCCGTGGCGGTCTGGAGCGAGTTGCAGGACCGCAAGCCGGTCTATGCGCTGGTGGCCGATGTGGATCTGGTGGTCGTGCGCTTCGATGATCAGGTGAGCGTGCTGTATGGGCGTTGTGCGCACCGGGGTGCTTTGATGTCGGACGGACATGTGCGTGGCGACAATCTCATTTGCGGCGTGCACGGCTGGGACTATCGTCTGGATACGGGCATCAGTGAGTACAACAACAGCGAAACTCTGCCCCGATTCAATGCCTGGGTCGAGGACGGACAGGTCTGGCTGGACGAGGAAGAGGTCTGTACATGGGCGAGGCAGCATCCTCAACCCTATGACCGGGACGGCTATCAAGGTCTTTACCAGGATCACACCGGCAGCGAAGACGAACCTTACGTAAAATTCATTCGCACCTTGGCCAGTGATGGATTGTCGAAGTTGGGACATCATGGCCCGCTGGCGGCCATGGGTGTGCCGCGTGGATTGTTGCCGAAGTGGGACGATCTGCAGTTCGTCGTGGGCCAGCTGCACAAGTTGCCATTGCTCGATGACGAGCTTGTTGGCACTGACATTATTATCGGACCGCGGGCAAAAAAACCGCTCACCCTGAAAATTCCATTGTTCGTATCCGATATGAGCTTCGGCGCGCTGTCCGAGGAGGCGAAGGTGGCGCTGGCGAAGGGTGCCGAGCTTGCGGGAACCGGTATTTGCTCAGGTGAGGGCGGCATGCTGGCCGACGAGCAAATGGCCAATTCCCGATACTTCTACGAGCTGGCATCGGCGCGATTTGGTTTCTCCTGGGAAAAAGTACAGGCCGTTCAGGCTTTTCACTTTAAGGGCGGCCAAGGCGCAAAAACGGGTACCGGCGGCCATCTGCCGGGGAATAAAGTCAAAGGCAAGATTGCCGAAGTGCGGGGTCTTAGCGAGGGACAGGCCGCGGTATCGCCCGCCCGATTTCCGGATTGGACCGAAGTCTCACAATACCGCGACTTCGCTGCCGAAGTACGCGAGAGAACCGGTGGTATCCCGGTAGGATTCAAATTGTCGGCCCAGCATATCGAAAAAGATATTGATGCAGCACTGGAGATCGGGGTGGACTACATCATCCTCGATGGACGCGGGGGTGGTACGGGCGCGGCGCCGCTCATCTTCAGGGATAACATATCGGTGCCTACCATGCCGGCGCTGGCAAGAGCCCGCCGGCACCTCGATACTTGCGCCGCCTCCGATGTAACGCTGATCGCCACCGGCGGACTACGCGGGCCTGCCGACTTTGCCAAGGCCATGGCATTAGGGGCCAACGGCATCGCCGTTTCCAATGCCGCCATTCAGGCCATTGGCTGTCTTGGCATGCGCGCTTGTCACACCAACAATTGTCCGGTTGGCATCGCGACTCAGAAGCCCCATCTGCGCGCTCGATTACCCGTGGACACAGCGGCCACTCGGCTGGCACGATTCTTTACCGCATCCGTGGAACTCATGACCGTTCTTGCCCGTGCCGCCGGTCACCGGCATCTGGGCGATTTCTCACGGGAGGATCTGACCACTTTCAAGATGGATATTGCGCAGCTGACCGGCGTTGCCTACGGCGGTGTGGCCAAAGTCAATCCACTTCAATAGGAAAAACAGTGAATACGATTGAGTTTCCCGTTCTCGATCCGGCGTCGATCGGACAAACCCGAGAAGCGCTTCACGCCTACGCGCGCATATTGGGGGATTGCTTGAAGGGATTGCGAACCAAGCGCAAGCACTGGTGGCACGCGAGCCTGCGGCCTTCTTTGAACGGCCTGTCGACGGGTATCGTGTACGGCAACTGTGATTTTGAGCTTGAACTGAATTTCAGAAACGGCGTTCTCGAGGGACGCACCGATACCGGCGCGGGCTTCTCCGCGAAGCTCGAAGGTCAAGCCGCGTCGGACCTCGGCACAGGGGTCGCGGCTTTCCTAATCGAAAACGGAATTGATGAAAACCGGATTCCCTTCGCGGACCCACAACAGGCTTCGAGCATCACCTACCCGGACTATTCGGCGCATCAGGCCGCCGTCATGGGCAGCGCCTTGAAGGGCGTAACGCAGCTGATGGTCCGCCTGCGGGCTCAGGTTCGCGAAGAGTGCAGTCCCATACAGGTGTGGCCGCACCACTTCGATTTGTCGATGCTGTGGTTGCCGGGAGACAAAATCCTCGGGGAGGATCCCGTTGACGAGGAGGCCGCGGACAAGCAAATGAATTTCGGATTTACTTTTGGTGACGACGGGACGCCTGAGCCTTACTTTTACGTGACCGCTTACCCGATGCCCGATGACATGCATCGCGTACCCCTGCCGGCCGGTGCAAGCTGGCGCACCGAGGGTTTTAGCGGCGCCTTCTTAACTTATGCGGATCTGTTGGAAACCGCGGATCCCGCTAATGATCTGTCGTCCCTGTGGAGTGGGCTGCTTGCAGCGGGCCGCCAGCGGATGATGGCCTAAATTATCGAGGAGCAGTGCAGTGAGCGGTGACGAACAGGCGCTGGAGTGGTATCGCGTTGCCGAGGCCGACGATCTGCCCGATGGGCGTGTCATGACCGTGATCGCGGGGACTCAAAGCATGGCTTTAACCAACGTCGATGGGGTGTTGACGGCCATGGATAACCGCTGTCCTCATCAGGGTGGTCCCCTTGGCGAGGGTTCCATCGAAATCGGAAGTGACGGTCAATGTTGGCTGCGGTGCCCGTGGCACGGGTGGGACTTCGATCCGAAGACCGGCCTCGCGCCAGGAGGTCACGAGGAATCCGGGCAACGCCTTTATCCCACGGAACTCCGCGAGGATGGCATCTACGTGGGTGTGGAGGCGGAGCCGGCGCGGGCGGAAACCGTCACCGATCTCATGGCCGAGACCATGACCAATTGGGGCGTGAGCACGGTCTTTGGAATGGTCGGACACTCGAATCTGGGTCTTGCCGACGCCCTGCGGTTGCAGGAGAAAAGGCAGCGATTGCGCTATTTCGGTATTCGACACGAAGGCGCAGCCGCGTTTGCCTGCTCCGGCTACGCCAAGCTCACCGGCAAGCCGGCTGCTTGTCTCACAATCGCCGGACCCGGCGCCACCAACCTCATGACGGGCCTGTGGGATGCCAAGGTGGACAGGGCGCCGGTTCTGGCGCTCACCGGCCAGGTCGATGTGCAAGTGCTCGGTCCCGGCGCCTTCCAGGAAGTTGATTTGGCTTCCGCATTTGCGCCGGTGGCGCGATTCAGCCAAACCGTGCTGTACACGTCGAAGCACGCCGAGCTGATGTCATTGGCCTGCAAAAATGCCATCGTCGAGCGCGATGTCGCGCATTTAATCTTTCCCGATGATGTGCAAACGTTGCCCACCCATGGCAAAAGTGCGGCATCCGGACCCGCGGGGCGGATCGCATCCTCGGCCATTGCTCCGGCCGAGGATGCATTGGAAGCGGCCTTGACGGCGCTCGGGAAGTCGAATCGTCCCATCATAATCGTCGGCTACGGTGCGCGGGATGCGATGGACGAAATAATCGCCCTCGCTGAATCGCTGAGTGCGCCTGTCCTAACGACCTTCAAGGCCAAAGGGCAGATAGCCGACGCTCACCCGCTGGCCGCCGGTGTGCTGGGCCGTTCCGGAACACCCGTGGCGAGTTGGTTCATGAATGAGTGCGATTTGATCCTGGCCTTCGGGTCATCGTTCTCCAATCACACCGGCATCACGCCTAAACGCCCCATCATTCAAGTCGATTTTGATCGAATGGCACTCGGTAAATTCCATAGCGTGACTGTGCCTATATGGGCTGATATCAGTGTTACGGCCCGCCGCATGGCCGCCGACTACGTCGGCGCTGCCCGAACCGTCGACCAACGACCCGAGCTGGAGGAACGCTGGTCAATTTGGCGCGCCGAGAAACGCAGCCGTAGTGCAGACGACCGCGGCAACGGGGTGAATTCGGCGGCACTGTTTCACGCTCTCACGAAACACACCCCTCATGATGCGATCATCGCCGTGGATGTAGGCAATAACACCTATTCTTTTGGTCGCTACTTCGAGAGCCAGGGACAACGGGTGCTGATGTCGGGCTACCTCGGTTCCATCGGGTTCTCTTTCCCGGCGGCCATGGGCGCGTGGGCGGCGACCCAGGATCAGGACGAGTATCGAAACCGAAAGGTGATCTCCATCAGCGGTGACGGCGGCTTTGGCCAGTATATGGGTGAGTTCAATACCGCGGTAAAATATGCTATGGATATCACTCATGTGCTCCTAAACAACGCTGAGTTGGGAAAAATTTCCAAAGAGCAACGCGCGGGCGAGTGGCCCGTATGGCAGACTTCGTTGCACAATCCGAGTTTTGCCGCCTATGCAAAGTTATGCGGCGGCAAAGGCATCAGGGTAAACAAGGTGGAGCAGTTGGACGCTGCGCTCAAAGAGGCTATTACTCACCAGGGCCCGTCGCTGGTGGAAGTCATCAGCGATGTTGAACTTATTTGAGTGAATTCCATTGATTGACCGGTTGGTCTTGGTCAGTTTTCTTCATGATCGATTTTTGCGGCGGCCCGCATTTTCAAGATGCCGTATCCTAGAAACAGGAGCGCGAAGGGGACGGTCTCTGAAAAAAGGTGGTTCGTCCGAAACCAATAGGCCAGTAGGAATGCGCCTATCGCAACAACGAGAAGATAAATGGAGTAAGCATTGACAAGATGTTTGTGCTTCGAAGCGATTCCTATGAATCCCGTGGGACTGAGGCAAATACTGACAACTCCGCTAATGACGATCCAGGCCAACATGCCGGATGCGCGCAGCGTTCTATAGAGCTGAATCAGCCATGTTTGCTCGAACACCAAACCGAGAAACCCACTTATAAAATAGATATTGATGCCGATAAAGATGGGGTTCAGTGACGATCCCGTAGCGCGCAGAAAAACCATTATCAGAACGCCAGCCACGGCGCCGGCGAGGTATGGAGCGGTCCAGTCGTGAGGCAAAATCGGATCGGTAAGCTTATAGAAGAGCAGGAACACAATCAGCGGCACGCTTTCGATGACGTTGGACAGTTTGGGTCGAAAGATCATCTGTCAGCACAGCCTGTGTGAGGGATCGCGTTTCTTTTTGACCTGGTCAAATCAAAATGAACTCTTTGGGCGAAAATCAGCCGGTCGCGTACCAACAGAACTGGATCCGAGAAACGCGGTTCGGCCGTTGGTTCCTCAGCACGGAAATTTGGCGTCGCTATGTGCTCGCCCAGGCAATTGACGATCTGAATCGCATGGTCGGTGGCGAGCATCCCACGCCACATCGATTGCTCGATGCCGGATGCGGCATAGGCCTCGCTTTTTCTTTGCTGGAGCAACATTTTCAACCCGGGAGCATTCTCGGAGTGGATATCGACCGGGAATTGATAGACATCGCAAGGGCCTCCGCTCGGCAATGTCGTTGCCAGGTGGATTTGCAGGCTACTCGGGTGGCGGCTTTGAGCCTTCCGGACGAGGACTTCGATATGATTTTCTGCCACCAGTTATTGCACCACACAATGGACCAGGTGGAGACACTGAGGCACTTTCAGCGCCTGCTGGCTCCGGGCGGGGTGCTAATGATAGGGGAATCCTGCCGGTCATTCATTCGCTCGCTTCCAGTGCGCCTGCTCTTCAGGCATCCGATAATGGTCCAGAAAACAGCAACGGAATACGTCGATTTAGTAAAGTCTGTGGGATTTGAGGTTCTCGACAGTGACGTGAAAAGCTCGGCACCATGGTGGTCTCGCCGAGATTTGGGGCTGTTGAAGAAGCTCGGCATCGCGCAACGGGACGCCTCGCAAGCCACCGAGGTTCTAATTGTCGCCCGGAAACCCGCGGCCCGGACGCTGCGCCTTGACCGGTGAAAGACGTTCCGAGGGGAGCAGGGCGATTGTTGATTCGCGGCACAGCCGAATCACGATGACGACCGCCGACACGCAGGGGGAGCCGAATAAGCCATGCGCATCGTGAAGATTCTCGAACGTAGTGCCTCCTTGCAGTCGACTTTTCGAAACGCGTTCATCGATTTTTCGCGCATGACCCTGAGTGTTGTAGCGGTGGTCACGGACGTCGTACGCGATGGCCGCCCGGTCGTGGGTTTCGGATTCAATTCCAATGGCCGTTACGCGCAGGGTGGTGTTTTGCGCGAGCGACTGATTCCGCGCATTCTGCAAGCCGATATCCGGAGTCTTCTGGATGACAGCGAGGAGAATTTCGATCCGGCACGTATTCATGCATGCATGCTTGCTAATGAAAAACCGGGAGGCCACGGTGAGCGTGCATTCGCGGTGGGTGCCATCGATGCGGCGGTCTGGGATGCCATTGCGAAAATCGAAGGCAAGCCCTTGTACCGGGTGTTCTCGGAACGCTTCAACGGCGGCCATTACGATACCAAGGTCAATGTCTATCCTGGCGGTGGTTACTATGACGCCGACAAGGGTATTCAAGGCTTGAAAGACGAAATGCAGTGTTATCGGGATGACGGCTACACTTTGATGAAGATGAAGGTCGGCGGTGCGTCGCTCGCCGAGGACCGGGCACGCATTGAGGCAGTGCTGGAAGTGACGGAAGGTGGCCACAACCTGGCCGTAGACGCGAATGGCGCACTCGATCCGGACACCGCGAGTGCCTACGCCGAGTGCATAGACAGCTATGGTCTCGCGTGGTTCGAGGAGCCTGTGGACCCATTGGACTATCAGGCTCATGCAAACCTCGCTGCCCATTGCGACACCCCCATCGCCGTGGGCGAGAATCTGTTTTCGCTGGCGGACGCTCGTAACCTGTTGCGCCACGGGGGGCTGCGACCGGATCGCGATTGGTTGCAGTTCGATCCTTCGCTTTGTTACGGACCCACGGAATTCATCGCCATGCTTCAAATGTCCCGGGAATACGGTTGGTCGCCGCGCCGGCACGGACCCCATGGTGGCCAGCAGCTGGGATTGGCCCTGGCGGCCGGATTGCAGCTCGGTGGCACCGAGACCTATCCGCTGGTGTTCCAGCCTTTCGGCGGATTCGGCGATGACGCGGTGGTGGTCAGTGGGCAGGTGGCACCGGAAGACCATCCGGGCATTGGTGTCGAGAGCAAGGCCGCGCTTTATGACACGATACTGGCGCCCATGCTCGCCCAGTAGCATCGTGCCTGCCGGGCGTGGGCTTTCTCGGCAGGTTTGAATGGATAAGCAGTAGCGCCGTTTGTCCACGTATACGCTCATTATCGCCGCGACTATACTGATCCCATGCCCCGGCACCAAACAGCCGCGGGATCCGATCGACATTCAGCGCCCCTCTTTTTCTGCCCGCGCTCCATGGCGCGGTTTCCCCGCGCGGTATTTCCCGAAGCGCTAATCCCCATTCTCTGGGCAGTGTTCTGGTGGCCGATTATTTCTGGTCACGAGTATCCGTACATTCGGGACTTGGCGCTCTTTGCCGTGCCGATGAAGACCTACATGATGGAACGCCTGGCATTGGGCGAGTTGCCGCTTTGGACTCCCTACGTCTCTGCTGGAATGCCCTTTTTGGCCGACGTCTCGAATCAACTGTTCTATCCATTGAACGTGGTCTTCTTGTTGTTCTCATCGGTGCTCGAGGCGTTGTCCTGGTTTATTGCGCTGCATAGCCTTCTGGCTATGTGTGCGTTCTGCTGGCTTTGCCGTGTTACGGGCCTGTCCCGGGGCGTCGCCGTATGGGGTGCCATGGCGTACGGGCTCAGCGGCTATGTTCTTTCTATTACGGACAATGTGAATTTTCTACCGGCAACAGTCTGGGTGCCGGCAGCACTCGCTGCCTATAGCGCCGCTATTAGCCGCAAATCTCGAGTCTTCTCCGCCGTCACCGCCTTGTGTCTGTCTACCATGGTGCTGGCCGGCGATGCCATGAATGTCGTAATTCTTTGTGGCGTCCTTCTATTGCTCTGCGTCGAAGCGGCAGTCAAGCAAGGATCTGAACAAGCCAGGAGTTTGCTTGGCGCGCTCCGCTTTCCACTCGGTCAGCTCGCAATCGCCGTGATGCTTGCGGCCATCATCACGGCCATTCAGATATTGCCCACCATCGAACTCACCCAAGTGACCGCCCGGCACGCAGGTTTGGATTATGGCGAAGCCTCGAAGTGGTCATTTCCGTTGTTGCGTCTCATCGAACTCGGACAGCCCTTTTTCTTTGCCGCGAATTTTCCAACTTTCGATTTTCTCGACCCTGCGCTGTATCCCCAAATGGCCGGGCCCTGGGCGAGCAGCGTATATTTGGGCACCTTCACTGTGCTCCTGGCGGGCGTGGCCGTTGTAACTGGCGTACGCCATTCGCTCGTATGGATTCTGGTGCTCGTGCTGGCCCTGTTAATGAGCTTTGGTGCAAACGCGCCCTATCATCAGGCACTGTTCGAGAGTCTGCCCTTTCTCGCGACTCAGCGTTATCCGGAGAAGTTACTGTACTGGGTAACGCTGGCGGCGTGCATTCTCGCCGCTCGTGGCGCCCAGTGGCTGCTCGTCGGGCCGCGATCGGATCAGTACGCGCCGGGTTCACCGGGACCCGCGCTCAAAATGGCCGTTACTGTCGCTATCCCGTTGTTTGCCGTGTGGGCCTTCGTTTATTTACCCGCACATGAATGGATATGGGAGCAAGCCCACCTGTCGCCTCATATATGGAGCATGCGCCTGCCGGTCGTCCCATCTCATATCCAGGTACTCGCGTTGCATACTTTTGTCGCCTTCGCGCTGCTCGCCGGTTTGCTTTGGATCCATCCTCGATGCCAACGTGCCTATGTGACGGTGCTGCTGATCTTGGGCATCGTCGACTTGATTTGGGTTCATCACGGCATCGTCCCCACTGTCCCCGAAGATTTGTTCTCATCGCGGGAGATGCCTTATGTGCTCCAGCAGATGGTTCCGCCGGAGCGTTCTCCTGGCGCTTATCGCGTGTACTTCGACGTACGTTCCCCGGGATCCGATGTCAACTACGCGCGCGGAGAGCTTGCGGACCAAACGTCGCGTGCCCTGGGAGTAAACAAGCTCGATCGGGGATATGTTCACGTGTACGCAGCGCTGTTTCGGCGCGACCGGCTCCAAGTCAATAGCGGCATCGAACGGGGGGTGCAGTACTTGAATGGACGAATGTCGCCATTACAACCTACCCAGCATCTCGCGCTGGAAGATTATCTTCTCGGTCGAGATCCTGCGCGGCTCATGGCCTTGTCGAATGTTCGATTCGTTGTTACTTCTGCGCAGCCTGCGAGTCTACTTTGGGAGGGAAAGGGCTTCGTACTGCGGCACACCGACATGGAAAGAAACCTGCGCATCTTCGAGGTGAAGGACTATTTGCCTAGAGCGCTGATCGTGCCGGATGCCGTTGATGCGGGCAGCGGGTTCGACGCGGCTCTGCCCGCGCTGGCGGCCGTGGCCGATCCGAGGCGAACCCTGGTTATCACTGCGGCCGTCAAGCCAGCCGAGTATGCGGCAGCCCTCGCAACCCTCGATACGCAAGCAGTGAGCATATCGCGTCCCACACCGGAGCTTTTCGTCACCAGCGGTACCAATCCATACAAACACGCTTACTTGTTGCTCAACGAGTCGTACTTCGACGGTTGGGCGGCGACGCTCGATGGCGTGCCGGCTGAACTGTTGCGGGTCAACGGCCGCTTCATGGCCATCGCACTCGGGCCCGGCGACTTCGAAGCGACCTTACGCTACCAATCGACCTACCTGACAACGGGTGCGGTCGCCAGCGTTCTGGGACTCATCGTCTGTGCCTGGCTTCTTGCCGGGTCGCCGACGCCGCGCCGGATGAAGCGCCTGGTTTCGGGACCTATTTGATACAATTGGCGGCGGCTCTCGGGAGTTTGACGTGCGTGCCCAGGATCCCGCACTCAGGCACACTGGACTCGGCTTGGATTCGGTATTACGGTATCCGCCCCCAAACAGCAGGAAATCATAATCATGCTCGATCAAGCACGGGCAGAACTCGCCCCAACGGGTGTTCTTCGCGCCGGCATTAATATGTCCAACTTTTTGCTGGTCACCGGAGAAACCCCCGAGGGCGATCCGGATGGCGTTTCACCCGACATCGCCCGGGCGGTGGCCGAGCGCCTCGGCGTGCCGCTTGAGCTCGTACCCTTCAAGAGCCCAGGCGAGTTGGCCGATGCCGCCGTAGAGGATCTCTGGGACATCGGCAATATCGGGGCGGAGCCGGAGCGTGCCAAGACCATCGCCTTCACCGCAGCCTATGTGGAAATCGAGGCCACCTATCTGGTGCCGGCCGGATCGCCGATTCAGACTATCGAAGAGGTTGATCGAGATGGTGTGCGCATTGCCGTCTCCCAGCGCAGCGCCTATGAGCTTTGGCTCAGTGACAACATCAAGCACGCACAATTGGTGATGGCCCAGGGTCTTGCATCTTCCTTTGATGCCTTTGTCGAGCAAAAGCTCGAAGCCCTGGCCGGCTTGCGCCCGCGCCTCATCGAAGATGTGAAAAAGCTACCCGGCGCGCGCATCCTGGACGGAAAATTCACTGCCGTACAGCAAGCCATCGGTACAAAGCCCGACCGCCACGCCGGCGCGGCTTTCTTGCGTGAGTTCGTCGAAGAGGTCAAGGCCAATGGGTTCGTGGCCGGTCTTATCGAAAAGCACAAGGTGACCGGCCGGTTGACCGTGGCGCCGCCGGCCTGAAGAGTCGGGGGGCCGGTGCGCATGGGGTGGGGCGTATTGCGCATTAATTGATCTCGGACAGTAGTCCGGGCGTTCGGCTCTTTACAGCGCCGGCGTTCGGGCAGCATTCTTATTGGCTTGCTTGCCGCGGCGCTGAAATGCCCGCGTGAATCGCTAACCGTAAAGCGGAGAAACTCGACATGCTCGATCTCATGAATATTGCCCGCACCGAAGCCGATGGTGGTGACTTGTTCGGACTTCTGGAGAGCCTTTATCAACCCACCGAGGTGCGACCGGCGGGTTATCCCAATGCCACGATTTGGCAGGGGGGCAATCATGACGGAATAATCAATCCGGTGGCGCACTCGATGACCGACGCCTACGCGCTACTTGGTACCGTAGCCGCCATCGATGTACTCGGTTTGCCGTTTTACGCGGTTCCCATGTGGGCGCAATTTCGCCATGACATGAAGCTCGAGCCGCTGGCCTGGTTCGGAAACATGCCTTGTATCTCGATCAAATGGTCCACGGCCGGGGATGCTTACGTCAATGACGCCAGCGGCAAAAAGGTTGTAGTGATGGGCAAATCCGGTAACGCGCCATTGCGCACCCAAGCGGGTGTTTACTGCAATGTCCGTCCCTATGGACCTATTACGGTGGTGCGCTGTATGCCCTGCCTGCCGTATTCCCAGGATCGTCAAGCCTTCACCGTGACTGCGGACAAGGGAATTATTCACTCGGAGATGAACACCCCCGGCGTACAGATGGCCTATGCCAACCGGCAGTTCCTGCGCATGGTCCATGAAACCGGCAAGCTCGGGCGTGTGGCCATGAAACCCACCCAGGCCATGGAGGATGGCATCAACGCGGGCCTGCATTCCTGGTTACTGCAGGGTACGAAGTTCGAGGTAGGCCGCAAATACGCGGTGGATGGCTATGTGGAGCATCGCGAGAACGTCGATCGCATCATTGCGCTGCTGCCGGCGGACTTCAAAGAGGGCATGGAAAAGTGGGGCGGGCGAATCGAGCAGCACATTTCGGACACCAACTTCGGGTTGCTGTTGTGGGACCTGATGGACAAAACCGATGTTCTGGTGTTGGCAACTGATCTCGATGGCGATCGGCTCACCGATCTGCTCGCCGATGTCTCTGATCCATTGCGCCATTTCGGGCAACTGATTCTCGATCATGTGGATGTTGAGCGAGACATGGGTGAGATGTGGGGAGAAATGGGCTATACCACGGGAAACGGTCGCGACATGACATCGGTCATGTACCGCATGGATGGGCCGCCCATCCACGAGCAAACCCTCGGATCAGCCGATGCCATGTTGCTACGACTTCTCAACGGTGATGAATCGGTCGGTGGAACCAAGAAGCCCTACGATCCTCGTATCCATTTCGTTCTAATCCGTGATGCGTATATAGATGCCAATCCGGACAACAAAGCGCTTCGCGCCTGGTTGGACGAGGCGCTCAAAAAGTTCGACGCGGTTTACGCGGGCGAACGCCCCGGCTTTCTCGAAGGCTACACGAAGTTAAAAGAGGCTATCCGGCCGTGGGGTCAGTGAGCCATTGAGTTCCGGATCAATGAAGAATCAAATTGAACCAGATCTGCGGACAGGCATTTAATTGCTTGTTATTTTCTTCAGGCACCTAACAGCCGATTGATCTCGCTGCCCGGTGTGGCATCTGCCGTCCAGCCGAAGCTGCCCTGATCCCGCATCTCGGCGCCCGCGCGCAGCAAGGTCGCGACCAACGCGCGCGCCAGCGCTCCGCCAATACTGATTCGCTTGACGCCAGCTTCACTCAACTGCGCCACCGTCACGTTCTTGATCGGCGGCGCGAGAACATTCACCGGCTTGCCGACGGCGCCAACCAGGGTGCGTACCTCCTCGAGCGTTCTCAGCGCAGGTGCGTAGAGTACGTCGGCGCCGGCTTTCTCGAAGGCTTGCAATCGGCGGATTGTGTCGTCCATGTCGTTACGGCCGCGCAGCAAATTTTCGGCGCGCGCCGTCAGGGTGAAACGAAAATCCAACGATCGGGCTGCCTCCACAGCCGCCTGCACGCGTTCCACCGCTAGCTCGAATTCGTAGATGGGTTTGTCGGCGGATCCGCTGTAATCCTCGATGGAGGCACCGACCACGCCTGCTTCGGCCGCCAGACGGATAGTTTCGGCAACCCCCTCGGGGCTGTCGGAGAAGCATTTTTCCAGATCGGCGCTCACCGGAAGGTCGGTTACGGCACAAAGTGAACGGCAGTGTTCGATTTTCTCTCCCAGAGAAATCGCACCGTCCGCGCGCCCGATTGAATTTGCAAAGCCCGAGCTGGTCGTCGCCAGCGCTTCGAAACCGAGCGCGGCAAGCAAAACCGCAGAGCCGGGGTCCCACGGATTCGGGATTACGAAGGCACGGTCGCGCTCGTGCAGTCTAGCAAAGCCAAGGGCCTTTTCAGCTTGAGTCGCCATATTGTCCTCCATGGTAATTGCTGGCCGACGGCTATGATCGCAGAATCCGGGCCAAATAGCTGCGAAGGGATGTCCTACACGAGGCCCTTTCGAAAGGGTTTACGGATCAGGCATTTGGCGCAGTTTTGCTCGGCTTGTCATGTAATTCGCAATCGGGGCCGTTGCCGACTTTCCTCCGCTTGAGTCGGCGGGTAGCATGAGATCCACCAAGGGGTTCGAGCGGGAAGCTACCACTTTCGCACATGACTAAAGGACGGGATTTTCTGGAGAGAATTTACTCACTGGAGGATAACAATGATGTGCGTAATTTCTATGACGAGGCTGCCGGGCAATACGACGATATTCTCCTGTCCGAGATCGGCTATGTCAGTCCGACGCTTTGTGCCGAAGCCATCACATCCTATCTTCCCGACCGGCAATCATCGCTGATCGATCTCGGTTGTGGTACCGGCCTCGCGGGTGCGGCTCTGGCGGCACTCGGGTATGCGCACATCGATGGGGTGGATTTTTCTACGCAGATGTTGGCCGTCGCGGCGTCCAGGAAGTGCTACTCCAAGCTTGCGCAGGCCGACCTCAACGCCGAGCTCGATTTTCCTGACCGATGCTACGCAGCGGCTATTTGCGTAGGCGTGCTCGGTCAGCACGTGCTACCAGCCGCTCTCGATGAGGCCGTGCGAATTGTCGCGGCCAACGGCATTGTGTGTTTTTCAGTCAACGAGCGCGCATTTGAAAGCGGCGGCTTTCGAGACAAAATCGAGACTCTTGGCGTAGAGGGTAAAGCGGCCTGCTTATCGCTCAGCAAGAAGCCCTATCACGTGAAGGAAGCTATCGACGGCTGGACCTGTCTTCTTCGAGTCGCCTGAAGATAATGGAGAATGTGTGAGTACATATTCCGTATCCTGGTATAGCGGAATTTTCTTGCCCATGCAGGGCATGTACAGCAAGAGGGGGCATTGATAGAATCCGCCGATCTGCGTTGACAAAGAGATCGTTGGAGGTGACCTAGCTCATGGACTACAAGTGGCTCGGTAGAACAGGCATCAAAGTGTCGCCTTTGTGTTTTGGCACCATGTCTTTCGGTGGTGATGCCGATGAGGCGGAATCGGCCAGGATGTACGCCGCCTGCCGCGAGCTCGGCATCAACTTTTTCGATTGTGCCGATGCCTACAGTAAGGGCCGCGCTGAAGAAATTCTCGGTAAGCTGATCGCAAGTGAACGCGATGACCTGGTCATAACATCGAAGTGCTTTAATCCCACCAGTGAAGATATCAATGCCCGCGGAGCCAACCGCCGGCATATTCCCCGTGCCGTGGAGTCAAGTCTTCGGCGGCTGGGAACGGATCGGCTGGACGTATTGTTCATGCATCGGTGGGATCCTGTTACGCCTTTGGAGGATACGTTACGTGCTTTGGAAGATCTCGTGCGGGATGGCAAAGTACTGCACCTTGGCGCCAGTAACTACTCGGCGTGGCAGGTGGCCAAGGGACTGGGAATCTCCGATCGGCGCGGCTGGTCACGCTTCGATGTCATCCAGCCCATGTACAGTCTGGTAAAGCGCCAGATCGAATCCGAGATTTTGCCCCTGGCGCGTGAGGAGCAACTCGGCGTTATAACCTACAGCCCGGTCGGCGGCGGAGTGCTCAGTGGTAAGTATGGACCCGGCAAGCGTCCCGGCAGCGGCCGTCTCATAAGCAACAAGGAATACGTGGCCCGATACGGCGAAGAATGGGTTTTCGAGACCGCCGCGGCCTTCACGAATCTGGCAAAGGCCAAGGACGTGCATCCCGTCAGCTTGGCCGTCGCCTGGGTTGCGGCGCACCCTGATGTCAGCTGCCCCATTATCGGTGCCCGTAGCGTGGAGCAGTTGGCCCCGTCTCTCGATGCGCTGGATATCGAGATGACGCCCGAGATGCGCGCGGAAATCTCGGCTCTGTCACGCACTCCTGCGCCCGCCACCGACCGTCTCGAAGAGCAGAAATAGCCCGATGGACTGCAGAATGGATGGACGTGTAGCCCTGATAACCGGCAGCAGCCGCGGTTTGGGGCGTGCCATGGCGCTCGCCTTCGCCGCATCGGGCGCCCATGTTTGTCTTGTTGGCCGGCGCGAGGATGTTCTGAACGAAACGCGAAAGGAAGTCGAAGCCGTGGGCGAGGGCAAGGTCTTTGCCTGTGCCGCAGACGTTGGTGTGGCGGAGCAAGTTCGGCATCTGGTGGCAAGCGCCGAGCAGGCTCTGGGGCCCGTGGACATCCTCGTCAACAATGCCGGCACTTCGCGGCGCATGCCCTTCGAAGAGATCACCGACGAACTCTGGGTCGAAGACCTGGAGTTAAAGCTGTTTGGCGCAATCCGAGCTGCCCGGTTGGTTCTTCCCGCGATGAAACGGCGGCGTTGGGGCCGCATAATCAATGTGCTCAACACTGGCGCCAAAGCGCCGCCCGCGGGTGGCGCGCCGACGGCGGTATCGCGGGCTGCAGGCATGGCGCTCACCAAGGTATTGGCGGGCGAGGGCGCTCCCCATAATGTTTTGGTCAATGCCATGCTCGTCGGGAGGATTGAAAGCGACCAATGGCGCCGGCGCTGGCAGGAAGGCGATCAGTCGCAAAGCTACGAGGACTACCTCGCCGACATGGCCAGTGACCTCGCGTTACCCATGGGCCGGCTCGGTACGGCTGAAGAGTTCGCCAATCTGGCGTGCTTTCTCTGCTCCGACGCCGGTTCTTACATCAATGGTTGCGCCATCAACGTGGACGGCGGTATGAGTCCCGTGGTGTAGCGCCTCGAGTGTGCCGCCGGTATGCGGGTCTTCCACCTGGTCGATATCGACCGGCGAACAAGACCCTGCCATGCGCGCTGACTCGGTCGGCTAGTGGTGAATCAGGTGATAAGTCACTGCCAACAGCTGCGTGAGGAAGGATACGCCATCGTCCGCCGGGTATTCCCCGGCGACGAGATGGCGGAAATCCAACGCGAAGTCGATGCAGTCAATCGTCAGGCGCTCGAGCATCATGCCAGCTATCGAGACCACAACCTCTTCTTCGAAATCGCCCATGATCCGCGGCTCGCCAGACGCGTGCTACTCCAGGCTCACTGGTTTTCATGGATTAACGAGCGCTTGGAGGTCTTGCGGCGCGATCCGCGAGTGCTGGCTTTGCTAGAGCCGCTTCTCGGCAGCAATATCAAGCAAATCGCCAATCAGATCCATTGGAAGCCGCCGGGCGGAAAACTCACCTCGTACCGTTTTCATCAGGATATTCGCTTTCGTGAGCGGCCCGAAGCGTTCTCAGATATCGAAGGCAGTTGTCTCAACATGGGGCTGGCCATCGATCCCCAGACACAGGACAACGGTGCACTTCGCGTGATCCCGGGCAGTCATCGCCACGGC
>Ga0055476_10000041_pt1 | contig 24829 bp, 16 predicted proteins | sample Muzzi_CordC_D2_FD_57682 | JGI IMG/M metagenome (GOLD analysis project Ga0055476, IMG submission 57682) | Wetland microbial communities from San Francisco Bay, California, USA, that impact long-term carbon sequestration - Muzzi_CordC_D2 | ecosystem: Environmental > Aquatic > Marine > Wetlands ... | reverse complement strand
GACCGGCACCCCCGATCCGGCCAACGTGGTCAGCCCGACGGTCAACCTGGCTGCGGGTAGCCACACCTTTACCCTGGTCGTGACCGACAACGACGGTGACAGCAGTGCCGGGGATACGGTGGTCATCACCGTTAACCCTGCAGCGCCGGGTAACCAGGCGCCGACCGCGAATGCGGGTCCGAACCAGACTGTGACCCTGGCCAGCGGCCAGACCACGATCCCGGTGACCCTGAACGGCAGTGGCTCCAGTGACCCGGATGGCACCATCGCCACCTACAACTGGACCGGCAACCCCGATCCGGTCAACGTGGTCAGCCCGACGGTCGACCTGGGCGTGGGTAGCTTCACCTTCACACTGGTCGTGACCGACAACAACGGTGACAGCAGTGTACCGGATACAGTGGTCATCACCGTTAATGACGCTGTCGCGGTGGTCTGCAACCCCGCTACCCAGAACCTCTCCATCAACTCCACCAGCCAGGACGGTTGCCCGGAACAAACGGTGTCCGAGGTGAACACACTGCTGAATGGCGCCTACCGCGTAGTGGCCATCAACGATCTCGGCATGCACTGCGGCGACCTGGATACGCGTATCTCCAGTATCCTTCCGCCATTCCAGGTGCTGCTCGGACAGGTGATCCAGCGGGGCTCCACCCCGACGCTGAACCCGGCGGGCGTGGCCCTTGAGTACTCCGCGGCGTCGAATCCCAATGATCCGATCCTGGGTCAGCCGGATAGCTTGGTCCAGCGCGGCCTGAAGGACGACGGCAGCACCTACAAGACCAACTTCTGGGATGCGGTTGCCGGTGGCGCGTATGACGCGTTCTCCCCGTCCATCGTCACGCCGTTGCTCACGGGGCCGTTCCCGGTCACCGCCGACATCGGCCTGCCGGTACCGAACGTGGAAGAGCTGTACATCGGTGCCGATGGTGTCGTTGACCAACCTGGCGGCAGCAGCGACGGCACTTTGACTGCGGTGCAGCACGCGATGCCGGGGCTGGCCGCGCCGTACCTGCTCAACGACCCACAGACGGTCAACGAGCACTACGGCGACAAGCCGTTCTTCGTCAACTTCCCGTTCGGCTACGTGGCTGAGAACGTGAACTGGTACGAGGGTGCCGGCATCCCGTTCGCGGCTTACGACGACTTCGGCCGTGAGAACGCCTATCCGCTGGTGCGCGTCGAGGCCAAGCAGGGTAACAACACTGTAGCCACCATAGACACCGTGCTGCCGATCTCGGGTGAGGCGAGCTGCACCAACTGCCACTCCGACCCGGCCGATGTGCAGAACAGTCGTACCAGTCAGCCGACCGACACGCTCTCGAACGCCGGTCTGCCGGTGGCGACCAGTCTGGACGACCCGGACCCGACCCTGCCGAACGACGTGAGTGTCGAGTATGCGGCGGACATCAACATCCTGCGACTGCATGACCTCAAGCACGGTGCCAACTATGTCAACACCGCAGGCGCCTCGACACCTTGCGATGTCACCGCCAACGGCGGAGACGGCGACGCCACCTGCCTGATCAACATAGCGCTGGTGCAGGGCAAGCCGGCGGTCTGCCAGGTGTGTCACTACACCCCGGCACTGGACCTGGCGCACGTCGGCCCGGTAGCCGGACCTCCGGGCACGGACGCCAACGGGCGTAACCAGGTGGCGCATCCAAGCAACTCCAACGTGATGCACAGTCACCACGGCAGCCTCGGCAACCTGTTCCCGCCGATGCCGGCGCCGGTCCAGGCCGCCAACGGCACCATCACCAACCAGGCCGCGCGTCTGGCGGTGCTGGAGGATACCTGCTACCAGTGCCACCCGGGCACCAACGTGCAGTGCCTGCGTGGCGCCATGTTCAACGGCGATATGCTGTGCAACGACTGCCACGGCAGCATGGAGCAGGTGGGTAACGACTTCTCGGCGGGAGTCTCGCCGCAGAACCCGGGGGGCTTCGTGCTGAATCAGGGCAACTTCTACGACCCCAACAGCAACCAGCCGCGCGTGCCCTGGGCCAATGAGCCGGGTTGTGGTTCCTGCCACACCGGTGATACCAGCAGCAACCTGGCGGGTACGGCCAACACCATCACCAACACGCGGGATGTGGACGGCAACGTGGACAATCTGCGTCTGCGCCAGGCCTACCGCAGCGGGGATGCCAAAGCCACGCCGATCGTGCCGACCAACAAGCGTTTCGCCGAGCCGGCGGTGCCGGCCACGTTTGCAAACGCTGACGGGTCGACGTTCGCCAACCCCGGCGCGGGCAATCCGCAACTGTACCGGGTGAGCACGGGCCACGGTGGTGTGATGTGTGAGGGCTGTCACGGGGCGACCCATGCGGAATGGCCGAACGCCAATCCTCTGTCTAACGACAACGTCACGGCGGAGCAGTTGCAGGGTCATACTGGTGCTATTACCGAGTGTTCCAGCTGTCATACCGATCTCAACGCTCTGGGCACCAACGGCTCCACAAACAGCCTGAGGGGACCGCACGGCATGCACGTGGTGGGCAACACCAGCTTCGCCAACGGTGGCCACCGGCAGAGCCTCAACCGCAACGCCTGCCGTACCTGCCATGGTCAGAACGGTGAAGGTTCGGTGCTGTCGCGCACTGCGGCCGATCGCAACCTGCCGGATGTTGGTTTCGTGGCCAAGGGCACGCCGATCCGCTGCAACATGTGCCACGGCAACGAGCTGTAACGGCTGACGCCGGTCAGTGGCAGCAATTGCCGCTGACCGGCCTTACTTGAACCTCCAGACGGTACGGATGCCGTCTCTCGCAACTGACCCTGCCGGGCAATCCGGCGGGGTCTTTTTTTTGCACAGCAGGTGACCGCTGCCTCTCGAATTCGCCTCCCGCCGAAGGGGTTTTTTGGCGCACAGGGTGACTACTGAGGGTGGCTATCCGGCAAGCATCATGCCGCTGAAGTTTCAGTTATAGAATGATTCGCTGCGGATTCGCTGCGCGTGCCTGTGATCAGTCAGCCGATGCCGGACCTGCCTCGTTGATGAGCTTTCCAACAGTCGCGCGGACGTCATCGTCATCCCAGGCCACTTCACCAAAGGCCTGGTAACGCACCCGGCCTTGCGCATCGATAAGGAAATTCGCGGGGACAAAGTTGACTGCCCAGCGCTGCGACACTTCTGATGACGGGTCAAGCAGCAGCGTAAAGTCGATGCCGGCTGTTTTCCTGAACTGCTGCACCCGTCGCTTGCCCTCGCCCATGTTCACAGCCAACAGCGCGAATGGCCGGCCCGCGAAAGCCGTCTTCAGGCTTTGCAGGCTCGGCATTTCGGCCACGCAGGGTGGGCACCAGGTCCCCCAGAAGTTGACCAGAATGACCTGTCCGACGTAGTCGTCGAGCTGGTGGACCCGGTCACCGAGATCCTTGAGTCCGAGTGCTCGCGCAGCGGGTGAGCCGGGGACGGGCTCCAGTTCGCTGGCCAACCCAGGCGGCGCCGGCCACAGCAGGCTCAGCAGCGGTACGGCGGCCATCCAGGCGGATGCCCGCCTGACATTTCGCAGCTGTCGGGAATGAGTCAGGGTTGCCGCCATTGTGCTGCTCCTGTTTATTTCAGCCTTGCTGTAACCATTATATGCTGAAACAAAAGCCCCTGAATGTAAATCCGGACTAAAAGGCGAAGCCGAGTCCGCCGACCAGGCGATAATCCACGTCTGTTTGCCGGCCATTGAAGTCGTCGTAGACAGATTTGCCCACCGAGACAAACAGGCTCCAACTGTCGGATGATGAAACCCGTACACCCGGTGACAGGAAGAGCACATCGCCACCGGTGTTTTCATCCTGTTCACCATCGACATCGTTTTTCTCCCTGTACTCGCCGTTGAGTTCCAGCATGACATCCCATTTCAGGTGGGAATGATCATGTCCGTGGTGGGCTCCCCCCTCACCGGCGGACACCCTGTAGACAAGCCCGAGGTTGTAGAAAAAAGCATCGCCGATCTCGGTATCCTGGGAACCTTCTGTGGTCAGGTTATAGAGCACATTAGCGTGTAGTCCAAGGCTGCCGGTATTTACGCTGACTGAGCCACCAAACAGCCAGTCCCAGGATCCGGTGCCTGGCTGAAACTCGGTATCCAGTTTCTGCCCGCCGTCCCTGACGTCGGTCCTGCCCGTTGGTGTCTTGACACCACCGATAAGCGAGGCATCGAGGGCCTGGCGCTCAAAAAACCGGTATTGGGCGAGCAGCGACAGATCACCGATCCCGTTGGAATCGCCGTGATCATGTGCTTCCGCTTCGCCATCTTCGATCTCGCCCTCGCGAATATTCTGACGGTCCACGTAGGGCAGTCTTGCGCTGAGGGTCAGGTCATCGGTCACCCCATAAGCCAGTGACGCCGATACAGTCATAAGCCGGTCTACGCTGTGAACGTGCTCTTCACCAGCCGCTGCGAATTCGGCCAGTTCGCTGTCACTGTAGCGGTCGAAATTCACGATTTCGGACCGCAAGCCGGCGCTCCAGGCGTTGGCCGGCAGGGGATCTGTCGGGATAGTGCCAATCGGGCCGGCCGCCTCCGAACCGAAGGCGATGGTCGGGTGATCGGCAAGGGCCTGGCGCGGAATGCCTGGCAGACTCAATGCTGCCGCCATAAGCAGCAGGCTGTATCGAACCATGCTCTTCCTCCAGTTCTTGTTTGTTATTGGATGGTTAAAGCTAGACCAATTTTTATCAATGTTGAATGAGTCATATTGTCGCACATGCATTTAATGGTAATGACGGCAGCGTCTGAAAGACTGCCGTTGATTCCGGTTGTGGAATGTCAGGATTTCGGATTACCGTCCACTGGATGTGTTCAGCAAATGATGCTTGTTCTTTTCAGGTTCAGCACTGAAAATCGGGAGGGGCAGCGGCCTGTTCAGGACAGGTGTTTCATCCAGCTTTATGCCGCTTTTATTCCTGATACCCTACTCGGGCATCTCCAGCTCAGTTGGTGGTTGTGGTGTCGGTGCATTCTGGTGAATGATCAGACGCCAGCCATGGTTGTCTTTCCGGTAAATATTGGTGCCATAAAACGGCGGCGGTGGCGGCGTGCCGGGTGGCACTTTCTGGACGGTTTCCTCGACCTGATGGATGGCGATGTCATCGGTTTGAATCCAGTTCAGGTGGGCGACCGATAGTTCCACGCCATGACCTTGAGAGAACAGGTGCGAGAATACGTCCTCTATGTCCTTGTGACCCTGGATCATGGGGTACATGGGTAACAGGCAACATATGTCATCGCTGTCCGCCCAGACCGAAAGCAGCTGGTTCAGGTCGCCTTCTTCCAGCGCATCGTAAAAAGCGTCTTCAGCTTCCTGGGGCGTGTTGTAGGTCTGGGTCATAGTGTCTGTCCGGGTTAATGTTTCAGAAATGGTTGCATTGCCGGCTGGCAGAATCAAGCGTATTTTACGCCGCATCCAGATGATCCATCCTCCGCGGAGGTCGGGGATCCGTTTATAATGCGTGAACACTCGTATTCATGAAAATACTTTTTTACAACTGGGTGCAGTTCGATGATCCTGAGAAACGCGGGGGAGGGGTCTCTATCTATCAAAAACATCTAATCGAAAAGCTGTCGACAGACAGAGAAAAGAAAATTTACTTTTTGTCCTCTGGCATCGCCTACAATTTCTTCAAACGGAAAACCTATTGCCGGCGCACAAACAACATATTTCATGACAGATGCAGGTCCTTTGAACTTGTCAATTCAGCCGTTTTGTCCCCCGGGCATTTTTGTTATGACTCGGAATCGGTACTGAAAGACGCTCAGACAAGCAGGGTGTTCATGGAGTTCATCAACAGACACGGACCGTTCGATGTTATCCACCTGAACAACCTGGAAGGCGTACCGGCAGAAGTTCTGAAAATAAAGGAGTTCTATCCGAACACAAAGGTGTTTTTGATGCTCCATAATTATTATCCGTTTTGCCCTCAGGTCAATTTCTGGAAAAGAGAAAGGGAAAAGTGCCATGACTACCACGACGGGTTTGACTGCATCAATTGCCTGCCGCATCGGGTCAGCAGCGAAATCGTTTTGGCGGCTCATTGTCTGGCGTTTCATCTGAAGTATTTGGGGGTGCACCCGAATTCCAGGCTTTTCAAACGGGCATTCGCGATGGCCAGGCCGTTCTATGCTGCATACCGCTTCATTGGCAGGCTAGTGGAAAACGGCAACGCGAGGGCCGCACTTGACAGGGATGCCCCGGTGCTTGTGGAGCTGACGCAGAAGGCAGAATATTTCGTGAACAGAAGAAAAACCTTTGTATCCCTGATTAATAACAAGGTCGATAAGGTATTGGCGGTTTCAAGGCGCGTGTCGGAAATCGCGGCAAACTACGGGATCGAGAGCGATAATATCGAGATTGCTTACATCGGCACAAACCACGCTGAAGGCGAGTGGAACTATCCGAAAAGACGGGATTTCCAGCAATGTTTGACCCTGTGTTACATGGGTTATATGAGAAGGGATAAAGGCTTTTATTTTTTTCTGGATAGCCTGGAGCAGATGTCAGCTGAAATGGCAAAGCGTATCAATGTCATCTTTGCCGCAAAAAATACCGATGCTGCGGCATACGACAGAATTCAGATGCTCGGTAAAAGGTTCAACAAAATCTTTTTTTCCGGTGGCTACACGCATGAGCAACTGGATGATATTCTGCGCAACGCTGATCTGGGTGTCGTCCCGGTGTTGTGGGAGGATAACTTACCCCAGGTAGCAATAGAAATGGTTAGTCGCGGTGTGCCGATTTTAACCAGCGACCTGGGTGGAGCTTCAGAAATCGGCAACAATGCTCAATTCATCTTTAATAATAATGATGTTGATGATTTTCTGCATAAACTGGGACGGCTGCTTAACAGGGAAATACTACTTTCAGCATTTTGGGATAATGCGATGAAACCGGTTACCTTTGACGAGCACCTGAAACAACTGCAAAGAACTTATAACAGTTAAATAGCGATAACGAGTGTCGGGACTGTTGTGGGGTTGCCGGGTCTGTGGCTTAAGGTGCAAAGAAATCCTCGAAATCCTTATAGGTGCCGCCTTGCAAATACTCCAGCAAACGTGTTTTCTGCGCTTTCGCCGGCGGTTTCAGGCGTAAAAAGTGTGCCAGCTCATCAATGCCCTCCGCCGTATTGGCAAGCCATTTTTCATAACTTATCAGCAACACGGGCACTCCCGATGTCAGGGCATGGTTTAGATTCATTGAATTGTATGCCTGCGCTTCACTGAGTTGAAATTGTGTCGGCTTCACAATCCCGACCCCGCTCCACTTGTGATGTCCCATTGCTGTCGCGACAGGGTCCCTGAATACCACGATGAGATGTGGATTCCGCAAATGCTCAAAGTATAAAGGCAGATCAAGGAATGCTTTTGGGAACTTCCAGCCCCACACGGAATGGCTTGAGTTGCGCAGTTTAATGGCCTCGATCGTTTCGTGGTAGCCTCGGTGTACGAAAAGATGGTCTTCATTATTTCGATGTAAATCTTCCCCCAGATAGAGCCCGAGACCCCGCGCCGCACCTGCCACTGGAGATGTTCCCCCTCTTTCGATACCTGCGATGATGTAGGTTCTGCGCTTCCCGCCGGGCGTTCCAAATGAGATGCCAACCTTGTTTACATTGTATGATGGTTCACTATTCATGATGATCGCCCCGTGATGAACAGAAATTATACGATTGGGACATCAAGGATGGCCAAGGAAAGGTCCATCGGCCACCGGCATTGCACCTGGTTTAACGGCAATGCGCCCTCCACCCGGGTATTCTGTCTCATTTTCCATTATTCGGCTAACCTTCATCTGCCAGGCGTTTGTTGACGCGTGTGCTGTCCCTTAATTCCAGAAGGGTTGCAGTATGATCCACGTATGGCGTATTGACGTGACTCCGAGGTGTTGTCTTGATCAAGGTTGACTGCCTGGTTATCGGTGCCGGGTTCAGTGGCGCCACGGTCGCTGAACGATTTGCGGCGGGCCTGAACAAGAAGGTTCTCGTTCTCGAACAGCGTAACCACATTGGCGGTAACGCCTACGATTGTCCAGACAAGGATGGCGTCCTCGTCCATAAATACGGGCCACATATCTTTCACACCAATAGCACCAGAATTTGGGAGTATTTGTCACGCTTTACCGACTGGAGGTCGTATGAGCACAAGGTTCTGGCACAGGTCGCTGGCAGGCTGGTACCGGTCCCGTTTAACCTGAACTCGCTGCATGCACTGTTTCCAGCAAGAGAGGCGGACAGGATGGAACGACTGTTGATTGAGCAATATGGTGAGGGCGCCAGAGTCCCGATTCTGAAATTGAGGGGTAGTGCTAATGACGATCTTCAGGAGCTGGCAGATTATGTCTATCGCAACATTTTTCTGGGCTATACCATAAAACAGTGGAATCTGAAACCCGAGGAGATTTCGCCTTCGGTAACCGCGCGAGTGCCGGTCCTCGTCAGCCGGGACGACCGCTATTTTCAGGATACCTATCAGGCCATGCCGCTGGATGGATACACCGTTCTTTTCCAACGCATGCTGGATCATGCCAATATTGAAGTCCAGACGGGTGTGGATTTCTTCGATGTAAAAGATAAAATACAGGCGCAACACGTTTACTACACCGGTCCCATCGATGCGTATTTCGATTGCCGCTACGGAAAACTGCCGTACCGCAGCCTGAAATTCATACACAGCAATTTGCCACAGCAACGCTATCAGTCAGTCGGCACGGTTAACTACCCCAACGACCATGACTACACCCGCATCACCGAGTTCAAGCATCTCAGTGGACAGCAGCATCCGCACACGGCCATCCTGCACGAATATCCCTGCAGCGAGGGGGACCCCTATTATCCCATTCCGTGCAGTGAGAATGAGCAACTGTATAAACGTTATAAGGAACTCGCCGAACGGGAAAAGAGAACTGCATTCGTAGGTCGTCTGGCTAACTATCGGTATTACAATATGGATCAGGTTGTCGCAGCCGCGCTCTCGTGCATTGGTACACCACCCTGATGGCGGATTCACAGGTCAGAATCAGCATAGTAATCCTTAATTACAACCGTCTTGAGGAAACGCGCTATACCGTGGAATGCCTCCGGGAGCTGACAGTGGACCGGACCGACACCGAGATAATTGCAATCGACAACGGTTCCTCAGATGGCACCGGTGCCTACCTGAATTCACAGTCGGATTTTCTGACACCGGTAATTCTGCCGGACAATTGCGGTGTCGGTGGTTGCGCCGCGGGTTTTGAACAGGCGAGGGGGGATTACATACTCGTGCTGGATGATGATTCACATATCAGCGACGGCACTACCCTGGATAGATTGATCCACCTTCTGGATACCATTCCAGATATCGGCGCAGTCGCCTGCCGGATTGAGGACCGCAACGGAAATCGGATACCCGCCTGGCATCTCCCCGGGGAAGACGAGCCAGGACCCTGCATGGCCTTTGTCGGCTGCGGGTTTGCGATCCGCAGACGTCTCTTCGAGGAGATCGGCTGGTATGCGGAACATTTCTTTCTCTACCAGAACGATATTGACGTGGCGTTCCAGGTCTATCTCAGGGGCTTCTCCATTATCTACGACCCCGCCTGCCGGGTGGTACACAGGGTTGCGCCTGCGAACCGGTGCAGAAAACGGCAGGTGTTCTATGCTACCCGCAACTCATTGTGGCTGATCCGTACCTACTACAGCTGGCCGGGCAGGGCCTATCTGCTGACCTCCCGGGTTATTATCGGGCTGTTGCGAGCGCTGCAGTTTGCCGAGCCCGCTGCTTATCTGCGTGGTCTTCGGGAGGGCTTCAGCAGACCAGTGAAACGGCAACCTCTACCCGCCGGACTGTGTACGACATTCACGCCATTCTGGCGCCAGAACAGTCTCCTGCATCAACTCTTGCGTCGTACTTGAGGAATGGCATAGCTGGCTTTCGCCGTGATCGGGGTGAAACCCGCCCCGTCCATTGGTCGAAAACAAGTGCTTTCGACGGCTTTACAGGCGTAAATATGCACTCTGTGCCAAGCGGGGTACGTAGTTCCCCGTATTGTGGCTGCATTCATTTTACAGGAATATGCAATTCTAAAATAAAGAATCAAGGATGGTTGGTGACTCCTCCGATTTGGCCTACGGGCCATTTTTTTTTGTGTCTCTGGTCTGAGCGCCTTGATCGGTATGACTGGATGCGAGCAGTTTTCTTTAAGGCGCTGGCACCATGTTCAACTGCCCTCATTGTGAAAAACCCGGCATCTCCTAGCTGCGTAAGGCTGGCGGATTACATGCGACCTGCAAAGCCTGCGGGGATCTGAACAGTGTGGCAAATTCCTGAGTCTTTACTACACTGAAAAATCTCATGCTCGGCCATGCGGCATGAACAACCAGTAAAGGAGGTGGGTAATGAATCAAGTCGTTCAACCTGTTAACAAAGATACCCGGGCAACTGTTGAAATTGTGGTGCATATTACTGAAGGACTTAATGAGGACCAACGCGATCATCTGGCTTCTGCATTGAAAAACACCGACGGAATCACAGGTGCGGAATTTTGCCCATTGCGTTACCACCTCATGCTGGTGAGATATGACACGGATGTATTTACCTCGCAGGATGTCCTGAGAACCGTTGCCGCACAAGATGTTCATGCGCAGTTGTTAGGGCCTGTGTAACTGATCATTCCTGGATCAGGCCCAAAAGGCCTTCTGTTGGGGGGCTTCATTAGATATACGTGACTTCGGCGACCTTCGGGTCGCCGTTGTTTTTTGGCCTCAATAAAGTGAATCTGCCATACCGATTTTGCGTTGAGTGAACGGTAAGTGATGGACTGATGTCTTAACGACAGCAAAGTAGCAACACAGGACGAACAGATCCTGTGATCTCACTGGTGTGTTGTTTTTTGAGGAAACGCAACCTGTTTTTGCTCCTCTGTGTTAAAGCCGGTTGACCGGACGCGTTCCGCGCCGGCCCGGCCCCCGTGCCCGGCGCGCGCTGGTCTCAGCCTTTTAGACAGGGTAAACTCGTGTTCAGCTTGACTTGTGCAGTTGCCGGCGGCATGGTGCTCGCACGGCGTAAAGATAATTAATTATTTAAATACATGTACTTGGGACGGTACCGAGCATGCACGAACAACAATACCCGGTTCGTTGGGCCCTGGCCCGCCTGACGTTCATCGTTTACATCGTTTTTTCTGTGGTTAGCCTGGTGGGCGGTTTTCTCACGGCCCCGCTGATGACCTGGTACTTTTTCGGCGACTGGCGGTTCTGGCGCCATTGGCGGCCCGGGCTCGGCCTGCTGCCGCACGCCCTGCGACTGACCGCGATGATGCTGGTCCACAGTCGGGCCTTCATGTTCTCGGTGCCGCTGACCAGCCCGCCGCGAACGATGCCCGACCCGTCAAATGCGGTTTGCCGCAGCAATTGGCCCCATGGTGATTCCTGTGGCGACTGTTCCAATTGCTGCGAACCAGGTGGCAACGCCTGCCCGCTGCTCGACAAGGAACAGCAGCGTTGCCGCGGCTACGACAGCTTCTACTGGCGCTATTTCAACTGCGGCCGCTACCCCTCCTTCGTCGAGGAGATCCAGTTCTACGACTGCCGCAAATGGGCGCTGGCGACGCCAGGGCAGACAGATATGCTACCGGCTGCCGGTTATCGGCCGTTCCCAGTCGCGGTGGAAACGCTGCAACGGCAAGACGCGTGTCAGCCGGTGGGTAGTGAAGTGGTCTGATAAATTCGTACGACAGGCTCTAAATAATTTCTTTTTATAATTGATCCCTGGTTCATCTGGCAGATATTGAGTTTGCCGATGCGCTATGTTCAATTGGATTGGTGAAGCCGTGTCAACCCACAATGAAAACACTATAAATCAATAAGATGTAATTTATCTGTCAGCATAAAAAGGCAGGTGTACCGCTTTGAGCATGCTGGAAATGCGGCTGTGTTTGAATCTGAGCCTGGGCGGGTTGCCCCCCATGTTGCCCTGCATATTGCACGTCACTGCCATCGTTGGGCGTATATCTTGAATCCAATCATCTACTGGTCGCGTTATTGTGATATTTCTGTGATATCTGCCTGATAAGCTGTGAATATCGCTGATATCTGCAAACCGCCGGTAAACTGTGTCGGTTGCACTGCTTGTAGTCATGACCAAAAACATTCTTGTGATCGAGGATAATGCGGACATAGCCCGTCTGCTGATGGTGAACCTGCGCGGGAAGCAGATGCACGTCGATCATGCTGCCGATGGTACAGCCGGATTGGATATGGCACTGACAGGGCAATACCATCTGCTGATACTGGACCTGATGTTGCCTAAGATTGATGGCCTGGATATTTGCCGGACTCTGCGCAGTAAGATGATCTATACCCCGGTATTGATGCTGACTGCGAGGACTTCCGAGCTGGACCGCGTGCTTGGACTTGAAGTGGGTGCCGATGACTACCTGACCAAGCCGTTCAGTGTGCCGGAGCTGGTGGCGCGCGTAAATGCGATCCTGCGGAGGACCGACCAATATCAATCCTCACCAGACATGCGGGAAAACTCGCCGCTACAGTTCGGCGAGTTGCGCGTGGATCCGGACAAGCGCCAGGTACTGCTCGCTGACAAGCACATTGAACTCACCGTCAAGGAGTTTGACCTGTTATGGCATTTCGCCAGCAACCCGGGGCGGGTCTTTACCCGCGGCCAGCTGTTGGACAGCGTGTGGGGTTATGGACATGCGGGGTATGAACACACGGTGAACTCTCATATCAACCGCTTGCGCTCAAAGATCGAGGCTGACCCGGCAAAACCTCGCTACGTGATTACCGTCTGGGGTGTCGGTTACAAGTTCTCCGGAAATGAACCCAGACAGGGTGTAGCATGATGTTCAGGACTTTGTACAGCCGGCTGGCACTGACACTGTTTATTCTGCTATGCCTGGTTGGCGTTATCCTGATCCAGGTCATTGGACATTCGAGTACCCTGTACCAGCAGGAAGTGGCGCAGAAGCTTAACCGGGAACTGGCTGCGCACATTGTCGCCGAACAAGCCCTGATCCAGGACCGCAAAATCAATCACCCGGCACTGGACCACCTGTTTCACCAGTTGATGGTGATCAATCCCAGTATCGAGTTATACCTGCTCGATGAGCATGGAACGGTGCTTGGCTATTCGGCGCCTGCCGGGAAAGTCAGGCGCACGCGGGTTGCGCTGGAGCCGCTCCGGGAATTTCTTGATGGCAACGCCCGGTTCCCGTTGAAGGGCGATGATCCGCGCAATCCCGAAGGCCGGAAAGTGTTTTCTGCTGCCCGCATTACTGACCATGACGGCTTACAGGGCTATTTGTATATAGTCCTGGGGGGTGAGCAATATGACCATGTTGTACAGATGCTCGGCGACAGCTATATCCTGGATTCAGCGCTGCTGGTGTTGCTGGTCGCACTGACGGCCGCATTGACGGCTGGCCTGGTGGTCTTCGCCCTGCAGACTCGCCGCTTGCGGGTGCTTGGAAATGTCATGCGCCGGTATGCCGGAGAAGACGGTGACGGAAGCCTGGCCATCCGCTATGCGGGCAACACCAGTGATGAAATCGATGTCCTTGGGCAACAGTTCAATGCCATGGCTGACAAGATCACGTCACAGATCAATGAGCTCATGCGGATGGATGGCGTACGCCGTGAGATGGTGGCGAACATCTCGCATGATCTACGCACCCCGTTGACAACCATGCGCGGCTATCTCGAAACCTTGCAACTCAAGCAGGCAGAACTGTCCATCGACGAACAGCAGCAGTATTTACAAACGGCACTCAGTCACAGCCAGCGGCTGGGCAGTATGGTGGAGGAATTGTTTGAACTGGCGCGGCTGGATTCCTGCGAGTCGGTGGTCTATTCCGAACCCTTCTCGATGTGCGAGCTGGTGCAGGATGTTACCCAGAAATTCCAGTTACGTGCCGGGGAGAAGTCGGTACAACTGAATGTCAGCCTGAATCCGGAAGCCCCGCTGGTACATGGTGATATCGCAATGATGCAGCGGGTACTGGAAAACCTGCTGGAAAACGGACTGCGGCACACGCCTGCTGGTGGCAGTATCAATATTGGTGTCGATGTGGATTCAGGGAGTGTTGTTGTGCGGGTGGCGGATACCGGGTGTGGCATCCCTGCGGAAGATGTGCCGCGGATTTTCGAACGTTTCTATCAGCAGGACAAGAATCGCTCCGCCGGCAACAGCGCCGGCCTTGGCCTTGCCATTGTCAAGCGGATTCTCGAACTGCATGACAGCGTAATCAATGTCAGCAGTGAACTCGAAAGGGGTACAACCTTTTCGTTTCGGATTCCGGCGTAGGGGGTGGTATGAGTTTTCGGGAAGCACAGATCAAAATAACAGCGGCCCGAAGAAGGCCGCCGCTATTTCTCGCCTTCTATACTACATTACTGGCATTCAACGGCACGCGCCATGCGCACGTCGTTTTCCGCACTGAATTCATCAAACCTCAGGATAGTCGGCGCAAAGCCATCGGCATAGACCTGCAGCTTGAACTGGCCGTTATTATCCAGTGGAATATTCATTGCGTAACTGCCCGAACCATCACAAGAGAAGGCATATTGCCCATTGGCGAGCACCATGGCACAGATGGGCGTTGGCGTATCCTGCAGCAACACCGAACCCGAGATATCGATACGTTTACCGGCAGAACCGGGGAAAACGCCGGGATCGGATGGCAGGTTGTAGTCGGGACAGGTGCCGGCATGCGTCATGACCACGGTCTCTGAAATGGAACCCTCCAACACATCAATTTCCGGGAAAAATCCATCCACATAGACCTGCCGCTTGACCGTACCGTCGTTTGCGCGCGGCAGATCGGTGAGAGAAAACGGCCCGTTCGGATTACAGGAGAACGTGTATTGCCCGCTGGCTAAAACCATGGCACAAAGACCCGTGCCCCCAGAGTCTTCCACATCGCCACCCAGGTCAACGGGGTCCGCTGGCAGTTGGTCCAGCGGGTTGCTCAGGTTGGTGTCACCGGTATTTTCCAGGTAGATATCGTCGAGATAGAACCGTCCATCCACCGGGCTGGAACCACCGCCGGTCTTGATGAAGAAGTTGTTTAGATCTGAACCTGGGGCAGTGCGAAACCCGAACAGGGTCCCGGCCGCGTCATTGCTCAGTTGATCGCTGGCCTGCGCGTCGCCACCGGGGTCCGAGTTTAGCCAGACCTCATAGGTCTGTGAGCCGTTGTTGACCAGAACCCAGACGTTGTACCAGGTACCCGGCACCAGCGTCGACAACACATCATAAATCTCGTTAGACAGGCCGTTGGCCACACGCAAGCCGTTGCTGGGGTCGTTGTTAGTGGCAGCCGCCATCCCGAGTTCCGCTTGAAAGTCGATGTATTCTATAGGGTTCGAAGCGAATGACAGACCGAAGGAGTAGCGGCCGTGCGCTTCGAAGCGCAGGCGCAGAAACAGCATGCGTGTTGTGCCTGCAGCGACCGTCGCCGCCTTGAACAGTTCTCCCGACTCGGTCAATACCTTGAGGACCTGGTTGCCGCCACCCGCAGGGTCCTGGACAACCTCGGCGCTACCCGGATCGGAGTCCCAGCCATTCTGTCCATTGATATCAGCGAGGTTCAGACTGTCGAAATCCTCGACAACCTGGAAGCCAGCCTGGGCGCCGCCGATCATCAGCCCGGCACACAGGACAGCCGTACAGGACAGTAATCTGGCACTCCAGGTTCTGGCGGTGTTGAATAAATGCGAGGCGCAAACAAGGCGGCCGCGCATCACTCTTGATAGACGTGTGTTCATGGTGACTCCTCTAGAGTTATGGTTATGCCTTTATATTTCCAATCTGTCATCCATACGATCATTGGATAACCAGGGGGATAAAGGCGGTTTCCATAAACGTTTCGGGGGCCGTTTTCCGTAGACCATGTCTGCTGCTGCCGGCCCCTCTAATACCCTTCAAAGGCACAATAAGACCAACAGGTTTTGGTTACATTGACCCACATCAAGAATTGGTATTAGGGTATTATTTCTCTGGCTGCTGTGTCGCTGAACTGAGACGGGTGTGCCGGCAGGCACTCATTTATGCAACACCTGGTGGATTGCGCTGCGCTTATCCACCCTACAATCGGCATTAACTTTAAGTGCCATTCGGCTTAACTGTAAAACGATGCCGCTGTATTATTCCGGCATAAAAAAAGCCCGCTGAACAGCGGGCCTGGTCAACGGATCAGTGTAGGGTGGATAAGTGCAGCGCAGTCCACTTGATCTGCTGTTTTATCTGAGCTCCAGCCACCTTCGGCCACGCGCTCCATAGCTTACCGAGTCACTGGCGGACCCACCATTTCCACTACAGCTTAAGGTGAAGGTAGCCGGGTCATTGAGTGTCATCGTCTGCGCGCCACTGGTGGCTTTCGAATCCGACCAGTTATCGGATGCCGTACAACTGTTGGCATCCGTCGATGACCAGCTCAGTGTGATGCTGCCACCGCGGGCCACGCTTGACGGACTCGCAGTCAGGGTGACGGTCGGTTGTGTAACCGTTGGCGGTTCAATAACCGGAGCCGGTTCGGTTGGCAAAGGTGGCGGTGCGCCACCCCCATCACTGACGACCGTGGTCTGTGCGCTGGCAACCAGTTCATGCTTGCGGTCTTGCGCCTCATACATTGTCCGAAAAGTCTGTACCTGTTCGAGGTGACCAGCGCTATAGAGGTCCTGCAAAAAGCCGTGCCCAATGGTTTGATAATTTAAAGACACACTGACATGGTGATCACCTGCAGCCTTAAGCGGTATGCGATAGACGACTTCATCGCTACCCAGGTTAAAGTCAGGATCGTTGAAGGCCTGACCATGGACCGACACATCGTCCGGAACATTTAATTTGTTAAAACCTTTCGGTGTCAGTCGATTATCTTTCAGATACTGTGCTCCGCGAAGCAGGGTATAGGTTATGCCACCGTTGGTATCGCCCATAACGGCTTCATAAATCTGCACCTGATCTGCTGATTCAATCAGAGAATGGTGCGGTTCAAACAGCGCCGGATTTGTATCGTTATCCCCACCTGCAATGGAACCATCATCGGCTATTGGGCCCGATTCAAACACAACATTATTGTTACTGTCAGTCACTTTGAAATGAAGCCACATGCGGCGTGAGGGATAAGACGTCGGGGCCTTGTGGCCTGAATTGTTCTCCACTCTGACACGCGCTTCCAATACACCGCTGTTTACCGAAGCAGACACAATTTCGACAGTCGCGGCACTCTGCAACATATCGCGGGCACGAGTGATGCCCAAGTCCAGATTCGAACCGTTGACATCCAGTGCCGCGGCATTGTCTCTCAGCAGGGTCAGCATCACCGTGTTGGCACCCACCAGGTGATGTTTGGCAAACCCGTTTTTGGTTCCCAGCCACCTGGGGCGATTGGAGACTTTTGCTGTCGTTTTTGGCATATGACAATCCTGACAACTCATCGGGTTACTGCCGGAATCGTCAAAAATCGAGTTCTGCCATTCGGTGTAAGGCATCTGTTCAGGAAATTCTGATTCCGGGCTGGTCGTCAGTACATCACCTTGCGCATCAACAAAAGGTGTTTTTACATTGTGGCAGGTCGCACACAGGGCCGAATTCGAGACATGCGTGCCATAGGTCGGCGTATAACCGGTGTTATTGACCATTGGCTGGCCAAAAATATCACTATACTGCCCATAGATGGTTTTGGTGTCATTGATACGATACTCACCGGAAAAACCATTCAGCGTTCCCAAACTGCCATCATCGCTAATCTGGTGACACAGGGTACAGCTGACACCGTTCATGGCGGCATCATATAAGGCGTGATTAGGATTCAGTACGCCATCGGGGCCAAATAGGGTCAGTTCACCAGCCTGCGCCTGGGTTATTTCGTAATTTGCCATGGGGGCGTGGCACCTGCTGCAGGTATCGTTTGTCACCGTCGATAAATGCGGATTGCGCTCTAGCTCTGTCGCCACCTTGGCCTGCCAGAAGGGATCCTTGCTTGCGTTGGCCATCATGGATGTGCCCCAGTCCCTGACGATCGACACGTTTTCCCCGGACGTGTCGGTCAGTCCATCGTGACACATGGCGCAGTTACCGGAACCGGAAAAATGTGGGGTAGTGAAATTGGTGTTTTCTGCGAGTGCAAGGGGAGGTAACAGGAGTAGCAAAATACAGGCTGACGCGCGAAGAAACTCTCTAAACATCTTAATCCTCCGATGGTGCTGAAACAGGTGTTGCCGCCAAATTAATAGTGGCGAAAAAATACCGAAGAGCCTGTCGGAACTTAGGCTGGTTCGGTTTATTGGCAAATACGGCTGACCCCGCTAACCGCATTTCGCGTCAGGAAAACGGCTGTTTTCGCTTTCCTGGGGAAGGGAACATAAACGGCGGACTGATCCCGTTCAAACCTTTTATTCGTCAAGATTCGTACGTTTGAAAACCAAATAAACATTCGGTTTATCAGTTGGATATTGTTGGTCCGAACAGGTTTTCGACGAAAAATAACGCGGGCGGGCCGGTCAACCGGAGGTGCCCGAGCTTGATAACCGCGGCACGATGGATTCCTGTCAGAGCGAGAGCGGCCTCATCAGCCCAACATTGACGACGACACTGCGCTCGTAGCGGGACGAGGGCAGCAGGAAGGCACAGCCTTGATGACTGTGCCTTCCTGTTTCCCCGGGACCGGGGCGGCTTTAGCCGCCAATGTCCCGTTCAATCAATCCCGCCAGCGCTATTGCCCCCGCCGGAGATCAGCCTGTTCATCTGCTCTTCGGTCAGCGGCGTTCCATAGGGCATATGCTTCCCGACCGTTTCCATTTCGTGCACACCCCAGGTGGTGCCGGGATAATGCCCGTCGGTGCCAGAAGCATCCCCGCGTCGGCGCCCCACTGATTGACCGTTGTCTGACAGGTCTGAAGGTATTCCTTCATAGCCGCGTTGCCTTCGATACGCGATTTCCCCTCCCCAGGTGAGTGACTGGTACGAGGCGGTACGGACCTTGCCGTGATGATTCAGCAACAGCTTGAACCCGGTCTGGGGGATGTTACGGTAGAAGCATTTTCCGTTCGCGGCATTTTCTTTCCCGGGTTTTTCGAGCAGATTCTGGTGGCAGCCGGCATTGGAACAGCTGACTTTGAAAACACCGGCTTCCTGCATGGCAAGGTACGCGTTATCGTCACCGTGCACCCCTTCTTCAGTGTGGCAGTCCATGCAGACCATGCCATACTCGTCGCGGTGCACATCAGCAAGCATTTTGTGTTCCGCGTTCTGGCGACCGTGACAACCCAGGCAGGTCGCCTCATTGAGTCGAGTATAATCGCCGTCATCCGCGTCCAATCGGCAAGGATTATCGGTGGGCATCGAGGTTGGCCGCCCGCCCTTTTCCCGGTCGCTACGGTGCTGATATCATGGGCACCAGACCCGGTTTCCGGGATGCACGAAGCTGTGCTGGCCGCGTTATGGCCGGTGCGATGAACAGTATTTGGTTAATCGCTGACAAATGAATTGCAATATCCAGCAAAAGGCAGAAAGCAGTTATGAAATATTCGATGATCGCAGTTTCGATTTTGGGGCTCTGCTATGGGATCGGGGTGTGTGGCGCCGACGAACCAGCCGAGGCAAAGAGCGAGGCTCCCGAGAGCACAGGAAGTATCGAAATAAAAACCGATGAGGAAAAGGTCAACTACAGCCTGGGTTTCGAGCTGGGTACGGACCTCAAGGGCCAGCAGCTGGAGCTGCTGCCCGAAGCCCTGCTGCAGGGGGCCGAAGACGCCATCTCCGGTGGCAAAGCACTGGTTAGACCCACGCAACGGGCTGCCGCTCTGAAGCAGATTAAAGAAAAGCGCGCCCAGACCAATCTGGAGCAGGCTCAGGCGTTTCTTACCGCCAACGCGGAAAAGGAGGGCGTGCAGACCCTGCCCAGCGGCCTGCAGTACAGAGAGATTCAGCCAGGCGAAGGCAGCAGTCCGGGAGCCGACGGCAGCGTGGTGGTGAACTACCGCGGCACCCTCATCGACGGTACCCAGTTCGACAGTTCCTACGACCGCGGCAAGCCGGCGACCTTTCAGGTGAAAAAGGTCATCAAGGGCTGGCGCGAAGCGCTGCAGCTGATGAAGGAGGGGGCGAAGTGGGAACTGTATATTCCGCCGGAACTGGGTTATGGCAAACGCGGTCTGAGAAAGACCATTCCGCCCAACAACGCCCTGATCTATGAAGTGGAGTTGATATCCGTCAAGTAGCCGGTACTGGTGGATTACGCTGCGCTTATCCACCCTACGGTTAGCTCGATGCTCGTAGGGGGGATGAGGCGCGCGCTACGATAACGCGGGTTATTGCACGATGGCCGGTGCGCGCCGTAATCCACCGAATTCCCTCTCCAGCGCTCACTCCCGGGCCATATTGCGGAGCTGTTCGGGCTCTGTCCGGCCCCACCCTGGCGGGTACCAACCCCTCTCAACCGCCCGGCCATACGACGAATAAGTCCAATCCTCCGGCGCCTCCACAAGTCCGTGTTTGACCGGGTTGAAATGAATGTAATCCACGTACCGCCGCCAATCCTCATCGTCACGAATCAGGTGTTCCCAGAAACGGCGCTGCCAAACGGTTTTCTCACCCCGGCGTAACACCGGCGCATCGAGACGCCTGGAGACGAATTGTTTGATCGCGCGCCAGCGCCCGGAGAAATCAAGGTCTCCTTCGGGTAATCTCCAAACGCAGTGCAGGTGGTCGGGCAGAATGACGATGGCTTCGATGTCGAAGGGTCGTTGTGCTTTTGTCCAGGCAAAGGCCTGGCGCAGCAGGCCGACATTGCGGGCATCGCCGAACAGGGGGCGGCGCTCATAGGTCACGACGGTGAAGAAATAACTGCCGCCGGCGACGCGGGCACGTCGGTAATCGCTCATGGGCAGCATTCTGGTGGATTGCGCTGCGCTTATCCACCCTACGATTACACGTCTTACGTAGGGTGGATGAGGCGCCTGGTTCCGTGGTTCATTATGGTGCTGGGATAAATGCGCCGTCATCCACCAGGCAACGGTGAAATTGGTCACTCGCGTGTGTATTTCTTTTGGTGGATTGCGCTGCGCTTATCCACCGGGTGCGCCTCAACAAAAAACGGCGGGCCACCTTTCGGTAACCCGCCGCGGTTGTGCACGCCTTATCGTGCGGTTTCTTTAGCGACTACTGAGCCGGCTGCTGCGTCCCGGGCAAGGTGTAGATCAGGTCCGGGTTGTCAGAGACATAGTCGTCGATCCACCAGATACGCCGTGCCATCGAATCGGACTCGATGATATCGCTGTCGTAGTCATCGTCGTCCGCGAAGACCCACTGTGCCCATACACCATACAGCTTGGAACCGTCCGGGTTGGACTCGAGGTTGGCCTCACTGGCATGGGTATCACCGCCGGTGTTCATGTTGTCGAACTCGTTGCAGAAGCCCGAGCCGACAGCCACACCCAGATCCTCGACGCCGTAGCTGACGGTCGGGTAGCAGTCTTCCGGATTAGCCAAACCGGTATCCGTCTCGGTCCAGACCACATAGTCGTCACCGAAGCCCTCGGCACGGCCGTAGAACAGGTCAAGCGGTTCCGCTTCACCCACTTCCGTGGTGGTGTTGTCGCCGATCTCGTAGACCATGAAGTAACGGGATGGATTGCGCAGATCGGAGTCAAGATTTTCCGACAGGTCGTCGCAGGTGAAGATACCGTCGATGACACTAGTGCCATCCTCGGCAGTCGGGAACAGACCGTCGGTGCAGCCATCGGTGATGGTCGCCTTGGTCGGCGCGAAACGCGGATCCAGCGTGGTGATGCGCAGCGCCTTGTGCTGGGTCACGTTGCGGGCATGCTCGGCAGCCCCCGCAGCGAACGTGTAGCACGCGGTCGGCTCGACACGATCACCCGTGCCGGTTTCTGCAGGACGGTAGCGTTCGCAGGTGACGGTGCCGTCACCCGAGTAGCTCTCACCGTCACTGGCCGTGAACGAAGCCGGGGTGACGGTCCAGGTGTTACCGCCGTCGAAGGAGCGACGCACGTACAGGTCGTAGCGGTCGTTGCCCTTGGCGTTGAGGCGCCAGTTCGGTGACCAGGCGTACAGGAACTGCACGAAGTCGCCGTCGAGGAAGCCACGATGGCCCTTGGAGACATCCAGCGGGTTGTACCAGGACTGATCCTGCAGGTTGACGAAGTCATCCGTGCGGTCGTCGGTATCACAGGTCACCGGCGTTATACCATCAGACGCCAGAACGGTACCATCCGAAGGGCACTGGTGCCATGTCAGCACGCGCTGGGTATTGCCTTCGCCCTGAATGAAACCCTGCAGGATCGGGTTGGTATCACCGATGCCGTAGGTCGAGCCGTCGAACGTCACCGTCGGACACGGGGTGCTACTGCCATCTGCATCGTCGATGCAGGTATCAGGCACCACGCCCGACAGGTTGGTCGCCGGATCGGCGCAGACACCGCCCGGATAGTACGGGTTGGTATCCGGTTCGATCAGGAACTCCTCGCACACCATGTTGGCGAACGCGAAGGGATTGTCGACCGCGGGATCGAAAGGATCCGGCACCACGAAACGACGCAGCATCGTGTCGGCCGGGCCGCCCTGGCGCATCACGCCCTGTTTCCAGGAGGAGATGGCTGCCAGCTTGTTGGCGCTGGCCGCGGCCTTGCCGCCGGACTGCACCAGCAGGCTTGCGCGGCGGGCGATCTCGGTGTTTAGGATGTCGAAGTTGTACGGATCGTAGTTATCCATGTCCTCGGTGTCCATCAAGCCGAACAGTTCACCGGTTTCCCAGTAAACTTCGCCCTGGTTCAGCATGTCGCCCTGGTAAACCAGGTTCTCGACCAGGCTGTTGGGATTGCCGATGCCGGCGGAGGTGTCCGGGGTGCCCATGTCGAAGCTGAAGTACCACTGGTTCTTGCCGATCTCCTCGGTGCAGGTCAGCGAAGAGCCTTCTACACAGGGCTCGGCATATCCGTCACCATCCGAGTCGGGCTCGAAGAAGTACTTGCCCAGTCCCTTGGACTCTTCGGCCGCCATGACTACCCAGGCGCTGTCAGTGACGCCATCACCGGTGGTGTCATAACCCTGCAGCGAGGTGCGCGGCCGCGTCAGCGCGGTGTTGGCCCGGTTCGGCAGGTCCGCCGTGCCGTCGCCATTGCTGTCCGCAACACAGATCTCCGTTTCGCTCGGGTTGTTTTCATTACCGGTCTGAATCGTCACTGTGTCGGCGCACTGGTCTTTCAGGCCGAACGCGGAAGCGCCAACCGGAACTTCTTCAGTCGGCTCAAAGATGCAGTACAGGTCCTCGGTGCCGCCACCGGGTGTAACCTGGTCAGGTGGGTTGCACTTCGCGTTATTGGACAGGCGCATCGGTATGGCCATCGGTACGAACACCTGGGGCCTGCCGCTGACGAGCAGGTCGTGATCCAGAATGTTGACCGGAACCGTGCTGTCTTCTGCGGATTCGACGAGATCGAAGTACTCTTCGTTGATGAAGGAATACCAGGCGTCGGTCTGGCTGTGGGCGACCGCGCCGCTCCAGCCCTCACCCGGGCCTAAGCCCTGGCCGGGACGCAGGCCTTCGGGGTCTTCCTGCCAGGTGACCACGAAACCGGCACCCTTGACCGCATGAACCTCGATGCGGTTGGGATCGCGCCGTCCGGAGGTCAGACGCTCGGCCTTGGTCCAGACCATGTGGCTATCTTCCTCTTCATCGGTTCTGGGATCGTCGCCCGGCAGCAGTACGCCGCGGGCCGTCCAGACGCAGCCGAAGGGCACTACGCCGGCCTGGGGATAACCCTCGTCGGCGAAGTCGATGGAGCCCTGACTACCGGCGACACCGAAGGCATCGACCAGGTAGAGGTCGTTGTCCATGCTGAAGTCCGGCAGGGCCGGGACGCCCAGCTCGGTATCACCGCTCTGCAGGAAGCCGACGATGGCATTAAGGCGAGCCACCTGATCGGGGTCTTCCAGTCCGGTGTCGGTGGTCAATGAGTAGGCGGGCTGTCCCTGCGAGCAGAAACGGCTGGGCCAGGCCACTAAGACTTTGTTGCCGGCCACGACCTTGTTGCCGTGGACAGCGTGGAACACGTTGTAAGTGCCGCCGGGGTAGTCGACCAGGTCGACCGGTGCGCCCTCGCACTCTTCGATCGGTTCGCCCGTCGCCTCGTCGATCACCGACACGGCCGGGCCGAGTTCATCGTTGGATTCGGCAGCCACGGTGCAGGGCGGAGGCGTTCCATCGAGCTTGATATTGATCAGAAAACCGCCATTACCCAGGGCCTTGACGCTGTCGATCACCTCGCCGGTCACGCCGTTCTTGATCAGGACCTCGGAGAGCTTGACCGCGTTCTCGCCTTCGATCTCGAGCACGGTTTTGTTCTTGTTCTGTACGACATAAAGGGCCTCGGTGATCACCGGCCCAAGCTCGATCGGGGTCTCTTCGTCCCAGACACTGCCATGGCAGCTGTAACAGGACGGGGTCTGAGCGGTGCCCTGCAGGGCCACACCGTGACACTCGGTACATTCATTCGAGTACGGGAATTCATAACCCGGCGCGTGGAAAGCCCCCTTGTTCTTGTTGCCCAGGAAGATGGTGTGATCGTTGGGCAGCGGATCGTTGGGCTTGGGGTTGTGGTCCGTCTCGATATTGAAGGAGCTCTCGGTCGCGGAGTCGGACAGGTTGGTCTGTTTCCAGGTCTCCCCGTCGTCCAGGCTCACTGCCGCATAGGTGTCCATGAAGCTGTGGCCGAACGCGGTGCCCTCGACTTCGAATAGCGGTCCATGGATAAAGACGTTGAACAAGGGCTTGGCCACTTCCAGTGTCTCTACCGCGTTGGCGCAGTCTTCAC
>Ga0055476_10000040_pt1 | contig 25058 bp, 19 predicted proteins | sample Muzzi_CordC_D2_FD_57682 | JGI IMG/M metagenome (GOLD analysis project Ga0055476, IMG submission 57682) | Wetland microbial communities from San Francisco Bay, California, USA, that impact long-term carbon sequestration - Muzzi_CordC_D2 | ecosystem: Environmental > Aquatic > Marine > Wetlands ... | reverse complement strand
GAGGGAGACTGGAGCTTCACCGAGCAGGAGCGAAATGCTATTCGCACCTTCTACGATGCCGAGGTGCGTGCAACGGACGAAGCGCTGGGCAGCCTGCTCGCCGCGCTCGAGGAAGAGGGCTTCCGCGACGACACCTGGCTGATTCTGACCTCGGATCACGGTGAGATGCTCGGCGAGCATGGCCGTTTCCTGCACGGTGAATCCCTCTACCCCGACGAGATTCGAATTCCGCTGTTCATGAGCGGCCCATCGCGAGTCGCGTCGGTGGTGCACACGCCGATCTCCCTCATCGACATCGCCCCGACGTTGCTCGACCTCGCCGGCATCGAGGTGCCGGCGAGCTTTCGCGGCCGTAGCCTTCGGGCCGCGCTGGAGGGAGGCGAAATTGCGTCCCGCCCCATCGTGGCGGAACTCTTCCCGCGTTCCGGATCGACCCCTCTCCACCGGCTGGTCGCGTTGTCGGGGCAGGGCGGGCCGGCGGACTCCGAGGCGCCCGTGCACCCGGGCGGCGATGTGCGGATCGTGATGTCGGGGGACGGACGGATCAACCGCGTTCAGGGCGACGGCCCCGCCACGCTCGAAAGGCCCGCGACGCGCGAGCAGCTCATGGAGGAACTCGGCGAGCTGGCGACATGGGTCGACTTCTCGGTTCCAGATCCCGCAAATGCTCCGGAGATCTCCGACGAAATGCGCGAGCGACTGCAGGCGCTCGGTTATCAACACTGAGGCGACCGGGATAGACCCGATGGAACTCGCATGGCGCGGTCGAATGGGCGGCCGTTTCGCGTCTCAGCCCGCGGCGCGGCCACCCATTCGCGAGACGACGGCGAAGATCGCGCCGCCGGCCGCCACCGTGACGAGCGCCAGGGACGACTCGACCGGTCGTCCCGTGAAGGCCCAGAACATCGTCCAGACGGTCACCGCCAGATAGAAGAGTGGTGTGATCGGGTAGCCGAACGTCCGGAACGGGCGCGGGAGGTCCGGGCGTCTCCAGCGCAAGACCAGCACGCAGGACACGGCCAGAGACGAGAAGAGTGCGAGGGTGAAGCCGGCGTACTGCTGGATCTGGTCGATGCGTCCCGACAACACGAGAACGGAAGTGACGACCCCCTGGACGAGCAGGGCCAGCCGCGGAGCACCGGTCTTCGGATCGGCCCGGCCGAGGCGTCCGAACAGCGGGACGTCGCCCGCCATCGCGAAGGTCACCCGCGGGCCGGCGATGGTCATCGCCGACGCCGAGGCGAGCAACGAGACACTGAGAACGCAGACGACGAGTCCGACGCCGACGGAGCCGAAGAGATTGCGCGCCGCGACCAGTCCCACATCGGCCTTGCCTGCGAGCTCGTCGACGCTCGCTCCGTAGAAGTAGACCGCGTTCAGACCCAGATAGAGGAGCAGCACGATGCCGGTGCCGATCAACAGCGCGCGCGGCAGGTTCCGCTGGGGTGCGTCGATCTCGCCCGCCACGTAGGCGGCGGCGTTCCAGCCCGAGTAGCAGAACATCACGAAGATCAGCGAGGTCGCGTAGGCGCCCAGGAGTGCGGTTCCCTCCGGACGTGCGGCGCTCTGCTGGCTGAAGTGCGCGAGCTCCCCGTTCCCTACGGCGAAGGCGCCGACGATGATGGCCGCGATGCCCGCGATCTTGAGGAGGGTCACCGCGTCGTTGAAGCGGATGCCGCCCTCCACACCGCGCAGGTGGATCCAGGTGAGAAGCCAGACGAGTCCGACCGCTACCAGATCGTTCAGCGTCACGGCTCCGAGCACCGCGGGATTCGCCTCGAACGCGGGGACGAAGGCGCCGAGATAGGCGACGAGCCCCTTCAGCGCCGCGGCGATCGGCGCCGGGAAGCCCGCCACGAACGAGACGAATGCACTCGTGAAGCCGAAGGCCCGCCCGTAGGTCTCGCGCAGGTACACGTATTCGGCGCCGGCCTCGGGCATGGCGGCGCCGAGCTCCCCGTAACAGAGGGCGCCGCACCACGCGAGCAGACCGCCCACGACCCACAGCGCGAAGATGCCCGCAGGGTCGCCGAGCGCGGAAGCCTGGAAGCCGGTGGTCGTGAAGATCCCCGCGCCGATCACGTTGGCGACGACGAGAGCCGTCGCCGATCGCAGGGAGATGCCGCGTCGCAGGCCGCCGGGTTCGCTCAAGCGGCGCTCACCCGGTGGGCCGCCGAACTCTGTCGGTGTCTTCCCGCTCGCTCATTTCGATCAGAGGTCGATCTTCTCGAGAAGGCCGATCAGCGTCGGGTCGTTCTCGAGGTCGGCGGGAATGGAGACCACGCTCTCGCCGATTTGGACGCGCTTGATGAGCCGCTCCACCAGGGCGAGCTCGGGTTCGGTCAATTCGATCTTCTTTCCGGTCGACGAATCGTAGAGGGCCTGCTTTCGCCAGTAGTAGGCGTAGTTCCCGAAACGCGAGCAATAGATTTCGTCGATGACGTCGCACGTCGACTTCCGCTTGCGGACGATCAGCTGGTGTTCGCGCCATACCACGTCCAGCGATCGGCGGAAGAGGGTGACGAAGGTGTCGACCGCGACTCCGGGCGTGACCTCGTCGGCCCAGTCTTCGTTCCACACGTAGTCGTCGAAGATCATGGTCCCGCCCTCGCGGAGCAGCCCCCACGCCAGCACCGCGTCCGTGAGCACGTGATCTCCCTGATGCGAGCCGTCGATGTAGATGATGTCGAACGATCTCGCAGGCAGGGTCAGCAGAACCTCCTGGGAAGGTCCTTCGAGGTTGACGACCCTCTCGGAGGCGCCCGACTTCTCCAGGTTTTCGAGATACGTCGGATTGATCATGATGTCGACCGTGGTCATGCGGGCCGTCGGGTGCGTGAGGATGTTCTCGAGAGCCCACAGCGCGGACCGTCCCTGGAACACGCCCACTTCGAGGTAGTGGATGTCGGGCTTGCCCTGGTAGTCCTTCAAGACCTTCCGCCAGACCGGAATGGCGGGTGTGAACCAATCGGAGGTGAATCGGTAGTCCTTCCGGTAGTGCTTCGTCGCCGTAGCCGCGGACGGTTGTTCCGCGCTCGCGAGTCCGGTCGAAACGGCGAGCAGGAGGATCACCACCGCGCCCGCGATCCGCCGGTTCGGCGCCGCGACTCCATTCCTTCCTTCACCAACACGTTCGAGTGTCATCGTCTCTTCTTTCTGCCTGCCGAGCTACGTGGACTCCGACCCCAGTGTTTCTGCGGTGAAGCGTGTGAGCCTGGGAATGTCGATTCCGGCGGGACACGCGCCGAGGCAGCGCTGCTCGCTGCAATTCGAACACGCCGAGGCACCGGCTCCGAGCTGCCGGTACTCGGCCCGTGCGAGTTCCGGATCGGCGTAGTCCGTCGCGTACATCCGCGTTCGCAGCACCTCGGAGATCGGAACACCGGCCGGACAACGGTCTTCGCAGCTGCGGCAACCGTGGCTGCAGTGGGTCGCCGCATTGGCCGCGATATAGCGTTCGAGCAGTCGCAGGTCGCTTCGGCGGACCCCGCCGGTGCCGGAAGCTGCGACGTATTCGTCGATCATCTTCCGGCTCTTCATGGTGACGATCAGACCGTCGACGTTGGGATTCGAGAGCACCCAGCGAAACGCCGCCTGCGCGAAGGTGGCGCCGTCCTTCTCGTAGGGACGCATGTCGTTGAGCCTCGCGCCCATGAGCGTCTTCATCACGACGACGCCGACGCCCTTCTGGTGCGCCTTCTCGAGAACGCGCGGGAGGTCGACCTGATTTGCGACGATATCGAAGCTCTTGGTGAAGCGTTCGTAGAATGCGGGATCCTGGCCGAAGTTGTGGGCCGCCAGGATCACGTCGACCAGGCCCCGGTCCAGGGCGATGTCCAGGCACTCGATCAAGTGTCCGCCGTGTCCCGACATGCCGGAGAAACGGATCTTGCCCTGCTTCTTCGCAAGCTCGACGAATTCGAACCATTCGGGATTCAAGAGCCGCTCGACGTCGTTGACGGCGTGGTTGAAGTAGATGTCGACGTGGTCCGTCTGGAGTCGGCCCAGGCTGGCTTCGAGCTTGTGCATCAGCTTGCCGCGCCGATCGCTCGCCGCGGCAATGACCTTGGTGGCGAGCACGACCTCGTTTCGTTTGCCGAGCAGGGCCTGCCCGATGGCGATCTCCGCCTTCCCGCCGTCTGCGAGCGGGTAGGATTCGGCGGTATCGAAGTAGCGGATGCCGCGATCGAAGGCGTAGCGCACGAGATCGGGATCCTTCGTGGTGCCGGAGCCGAAAGAGATGTCCGAGATCTCGAGACCCGTCTTGCCCAGCTTGCGGCGGCTCCCGATCGCGGGCGGAGCCGGCTCGGCGGCGGTCGCCCCGGCGCCTGCGAACGAAAGGCTTCCGACCCCGAGCGTCGCGACCGCGCTCTTCCGCAGGAATTCGCGTCGATCGAGTCGCCCTTCGTTGCGGTCGTCGTCGTCGCTCATCGTCCCGGCCTCCACATCCACCGCTGAAGAGTGCAGCACTCGTGGAGGTATCGTCAATCGCTAATCGAGGCTCGTGAGGAAGGTCATGAGAGCCCGCTGCTCCGTCTCGTTCAGCGGATCGAGCAGGTCGGACGGCATCAACGATTCGGTGGCGTCCCGAATCGATTGCAGATCGCGTTTGAAATAGGTCGTCCACAGATCCTCGTCGGGGTCGAAGAGCTGGATGGTGTCGGGAGTCTCTTCGCGATACCAACCGAGTATCGTGCTGCCAGCCTTCGTCACGATCTCCTTCGCGCGGTAATCCGGAGCGATTTCATCGGACGGGTTCACGATGGCATTTCGGATCTGCCGCCAGCTCATGCGCTTGCCGATCTCCGTCAGATCCGGCGCGACCATTCCGCCGTCGTCGAAGATCGAGTGGCATTCGGAGCAACGCGCGCGGCCTGCGAAGAGGTCGCGTCCGCGCGCGATCCGCTCCAGCTCGGCTTTCGGCCGGGCCGCGGGAGTCCATTCCATTTCCTCCGCGCCCTCGACCTCGACTCCCTGGAGTGCTCGCACGTAGCTGACCAGCTTCGCGATTTGCTGGGGCGCGATGCCCGATCCGAAAGCCGGCATTCCGAGTTCGGCTCTTCCCCGGCGGATGGTCTGGAAGATGTCGCGATTCTCCAGCTCGAGCGACTTCTCGCCCACGATGCTCGGCCCCATGCCGCCGCCGCCGCCGGTCTCCCCGTGGCACGGAATGCAGTACTGTCGGAACAGCTTCCGGCCCGCGGCCAGCGACTTCGTCGCGGCTTCCGCACCCGCCGGATGCCCCATGGCGGCGAGCGCCGCCAACGCGAAGATGGCGAGACGTCGACCCGCGGCCGAAGCGCGGCGCGAACGGGAGAGCGGCGGATGCACTAGTCGTCCCCGAGTCCGAAGAGATAGTAGATCCCTTGCCGGGGCTGCTTCGGCAGGCCCGACGTCGCGTCTCCCATGAACCCGTAGCCCGATGCCAGACCCAGGAACTGCTTGCCGCCGATGCGGAAGGTCGTAGGCGGTGCGTACACGCCGGTTCCGGTCTGGAACTCCCACAGCACTTCGCCGGTTTCATCGTTGAAAGCGCGCAGCTTCCCATCGAAGGCACCGCCGAAGACGAGCCCGCCCGCCGTCGCCAGGAGCCCACCCCAGTTGGGACCTCGGGAGTCGAACGACCAGGCGATCTCGCCGGTGCGCACGTCCATGGCCTCGATGGAGCCCTCGGCGGGCGCATCGTCGTAGCGAGCCGCGCCGCCCATGAACAACAGGCCCCGCTGGTAGATTTCGGGTCGGCTGGTGAAGGTCGCGCCGCGAAGGATGCTGGGGATGTAGATCAGGTGCGTGCGCGGGCTATAGGCCTTGGGCGGCCAGTTCGTGCCACCGACCGTCCCGGGCCAGACGTGGCGCACCTTGGCCCGAACCAGCTCCGGCTTCATCACGGGCTTTCCGTTTGCGTCCGGGACCGCCCAATCCACCTTGGTGTACGGCGTCGCCGAGAGGAACGTACCGTCGGTGCGATCGAGGACATAGACGTAGCCGTTGCGATTCGCCTGGACGATGACCTTCCTCCGCCGACCGCCGATCGTCTCGTCGATGAGAATCGGTTCGCTCACGCCGTCCCAATCGAAGAGGTCGTGCGGGGTGTTCTGGAAGTGCCAGACGAGTTTTCCCGTGTCCGGATCGAGCGCGACGATCGAATTCGTAAAGAGGTTGTCGCCCTTGCGAACCTCGCCGTCGAAGTCCGGAGCGGGGTTGCCGGTGGCCCAGTAGAGGAGGTGGAGCTCCGGATCGTAGCTTCCCGTCAGCCACGCCGATCCGCCTCCGTGTACCCAGGCGTCTCCCTCCCAGGTTTCGCTCCCCGGCTCGCCGGGCGCAGGAACCACCCAGAAGCGCCACGCTCGCTTGCCCGTCTCCGCGTCGTAGGCGTCGATGAAGCCCCGGATTCCCTCTTCGGCGCCGCCGATACCGACGATGACCTTGTCGTCGACGACGAGCGGCGCGCCCGTGAGGTGGTAACCGGCGCGATCGTCGCCGACGATGCGGTCCCACAGCATGAGACCGGTATCCGCATCGAAACACACGAGGTGGGCGTCGATCGTGCCCATGTAGATGCGCTTTCCGAGCACGGCCGCACCGCGGTTCTGCCCGACGCGACGTCCGGATTCCCACTCCCAGATCGGCTTCCCGGTGGCGGGGTCGAGGCGCAGCAGGTTGCCGCGCTGCGTCGTGATGTAGATTCGATCGTCGAAGACGATGGCCGAGGTTTCGAAGCCTCCGTAATCGACGCCGATGTCGTACTGCCAGACGGGTTCGAGGCGATCGACGTTCTCGCGATTGATCTGGTCGTCCGGCGAATAGCGGCGACTGGTGTAGTCGCGTCCGTAGTGCACCCACAGGTCGGGCCGATCCTGCGCGGTGAGCAGGTCCTCGCTCGTGACGCCGAGATCTTCGCGCGATCCACAACCGAGCAGCGCGATCGCCACGACCACCGCGGCCAGCAGGAGTTGCAGGGAGCTTTGATTCGAATGGGTGTGCATGGTCGCTTGGCGAGCGAAGGTAACCGATCCGTTTCGGCGTGTCGGTGAGCGAACCGGGCGCATGCCTTCTCTCATTCAGTGGATTTCGAGCTTCCCGTTCGAGGTTTCGTGGGGCTCGCAACGCGAGCGGCCGGCAGTCCTTCTGCGAGTCCGGCCGCCAGTACTTGTGCGATGATCGCGTGGCCCTCGGGAGACGGGTGCGCGGGATCCAGAAACGGATCTCCGGCGGATGCACCGTATGCCTGGAAGTGGAGCACGGCATCCACTACCGGCACGTCGTGCTCGATTGCGACCCGCCACGTGACCGCCTGATAACACAACAATACGTTGCATGCGAGTTCTTCCGATCGGGCCAGGTGCCTCAGGCCCGCTTCCGAGTTGCCTCGGGTGGGTTGGGCGACTGCCAGGTCGTAGTGGGCGAGCGGGGCGTCCGGAGCCTCCTTCGCGATTTCTTCGAACGTGCGCGTGACCGCTTCGAGCTTTCCGATCGCGAAGTCGCGGGCGCTCGCCGAGAGTCCCGTCTGCAGGGGCGTGCCGATGCCCGGGTACATCGGATGCCAGTCGCTGATTTCGTCGTGCAGAGTCATGACGACGTCATCGGCGTCGGAGCCCAGGCACGAGGATCCGATCGAGCTCCGTTCCGGATCCGTCCAATCCCGATCAGCGGAGGCGCGCGGTTCGAGCGGCGTTCGCCGGACCACCTGTGCGGCATCTTCATAGGGAAATTGCACGGAGACCTCGCTCGCGCGAGGAAGGATCACGAACGCGACCCGGGCCCCGGCTCGGCGCGAACGCGCGACCATTTCGACCAGCGCACGTTCGTATTCCAGCGGGCTCGCAACGCGTTCCTGCTCCCCGGCGGGGACACCCGCCAGCGCTTCGGCACTTCGGGGTGGCGGTGGAGTCGGCAGGCGCCGCACCGCCGGTCATGGGCCAGTCGTCCGGAGGAGTCCAGAAGACGCGCAGCGCCATTTCGGGCAGTGCAAAGGTCGCCTGGGTGATCCCGATCGCGGTCGCGGCGGTGATTGCGCGGCGCTGCGGCCGATTCGGGCTCAATTCACTTGATACTCGAACGGCACGGTCTGCGGGGAATCCGTCAAGTAGAACAGCCAGATCGAAATGGCTGCGTAGAGGGCGACCATGCCGATGAGATACCAGCGGTATTTCTTGATGAATTCCATCCGTCGTGCTCCACTCTTGCGATCCGTTCCATACTGTACTGCGCGATGCGTTCGTGCGCATTCGCAGCGGGAATCGGCTCCGGAAGAAGGGCCGCCACTGTCGGCTGGACTATTCTCCTTCGGCGTCGATGCGCGAACGATCCCATGCCACGGAGACCGGGTTCTTGCAGGATTCCGAAGACACGACTCGAAGCGGTTCGCGCGCGCCTCGAAGGCGCGAAATGGTCCTGCTGGTCGTGGTGCCGTTCGTCGTCTTCCTGCTCCTCGCCGAAGTGGGTCTTCGCTTCTACTTGTCGCGGCATACCTTCTACGACGTCGAGATGTCGCGTTACGCCCGTCTGCTCAAGATCGATTCGAGCAATCCCCTGGTCGAACACGTGCACCGGCCGGGCGGCCGGGCGCACCTGATGAACGTCGATGTGCGCATCAACTCCGCCGGCTTCCGCGACGACGAATACGATCTCGAGCGAAATCGCAAGCGGCGGCTGATCTTCCTGGGCGACTCGCTCACCTTCGGCTGGGGGGTGGAGAAGCACCAGAGCTTCGAGCATCGGATCGAGGCGCAGTTGAACGAACGCACACCGACCGAAATCATCAATTTCGGATCGGGAAACTACAACACGGTCCAGGAGGCCCATCTCTTTCTCGACGCGGGCCTCGGGTACTCGCCCGACCAGGTCGTCTTGTTCTACTTCATCAACGACGCGGAACCGATTCCGCAGAAATCGCGCTTTCCGTGGCTCGGCAACATCCGCATCGTGACGTTCTACTGGTCGCGCGTGAAGGCGCTCGTCGCGGGCCTCACGGGGTCCGGCGACTACCGGGACTACTACTCCGCGCTGTATCGTGAGGGCGCTCCGGGTTGGCAGAACGCGAAGCAGGCGCTTCTGCTGCTGAAGAATGCCTGTCAGGAGCGCGGAATCGCATTCCAGGTCGTCCTGCTTCCCGAGCTCCACGAGCTGGTCGACTACGCGTTCGCGGAAGAGCACCGCCGGGTCGGAGATTTCCTGCGCCGCCACGACATCGACTTCCTCGACCTGGCTCCGTTCTTCGCGAGCGAACACGATCCGCAGAGCCTGTGGGTCGCAGCCGACGATGCACACCCGAACGCGGAAGCTCACAGACGAATCGCGGAGTACAGCGTCGACTTCATCGCCGGGGCGACCGGACGGTGAGCGCCGACCGGTGTGCGTCGAATCGGTCGCCTCTTCCGGTTCGGGGCGCGACGAGGATTGCTCGCGATTCTCAGCGATCGGAAGGGCGGTACAGCGAGAGCCCGTCGTCGCGCAGCTCGAGCAGGTAGCGTCGATCCGCCGAACGCAGCCCGTCTCCGACCCCATAGGGGTAACCGCGCGGCGCGCCGGCGGCCGATCGCCGCGCCGCTTCCTGCCAGCGCGTCGTCTCGGCGTCGCCGAGTCGTTCACCCACCAGCGCGAGGCTCCGCCAGGCCGGAGTGAGGTCCGGACGCAACTCGACCGCCCGCAGCAGATCCGCGCGCGCGTTCGCGAGATCGCCCTCGGCCGCGCGCAACGCCCCGCGGTTCGCCAGCAGCTCGGCGCTTTCGGATTCGGAGAACGCCTCGGCGAGGAGCTCTCGCGCCACTTCCGGTTCGTCCGCGAGCGCGGCCGCGGCCGCGGCCGACGAAAGTTGCTGGGCGCGGCTCGCGAGCAGCGGCGTATCCGGTCGAGGGCGCTTCAGGGCGTCGCGATACCACTCGAGGGCGATGTCGGGTCGCCCCGCCTCGAGCTCCAGACCCGCCAGTCCGATCCGATGAGAGATCGGCCAGCCCAGCCAGCGGCCGAGTTGCGAGGCCTCCGGGCCGTCGAGCTTCCGGATTTCGGATCGGTAGATCGCGCGCGCGGCAGCGTAGTCGCCGAAGTAGCCGTGAAGCATCGCCATCGCCGCCATGTCGTCGCGCCGCGGAGCCAGCAGGCCGCGTGTGTAGGCCGCCGTGGCGGTCAGCGCCGCGACGCACACGGCCGCCGCGGCCGTGCGTCGAACCGCGCGCGCGCGCAACCTGTCGAAGCCGCGTGCGACGAAGTAACCGTAGGCGACGGAGGCGTTCATCAGATAGCTGGCCTTGAGCGCCGAGAAGATGGGGACCCGCCAGGCGAAGATCGCGAACGCCGCGAGGCTCCCGCAGGCGAGCCACACCATCAGGGTGTCCGCGTTCGAGTCGCGCCGTCGCGCCATTGCGTTGAGCGACAAGGCAAAGCCGAGCAGGGCGAGTCCGGTGGGGACGACGCCGAGGCCGACCAGCGCAATCCGCAGCGCGGGGTCTGGAAGTTTCTCCGCCCACATCCGGACGTACAGGCTCCCCCAGACCGACCGCAGCAGGGGTTCTTCGCGCGGCCGCGGATCGATGAACAGCCGTGGCGGGAACGAGACGAAGTCGTGAAGCTGCCTCTCTCCGGGCTCTTGTCTGGCTTCGAGCGACGCACAGCAGGGGTGGCTGCGGCTGAGTTCGAAGGGGTTGCCGAACTCGACGAGGTTGCGGGCGTAGTAGGGCGCCGCCAGCAGCAGGGCGGGCCCCGCCAGGAGAACGAGGTTGCGGACGAATCGTCGATTCGGGCTCCGCGTTCCGAGCCGTCGCACGACGAGCGTCGCGACCATCGCGAGCAACGGGATGAGGGCGCTGAACTTGGAGAGCAGCGCCAGTCCGGCGAGAACGCCGGCCGCCGCCTGGAGCCAGAGAGACGGGCGGCTCTGCCGCATCGCGAGCAGGAAGGCCGCCAACGCGGCGGTACCGAAGAAGGCGGCGGTGAGCTCGTTGCCGGGCATCGGGCTCGAGTAGAGCTGGGGCGGCCAGAAGGCGACCGCCACGAAGGCGAGCAGCGGCAGGCGGGGCCGGTCGGGCAGCGTCGCGCCGACCAGCCAGGCCGTGATGCCCGCGATCCCGAGACTCGCGGCGCTGGCGACCACGGCGAGACCGCGCACGAGGACGTCGGCATCCCCCGCCTGGGCGATCAGCCAGCCGATCGCATAGTGGAGCGGCGGGTGAAAGCTCGACTGGCCCTGGCCGGCGAAGGGCAGCGACCGGTAGAGGTCCAGGAACAGCACGTACGAGAAGTGCCCCCAGGCGTCGTAGCCGTGCGGCCCGTTCGTGAGCATCACGTTGAGCGCGCGCGACCCCACCGCGAGCGCGATCGCCGCGATCCAGGCCATGCGCAGCCGGTCCGACACCCCTTTCGGAGCGATCATTCCGTGTAGCCGAGATCGCGCAGCAGCTCGTGGGTGGCCTCGTCGACGACGGGCCGGGGCGGCGCCGACTTCCTGGCCCGCGCGCGATACTCATCGAGTCGGGAGTCGAGTTCGTCGAGCAGGGCGCGTTCCGCCGATCGACCGCCTGCCGGTGGCACGCTCCCCGGAGTCGGCGCGAACACGGAGTGCTCGCCGGCCTCATCGAGGCGGAAGAGTTCGCGGGAACCCCGGTCCGAGCGAAGCAGCTTGAAGGGCCAGCGGATCGCGGCCTCGAGATCGCGGTCGAAGCGGGCGCGCGAGAACGACATGGCCAGCTTCTGACGGTACAGCTCCGCGTATGCGACCTCCCGCTCGCCCGGGAGCCGGCCGTCCACGGGCGGCTCGAGCCCGACCGGCGACTCGATCCCGAGCGCCTCCACGACGATGGGCAGGACGTCCGTGATCTGGACGGTCGACTCGTCGACCGTGCCGGCGCCGCGCCGGTCCGGGTAGCGGACGATCAGGGGGACCCGGAGCAATTCCTCGGACAGCCAATAGGAATGGAAGTAGCGCCCGCCTTCGCCGAACGCCTCGCCGTGGTCGGACGTGACGATCACCAGCGTCCGGTCGCCGCCCGGCCGCGCCATCACGGCATCGAGCAGGATCCCGAGATGGTGGTCGGCATAGCGGATCTCGCCGTCGTAGCGGGCCACGACGACCTCCCGCTCGGCGTCGCTCAGGGATGCGCGTCCGGAGATCAGCTCGCCCAGATTCGTCGGGAGCTCGAAGGCCTCGCGCGCGCCGGGGAAATCGTCGAAGCCCGCGGGCGGGTCGTAGGGCCAGTGCGGGTCGTAGTAGTTCACGAACAGGAAGACCGGATCCTGCGGATCGACGCCGCTCAGCCAGGCCAGGGCCGCATCCGTCAAGACGTCGGCCCGGCGACCCGCCACGTCGGACACGTCGTCGTCCACCCGCTCGAAGCCCTGCATCAGCCCGAAGGGGCGCTTGAGCCAGGGCCCCCCGACGAATGCCGCCGTGCGATGCCCCCGCGCAGCGAGGATCTCGGCCAGCGTCCATGTGTCGTCCGCGAGCTTGCCCACGCTCGCCATCGGAGCCAACGGGCCGTCGATGGCATCGGCGAGGGTCGTGGTCGCGTCGAGGTCGGAATGCGCCCCGTGAACCGCCGGGACGAGTCCGCTGAACAAGGATGCGTGGGCGGGAAGCGTCCAGGGCGACACCGACCAGGCGCGCGCGTAGCGCACGGACTCGCGTGCGAGCCTGGAGAGATTCGGCGTCGTCTCGCGCGAATATCCATAGGTCGACAGATGGTCGACCCGTGTGGTGTCGATCGTGACGAGCAACACGCTCGGCGGCGCTTCGCCGCCGCATGCGAGCAGCAGGAGCAATGTCGCCACCGCGACCCACCTGAGATGCCGCATCGATGTCGATCCCCTCGACGGCGCCTGCCTCGCCCGTTCGTGCGGAGAGTCTAGGGGAGGAAGCCGGCTTCGGGCTCGGTCGCCGATTCGACACGCTATCGTCGTTTCGATGCGATGCGAGCAGATCATCTGAGGCCGTATCCGTTCCGATGAGCCGAGCGCGATGAGCCGAACACTCGGGCACCTGGGCGCGACCGCGGCAACCCTGTGCGCCACCGCGCTGCTGCTCGAATGCGCGGCTCGCGTCCAGCTGTTCGGCATCGCGGGCCTGGATCCCCGGCGCGTCGACAGCGTCCGCCCGATCTTCCAGTCCGATCTGCTCCGGGAATCGTCGGTGCCGGAGATCGCCTTCGAGCTGCGGCCCGATCTCGATGTCTGGTTCAAGCTGGTCCGGCTCCGGACGAATTCCCGCGGGTTGCGTTATCGCGAGATCGAGCCCACCAAGGCCGCGAACGTCTTCCGGGTCGCCGTTCTGGGCAGCTCCTTCACGCTGCCGTCGGGCGTGGAGCTCGAGGACGCGTTCCATGCGCGTCTCGAGCGGACCTTCGACCGGGGAGCCGAGCGGCGCGTCGAGTTCGTGAATTTCGCCCAGGGCGCGCTCCATCCCGCCCAGAACGTGGCCGTGCTCGAGCATCGTGCGCTCGATTACGATCCCGATCTCGCGCTCTTCTGCCTGACTTCCATGGGAGCGCGCGCCGCGTTCAGCAGGATGCGAGCGCGTGCGATCCTTCCGGGGGGTCGCACGCATCCCTTCTTCGAGAGCTTCCTGTGGAAGCTCGTTCGGCAGCGGATCGGCGCGACGCCGCGACTGGACGTGCGGCGGGCCGAGCGAGCGGACGAAACCCCGGTGCCGAACGCGATCGAACGACTGGGTGCGTTCACGATGAAGACCCGGATTCCGGTCGTCGTGGTCCGCCTCGAATTCGGCGAGGATCCCGAATCGGGTGTCGACCGTCAGCTGAGGCGCGAAGTTCTCGCGCGGGGAATGGGATACGTGGATACCCGCGCGGTCTTCGACGGCGTCGACCGACGCTCGCTGTGGATCCATGAACTCGATCCCCATCCGAACGCCGTTGCGCAGGCCGGCTTCGCGCGCAGCATCGCGGACTACCTGGTGGCGAGCGGCTACCTCCCGCCACCGGCAAGCCATTGAGGGCGAGTCGGCGCGCGGGCGATCGGAGCTTCCCTCCGCTCGCCGGTGATCGCGGGCCTCACTCCGGAGTCGGTCGTTCCTCGCTCGCGGCGTCGGCTCCGCATTCCGTGCGCTTCACGCACTGCATGATCAACTCGCCGCCGAGGATGTACTCGTAGCGAAGCGTCGCGAATCCGGCCCGGGCGAGCTCTTCGGTGAGTCGGTAACGCGTGTAGTGGGTGATGTGGTCGTCGGCGTACGCGTACGGGAGCAGTCGGCTGTAGAGCCACTCGATGATCCGCCAGGCGGCGCGGCCGTAGTCCGGGGTGCCGATCACCATCGTGCCGCCGAGCTTCAGCACGCGATTGAGCTCCGTGAACATTCCGGCGTCGTACGGGACGTGCTCGATCATCTGCGAGTTCACGATGGTGGAGAAGCAGTGGTCGGCGAACGGCAGGTGGAAGCAGCTGCCGCGGATCAGGCGTGAATTGGTCTTGCGGAGGAATCGCAGCTTGGCCTGTTCGACGTCCATGCCGACCGATTCGGGTGCGCTCTGGATGATCCGGCTCGAACCGCAGCCGACGTCGAGGCGATCCGGATCGGCGCCCGCCATCTCGGTGACGATCTGGAAGCGGCGCCGCTGCCAGTAGCGCTGCGGCACGACGAGGCTGTCGTAGGCGCGCGAGTCGTAGTCGGCGGACGCAAAGCCGTTTCGCATCACCCACAGGCGGTACAGGGTACTGAGGAAGTGCGGCACGAGCCCCAGGAACTTGGCTCCGGAGCGCCCGCCCGAGAGCGGCTGGTAGTCGAACGGGATCTCGACCACGTTCCAGCCCAGCGAGTAGCTCTGCACGAGGATTTCCTCGAGCACGTCGTACTTCTCGCTCTCGAGGGAAAGTCCGTCGATGACCCGACGTTGGTAACCTCGAAAGGCACTCGACATGTCGAGGACCGGAACCGCGAGAATCCGGCGATACACCCCGTTCAGGATTCGACTCAGCAACGCCCGCTTCGCGGTCATCCGCGACGAGTCTCCCCCGGCCACGTAGCGTGATGCGATCACGACACCGGCCTCGTGGCGGTGCGCCATGATGTCGGCGATGGCTTCCGGGGGATGGGAGAGGTCGGCGTCCATCGTGATCACGTAGTCGCCGCGCGCGGCGAGCAGGCCTTCCTTGAGCGCGCCACCGTAACCGGGGCGCATCTGGACGACGACCTTCGCGCCGTCCGCACGTGCGATTGCCGCACCCGGGTCCTCGGGCGACGGGACCACGACGATGATCTCGGTCGAACGCGCGTGGACTTGCAGCACCGCCCGGACGCGGCGGAGCAGCTCGGGCAGGGTGGCGGCCTCTTCCGATGCGGGGACGACCACCGAGACGAGGTCGACCGGTTTCGCCGACGGATCCGGATGCGGTGTGGGCGCTCGCTGAGCCATCCCGCATACCTTAGCGGTCCGGCCGATCGGACACATCGAACGCGCCCGATGCGTTCTCCTCGGCCGCCGGCAACTCGTGCGCAACTCGAATGCGTCGGGAAGTTCCCGGCAAGCTCCCCTCGCGTTCTGCCGATGGAACTTCCGCAGGTCTCGAATCCCCGGGGAGGCCCATGGCGACGATCCTCGTCATCGACGATTCCGAAGCGCACCGCTCCGAGATTCGGAAGACGCTCGAGAGTTCGGATCAGGTCGATCGCATCATCGAAGCGTCGGACGGCCTCCGCGGGCTGAAGTCGCTGCTCGAGGAGAAGGTCGACGTCGTGTTGTGCGACCTGGAGCTGCCGGGAATCGACGGCGAGAAGCTGCTGCGTGTGAAGAACTCGTCGCCGGGCGGCGCCGACGTGCCCTTCCTGTTCATCACGGCTTCGACGAATCAGGATCGCAAGGCCCGCGTGCTCGAGGATGGCGCCTGCGACGCGATCATGAAGCCCTTCCACCCCGCCGATCTCATCGCACGCGTGCACCTTCACCTGAAGGTCCGACGGCTCCAGCGCGAACTGCTGGAGAAGAACGCCACGTTGGCGCGCATGTCCACCGTCGACGGACTCACCGATCTGCGGAGCCGCCGCTACGTGATGGATTGCCTGTCGATCGAATTCCTTCGCGCGCGCCGTTACGAAACCCCGCTCGCCGTGATCATGGCCGACCTCGATCAGTTCAAGGCGGTGAACGATGGCTACGGACACCCCGGCGGAGACGCGGTGCTGCGCGGCGTTTCGGAGCTGCTCACCGACGAGATTCGCGCGACCGATGTCGCCGGTCGCTATGGCGGCGAGGAGTTGATCGTCCTGATGCCGCAGAACACGATCTCGGGCGCAAACGTGCTCGCAGAGCGCTGGCGTGCGCGTGTCGAGAAGGCCGCGTTCGGGGTGCCGGACGGTCGCGATGCGAAGGTGACGGTGAGCATCGGCATCGCCGAATTCGAGACGTGCTTCGAAACGCCGAACGACCTGATCGCGGCGGCGGACAGCGCGCTCTACCTCGCCAAGCAACGCGGCCGAAACCGCATCGAGATCTACCACGGTTAGCCGCCCGACCTGCGGCGCCCGCCCGTTAGCCCTCTTCGTCGCGTCTCCGCCGCCAGCGAGCCAGCCGCTCGGCGATCTCGGCTTCGGCACCCTCGCGGGTCGGTTCGTAGAAGCGCGCCGGCGGGACACCGTCCGGCAGGTTCCGGGCCGCCACGAAGCGTCCCTCGGCGTCGTGCGGGTACTCGTAATTGCGCCCGTAGCCGAGCTCCTTCATCAAGCTCGTGGGCGCGTTGCGCAAGTGCAGCGGAACCGGCAGCGAGCCGTGATCTGCGACCGCCGCCCGCGCGCGCTGGAGGCCCACATAGGCGGCGTTGCTCTTCGGCGCGCAGGCGAGGTGGGTGATGGCTTGCGCGAGCGGAATGCGGCCCTCGGGCATTCCGATTCGCTCCACGGCAAGGTGGACCGAGGTGGCGACGCCGAGCGCTGTCGGGTCGGCGTTGCCGACGTCTTCGGACGCGAAGATCACGAGCCGCCGCGCGACGAAGAGCGGATCCTCGCCGGCGTCGAGCATGCGCATCGCGTAGTAGAGCGCGGCGTCGGGATCGCTCGCGCGCAGGCTCTTGATGAATGCGGAAACGACGTTGTAGTGCTCTTCGCGATTGCGGTCGTGCACCAGCATCCGGCGACCCGCGGCCCGCCGAACGGCGTCGGCGGTGAGCGGCTCGTCCGGAGGATGGGCGCTGCGGTGGATCGCCGCGGCCGCCTCGAGCAGGCCGAGCGCGCGTCGTGCATCGCCGTCGGCTTCGTGTGCGATCGCCGCGACGACGTCGTCCGGGAGCACCAGCTCGAGTCGCCCGATTCCGCGTTCGATGTCGCCGGCCGCGCGCCGTACGATCGCGGCGAGAGCCTCGGCGTCGAGTCGCCGGAGCGTGAACACGCGGCAACGCGAGAGCAGCGGTGCGTTCACCTCGAACGACGGGTTCTCCGTCGTCGCTCCGACCAACGTCAGCGTACCCGCCTCGACGTGGGGCAGCAGCGCGTCCTGTTGCACCCGGTTCAATCGGTGCAGCTCGTCGATGAACAGCAGCGTCGGCCGGGTTTCGCGCCGCGCGCGTTCGACCACCTCTCGGATCTCCTTCACGCCCGCCATCACCGCCGAGAGCGCCTCGAAGCGGGCCTCGGTGTTGTGCGCGATCGCACGGGCCAGCGTGGTCTTGCCGCTGCCGGGCGGGCCCCAGAGCACGATCGACGGCAGCGCCCCGCCATCGATCAACGACCGCAGCGGCGACCCGGGGGCGAGCAGATCGCCCTGACCGAGCAGTTCGTCGAGCGAGCGCGGTCGCATCCGCTCGGCCAACGGCGCGCGCGCGTGCGCGGCGGACGCCGCTGCTTCCGGCTCCGGGCCGAACAGCTCGAGGGATTCGTCGGGGGGCATGCGCCGATCGTAGCAACGTGGGATCATCGGGGACGTCGAAGGAGGAGGCGAGGCGGTCATGGTGATTCGCTCGGTCGGGGTCTGCGTGAAGCCGAATCAGCCCCATCTTGCGGGCATCGTGCGGCAGCTCCAGGCGTGGCTCGTCGAGCGCGGAATCGAAGTCCTGCTCGGTGCGCAGGCCGCGACCGCAATCGGCTCGCCCCCGACGGTGCGCTCCGAGGTTGCCGAGAAGGTCGATTTGATGATCGTGCTCGGAGGCGACGGCACGCTGCTCGCGGTGGCGCGGGCGATCGGCAGTCGCCCGGTGCCGATACTCGGTGTCAACCTCGGGACGCTCGGCTTCCTCGCCGAGACTTCGAGCGACGAGCTGTTCGAGGCGCTCGAAGAGGTGCTCGCGGGCCACTATCTCGTCGAGTTGCGGATGCGACTCGAAGTGGAAGTCGTGCGCAACGGCGAATGCGTCGATCGATTTCTCGCACTCAACGACGCCGTGCTGGCCCGCACGGCGCTGTCGCGCATGGTCGACCTCGACGTTCGCGCGGATGGCGCCGCGGTTGCGACCTACCACGCGGATGGGCTGATCGTCTCGACTCCGACCGGATCGTCGGCGTACTCCCTCTCCGCGGGCGGTCCCTTGATGCTGCCGGGTGTCGAGGCCGTCGTGATCACGCCGATTTGTCCACACACCCTCGCGCAGCGCCCGCTGGTACTCCCCCAGTCGTGCAAGATCGAGGTCGAGCATCACGATTCGCGGGACGGTGAAGTGCAGCTCACCGTCGACGGCCAGGTCGGCAGCGAGCTCGCCGCGGGCGACCTGGTGGGCATTCGGCGCTCCGATCACCCCACCCGCCTGCTGGTGCCGCCCGGGCGCAGCCGCTTCGACGTGATGCGCGCGAAGCTCCGCTGGGGGGAGCGTTGATCGAGACGCTGCGCATCGAGGGAATGGCGATCGTCGACCGGGCGGAGCTCGAATTCGGCTCGGGCTTGAACGTGTTGACCGGCGAGACCGGTGCCGGCAAGTCGATCGTGCTCGGTGCACTGGCGCTGCTCGCGGGGGGCCGTTCCTCGGCCCAGACGGTTCGCGACGGCGACGACGAGGCCGTGGTCGAAGCGGTATTCGATACCTCGCGGCTGCCGGATCTCGAAGACGAGCTCGCCGAACGCGGCATCGAATGCGATGGGCACGAATTGATTGCGACGCGCTCGTTGTCGCGCACGGGCCGGAGCCGGGCGCGCATCGGCGGCCGGCTCGTTCCGGTCGCGACGCTCGCCGAGGTCTTCACGGGCAGACTGGAAATCTCGAGCCAGCACGGCTCCCAGGCACTGCTGCGCCCCGAACACCACGGTCGCCTGCTCGATCGCAGCGCGGGTCTCGAAGCGCTGCGCGCGAAGGTCGCGGAGGGTTTCGCGACGCTGCGCCGACTCGACGAGGAGCTGCTGGCGTTGCGCGCCGATGCCCAGGAGCGCGCCCGTCGGCAGGACTTCCTCGGCTACCAGGTCGACGAAATCGATTGCGCGAATCTGGACGTCGACGAGATCGAGCGGCTGCGCGCGAATCGCTCGCGCTGGGCCCACGCCGGTCGACTCCAGGAAGAGGGCGGACGGGCGCTCGCGGCGCTCTCCGGAGACTCCGAAGGCGGCGACGACGGCGTGACCGACCGGCTCGCGCGTGCGGTGCGAACGCTCGAGGGCTTGACCGCGCTCGACGCCGAGCTGGGTCCGCTGGCCGAACGCTTCGCGGGCCTGCAGGACGAGCTGCGCGACGCGACCTTCGACCTCGAGCGCCACTTGAGTGGGATCGAAGCGGACCCCGCGCGTCTCGCCGCCGCGGAAGATCGCCTGCACCAGGTCGAACAGCTCCAGCGCAAGTACGGCGAGAGCGTCGAGGCCGTGCTCGCTTTCCGTGAGCGCACCGCCGCGGAGCTCGCCGGCTTCGAGAGCGTCGAGGAACGCGAGGCCGAGATCGTCGCGGAGCGCGCGCGCCGACTCGAAGCACTCGCCAAGGACGCGAAGCGGCTCAGCCGCGGCCGGGCGAAGGTCGCACGATCGCTCGCGCAGCAGGTGGAAGGCGAGCTCGGCGGGCTCGCGATGCCGCAGGGGCGATTTGCGGTCGAACTCACGCCCGTCGATCCGCCCGAGGGAATGCCGTGTGGAGCGGGCGGTGCCGAGTCCCCGGCCTTCGTCTTCTCCGCGAACCCGGGCGAGGCGCTGCGTCCGCTGCGTGCGGTTGCGTCGGGCGGCGAGCTTTCGCGAGTCTTCCTCGCGCTGAAACAGGCGCTGCGCGAGTCCGACACCGGGATGGTGCTGGTCTTCGACGAGGTCGACGCGGGCATCGGCGGCCGAGTCGCCGATCGGGTCGGCCGCATGCTGGCCGAGCTCGCCGCACACCATCAGGTGCTGTGCATTACGCATCTGCCGCAGATTGCCGCGTTCGCGCAGCACCACTTCCGCGTCGAGAAGCGCGAGGTCGACGGTCGCACACAGACCCGCATTACGCGGGTCGAAGGTCCTGAACGGGTAGAGGAAATCGCCCGGATGGCGGGCGGCGAGTCGATCGGCGAAGCGACTCTCGCGCACGCGCGGGAGCTTCTGGCTTCCCGCAGCGCTCCCTAGCCCGCTCGACCCCGCTCAAGCCCGCTCCCGATCGTTCCGATTCAGTCCAGTGTACTGGAGCACGCTTGTGTGCGTCCGGTCACGGAATGCGCCAGCGGGGCGGTCGATGAGCCAGAAGAACAGTGGAAGCTCGGAGCAGCCTGGAGTGGGGACACCGGTCCCCTCCGGGGCGAGCATCACGGTAACCCGGGGGTTCTACGAGGGCTTGGAGATTCCTGTCGACCGGGAGTGGTTCGTGATCGGCCGTGGGCGATCGGCAGACCTGGTGTTGTCGGAGCCGACGATCTCGCGGGCGCACGCGGCGATCGGATTCGAGAGCGGGGAGTTCTTCGTGCAGGATCTCGGCAGTACGAACGGTACGGGCGTGAATGGGCAGCGGGAGCCGCGAACCTCGCTCCAGCATGGGGATCAGGTGCAGCTCGGGAAGCTGTCGCTCGAGTTCAAGCGGATCGAGTAAGCAGGCCTTGGGGGGCGAGTAGAATATGGAGCGGTATTCCCTGATCGTGGTCGCCGATGAGACGTCGCCGATTCGTCGGTTCGACGTGCGGAAGGACTACGTTCAGCGAGCGGCCTGGGCTGCCGCGATCGCTGTCTGTCTGCTGCTGGTCGGCGGCGTGGACTATGTCCGCGTACGCGCCGACCAGGGCGAGCTGCAGCGGTTGCGGGTGGCGAACGCGGAGCAGCGCGAAAAGATCGATCGGTTCACTGAAACCTTGAGCGAAGTCGAGGCGAACCTCGTCCGGTTGCAGAGCTTCGAACGCAAGGTTCGCATCATCGCGAACCTGCCGGGCGCCGTGGCGACGGGGGGTGAGGACGTGACCGCGGTGGGTTCGGCGACGACCGGGGATCTCGAGGCCGCGGCCGAGGGCCGGCAGTCGCTGGCCGAGCCGGGCGAGACCGAAGGCGGCGGTTCGTTGTCGGCGGAGGCAGGCGACGAGCCGTCGCGGCATTCGTCGGCCGGCGGGGTCGGAGGCGACGAAGAGCCGATCGCGGATCGGGTGAGCGTCCTGCAGAGCGATGCACAACGTCTCGGGCGGATCGCCGGGAAACGCGAAGCCTCGCTCGCGCAGCTGCTCGAGGGGCTCGAAGGGAAACGGCGCCACCTGGCTTCGACTCCGGCGATCTGGCCCGCGAAGGGTTGGCTGACCTCGCGTTTCGGCAACCGCGTCTCGCCGTTCACCGGCGCACGCCAGTTCCACGCCGGGATCGACATCGCGGGCGCCCGCGGAACCGACGTGATCGCACCGGCCCGCGGCCGGGTGATCTTCGCGGGCAAGCGCGGCCCGCTCGGACAGAGCGTCACGATCGATCACGGCTACGGCATCCGCACGATCTACGGCCACAACGACGAGCTGTTCGTCAAGCGCGGCCAGGAGATCCAGCGCGGCCAGGTGATCGCGTCGCTCGGCAGCACCGGGCGCAGCACCGGTCCCCACCTCCACTATGTGGTCGAAGTGGGCGGGAAGGCCGTCAACCCGCTCGACTACATCTTCGACTGAGCCCATTTCGCCGCGCCGCGCTCCGGCAGCGAGGCGGCGAGGTTTCCGGCTGGCGTTCGATTCGTCGCAGCGGCCCTTTCGCCGCGACCCTACTCGATTTACCTTGAAAGCCGAGGGTTTGCCGCGCTGCGGGGGCTCTCGTACACTGCGCCCCCGAGCCCGTCCCCCCGGAGTCTCCGCGTTTCCCATGGCCGATTTGCTTCGAAAGATCTTTGGCAGCGCCAACGACCGCCTGATCAAGAAGATCACGCCGCTGGTCGAACGCATCAATCAGCTCGAGTCCGAGTTTCGTCCGCTGTCCGACGCCGAGCTGCGGTCGCGCACCGGGCAGTACCGCCAGCGGCACGAGGCGGGCGAATCGCTCGACGACCTGCTCCCCGAAGCGTTCGCAACGGTGCGCGAAGCCGCGAAGCGAACGCTCGGCCAGCGCCACTACGACGTCCAGATGATCGGCGGGATCATCCTTCACCGCGGCTCGATCGCGGAGATGAAGACGGGCGAGGGCAAGACCCTGGTCTCCACGCTCCCGTCCTATCTGAATGCCATCACCGGGCGCGGCGTCCACATCGTGACCGTGAACGACTATCTGGCGCGGCGCGACTCGGACTGGATGGGCCAGATCCACCGCTTCCTCGGCCTCAGCATCGGCGTGATCGTCCACGATCTGTCCGACGCCGCGCGCGTGGCCGCTTACGGCGCCGACATCACCTACGCGACCAACAACGAGCTCGGCTTCGACTACCTGCGCGACAACATGAAGCTGTCGATCGCGAACTGCGTCCAGCGGGACCTCACCTACGCGATCGTCGACGAGGTCGACTCGATCCTGATCGACGAGGCTCGGACACCGCTGATCATCTCGGGCAGGTCCGAGCAGGACACCCAGCTCTACTCGGTGGTGAATCGCGTGATCCCGCGGCTCAGCGAAGGAACCAAGGGAGAGCCTTCGAAGGACATCGAGGAAACCGGCGACTACTGGCTCGACGAGAAGGCCAGCAGCGCGATGCTCACCGAGGAAGGCGTCCTCAAGGTCCAGAAGATGCTCGGGGTCGAGAACCTCTACGACCCGCAGATGCTCCCCGTTCTGCACGGCGTCAATCAAGCGTTGTCCGCCCACACGCTGAAGCGACGCGATGTCGACTACGTCGTGAAGGCAGGCGAGAGCGGTCGCCCGGAGGTGATCATCGTCGATGAGTTCACCGGGCGGCTGATGCCGGGTCGTCGCTGGTCCGACGGCCTGCATCAGGCCGTCGAGGCGAAGGAGGGCATCCAGGTCCAGAGCGAGAACCAGACGCTCGCTTCGGTGACCTTCCAGAATTTCTTCCGGATGTACGAGAAGGTCTGCGGCATGACGGGAACCGCGGACACCGAGGCGCCCGAGTTCGCGAGCATCTACAACCTCGACGTCGTCGTCATCCCGACCAACCGTCCGATGGTCCGGAAGGACCTTCCCGACGTCGTCTTCAAGTCGAAGCGCGAGAAATTCAACGCGGTGGTGGACGAAATCCGCGAACGCCATGAGGCCGGTCAGCCGGTGCTCGTGGGCACGATCTCGATCGAAACCTCCGAGATGCTGGCGAAGAAGCTCAAGAAGCGGGGCATCAAGCACAACGTGCTGAATGCGAAGCAGCACGAGCGCGAAGCCGAGATCGTGGCGCAGGCGGGCCGACTCGGTGCGGTGACGATCTCGACCAACATGGCGGGTCGCGGCACGGACATCGTTCTCGGCGGCAATCCCGAGTTCCTCGCGCTCGAAAAGTGCGGCAACGACAGGGACCATCCGGAATTCCAGCAGCGTCTCGCGGAGTTCGAGGCGCAGTGCCTGAAGGAGCGCGAGCAGGTCGTGGAAGCGGGCGGCCTGCACATCCTCGGCACCGAGCGCCACGAGAGCCGCCGCATCGACAATCAGCTGCGCGGTCGCGCGGGCCGTCAGGGCGACGCGGGCTCGAGCCAGTTCTTCCTGTCGCTCGAGGACGACCTGTTGCGGATCTTCGAATCCGAGCGGGTGGCGCAGTGGTGGGACCGGGTCGGCGTCGAAGAGGGCGAGGCGATCGAGAACAAGCTGCTCTCGCGTGTGATCGAGAACGCCCAGACGAAGGTCGAGGCGCGGAATTTCGACATCCGCAAGCATCTGCTCGATTACGACGACGTGATGAACAAGCAGCGCCAGGCCTTCTACGCACGGCGGCGAGCGGTGCTCGCGCACGAGGACGTTCACGAGGAGCTCGGCGCGATGATCGAACACGCGATCGTGAGCGTGCTCGACGCCAGCTGGCCCGAGAAGGGCAGCCCGGACCAGGAGACGCTCGACGAGATCGCTCTCGGCCTGCAGGTCGCCTTCGGCCTCGGTTTCGATCCGACCCAGGCGCCGTTCATCGTCGACGGCAAGCCTCGCGACGATTACGACGCGCTCGCGCGCGACATCCTCGACGCCGTCTCGGTGGTGATCGAGGAGAAGAAGAAGGCCTGCGATGCGCTCGCGGCCGAACACGTGGAGGTCGGCTATCCGTCGTTCGCCGACCTCGAGCGCGACTTCATGCTGCAGATCCTCGACACCCAGTGGAAGGATCACCTGCACACGATGGACGGCCTGCGCGAGGGCATCAATCTGCGGGGGTACGCGCAGCGCGATCCGAAGCTCGAGTACCAGCGCGAAGGCTACGCACTGTTCGAGGACATGAACCAGCGCATCGACCAGCAGACGGTCGAGGTGGCGTTCAAGTTCGCACTGCCCGAACCCGTCCGGATCGGAATGCCGCCGCGCGGGCCCGCGCCGGCGCTCCGGCGAGCGGCGCCTCCGCCCCAAGCCGTGGGCGGGGCGACGGCATCGGCATCGGCATCGGCATCGGGCGGGGCCGAAGCGACGGAGAAGGTCGGCCGCAACGCTCCCTGTCCGTGCGGCAGCGGCAAGAAGTGGAAGAAGTGCCACGGCGCCTAGCCGCTCGGCCGTCGAAGTGGTCTCCAATCCGAGGTTCGCCGTGTGCCCCATGCAGCCCGTGTCCGTTGGTGGATTCCGTTTCGCCGGCGTTCACGCCGGGATCAAGGCGCGGGGACTCGATCTGGCGTTGATCGCGAGTGACCTCCCCGCCGCTGCGGCGGGGGGGTTCACGCGCTCCACCGTCGTGGG